>Ga0209925_1000627_pt1 | contig 18044 bp, 13 predicted proteins | sample SalPonR2_A_D1_MG_FD_185702 | JGI IMG/M metagenome (GOLD analysis project Ga0209925, IMG submission 185702) | Salt pond soil microbial communities from South San Francisco under conditions of wetland restoration - Salt Pond MetaG R2_A_D1_MG... ...
GCCAAGTTACGCTTCTCAGTTGAGTACTGGGTCAAGTCCCCTTTTTCAAATTCAGACTTTTATTCCAATGTTTTTCTACAAGCCCACCTCTTGGGTGGGATAATTGACTTGATGATTAACCTAGCTTTTTTAACTACCTGTTAGAACCAGTCACATTAGGTACCAATCAAGTGGATTGAATCCAGCGCCACAGAAACTTGAAATTAAGTTGCATAATCAGGTTGATTTACCTAAACTGCTTTTATTAACTTTAAAAAAATCTTATTTTTTACCAAAGCAGCTGAGATTGCCCTGGAGCTTGCTCCGGGGATGAATCAGATGGCTTTTATCGTTCAAGAAAAAAAATCATAACCTTACGGGGTTGTGGCTACAAGCCCTGTGCATTGGAACGGGGCTTTTTGCTTTCAGAAACCGTATAACGTCAATATTTGAACGATCGTCTTGCCAAAGGAGGCTAAATTGAAAAAGAATCCATTTGAAAATTGCGAGAACTGTGATGCCGATTGTGTTTTCAAACAGCGCGATCTTCGTGAAAAGATTTCAACCATCAGTGCTGCCAACACGCTATCCTACACAAAAGGCAAGAAAATATTCGAAGCCGGGGAACCAATTGTGGGTTTTTACGTGGTATGCGAAGGGTTAGTAAAGGAGATATCAAATCGATCAATACAAAAAGATATAACTTTACGACTACTTAAACCCGGGGATATATTGATCAGCGATTCCTTCCTGAGAAACCACGGTTGGTACACCACCAGTGCAAAAGCGCTTACAGATACAGTGGTTCTCTTTCTGGAAAAAGATATGTTCTCCAAAATGGTTCAAATGTCTGACCATAGAATGGCAAAAGAAATTGCCAAAAACATGAAATACCTAAGAAAGAACATCGAGCTTTACTACTGCTCTGTTCAGGAGAGAACGGCCTACTGGCTGGTAAATATCCAGCAAAAGTTCTCCAAATACTTGACTTTGACCAATCGGGAGCTCGCAGAAATAGTTGGTTGTTCGTCAGTAACCATATCAAAAACACTCAATACGTTAGAAAGTAGAGGAATGGTCTATAAATCCCGAAAAAAGCTCATTATTCGAGACGAAGATAAACTACGGAAAGAAGCAACGTGTGCAAACTTCACTTGAGCTCTGACTCCTGGGATTAATTCATTGAAACAAGCCCCACCCGGAACGGCTGGAAATTGAGTCTCCTGGAATAATAATTCAAGTACCCTACTCCAAAGGGACAGAGCTTCCACAAAAACATTGGAATAGAAGTCCGGACTTGACAAACAGGAATTGACCCAGCCGATTCCTCCCCAGGGCAAGCCCTGGGGCTCCAGCACCCAGTTTAAATATGTACTTAGTTACTGAGACTTACCTGCAGGTAAGTCTCAGTACGAAGTTTTCATTGATTTCCGTTTGTCAATGTTAAACTGGGTGCTGAAGGGCTTTCTCGGCTAATTTTGGTGATAACCAATAAAGAGTTGTAATAAGTAATCATTTTTATTAAACTATTATCAGAATAGGAGGTCAAAATGATTTCTCAAAAAATAGAAAAAGCACTGAATAATCAAATAAACGAAGAGATCTTTTCATATTACCTTTACTTATCGATGCAAGCTTATTTTGAACACCAGTCCTTAAGTGGATTTGCCAACTGGATGAACCTTCAAGCACGTGAAGAGCAGGAACACGCAATGCGCATCTTCCGCTACCTTATCGATCGCGGAGGAAAGGTTGAGCTAGAGAAAATCGAGAAACCAAAAAGCGACTGGAACTCACCACTCAACGCATTTGAAGAAGCCTACGAACACGAACAACACATAACAAGCAAGATAAACGAACTGATCGACCTTACAACTGAGGAAAACGACAAAGCCACAGCCCAAATGCTCGACTGGTTCGTCGAAGAGCAAGTTGAAGAAGAAGCTACAACTGAAGAAATAGTGTGCAAGCTCAATCTTATTGGAGAAAGTGGCTCCGGACTGTTAGCTATAGATAGGCAACTAGACCAGCGGGAATTAACCGACTAGAGCGAAGAGCAGATAAAAAGGCGGGAGTCAAAAAACCTCTCCCGCCTACACCATTATCAAAGGTTTACCTCAAGCAAACGCTCCATTTCGCCCAAATATTTGTCGTAAAGGGACAAGGTGTTTTCGATGGGCTCCCGAGTCGTCATATCAATACCGGCCTCCTTAAATAACTGGAGAGGATATTTACTAGCACCGCTTTTCAACAACTCCAAATAACGATTCCTCATAGATTCTCCCTGTTCTAAAATCTTTTTGGCCAGTGCTAGAGATACACTTATCCCTGTACTGTATTGATAAACGTAGTAAGATCGGTAAAAATGTGGAATCCTCATCCACTCCCAGCGGATCCTTTCATCAACCTCTGCTGGCTCGTAGTATCTCTCCTTTAGTTCACCAAATACTTTATTCAACCTCTGAGCAGTAACACCCTCTCCTTCTTCAACTAAATGATGAGCTTTGAGCTCGAACTCGGCAAACATGGCCTGGCGGAAAAACGTAGATCTAAAAGTTTCCAAAAAGTTGTCCAAAACATGCTTGCGAAAGTTTTTATCTTCTACTTCTTGCAAAAGATGTTCCGTCAAAAGTGCCTCGTGCAACGTGCTAGCAACCTCCGCCACAAAAATAGAGTATTCCGAATAGTGATAAGGCTGATTGTTCGAGGTAAGCTGAGAATGCATAGAATGTCCAAGTTCATGGGCCAGAGTATATAGCGATGATATGTCATTTTTGTAATTTAACAACACAAAGGGCTGAGTATCGTATGCTCCCCAACTGTAGGCTCCAGTTCTTTTCCCGGGGCTTTCATAAACGTCAACCCATCTGGAATCCAATCCTTTTTTCACTCTGCTCTGATAGTCCTCGCCCAATGGAGCGATTGCTTCCAACACGTAATCCACTGCCTTTTTGTACTCTATTTCGGGTCCATCCGTGTTTACCATTGGAACGTAGACATCCCACATCTTCAGCTTAGAAAGTGACAAACTCTTCCTTTTTAGTTCTAGATGTCGGTGTAATAAATTAAGATTATCGTTGATCTCTTCCAATAAGGTATCGTAAACCTTAACTGGGATATTATTCTGATCCAGGGAATGCTCTCGCGAAGAATCATACCTTCTGGCGTTTGAAAGTTTTACATCCGTTTTCAGGCTATTGTTATACGCAACGGAAATAGTGTTGCTCAAATTGTTGAAAGTATCAAAAAAGTTACAATATACATCCTTCCGTAAATCCCGATCCTGTCTTTTCAACAGGTTAACAAAATTACTCAGCGTGATTTCTATTTCGGCGCCGTCCTCATCCACGACGGCTGGAAACTCCAAATCGGCATTAGTAAGATAATTATAGATATCACCAGGTGCGGACAATACTTCACTAAAATCGGCAATTAGACTCTCCACTTCAGCAGATCTAGTGTGTGGCTTAAGTCGCATAATGTCATCAAAATAGTGTCGATATTCCCCCAGCTTTCCATTGCCTTTGATTAACTCAGACAGCTCATCGCGTTCCAGGCTCTGGATCTCTGGTTCAATAAAACTCGCAATTGATCTGGCTTTTGAGTAGATACCCTGGGCTCTTGAAGTCATAGCTTGGTATTTTTGCTCTCGAGTATCTTCATCGCTCCGCATTCGGGCATAGGCAAACAGCTTATCTGTTTGCCGAAATATCTCTTCCCTTAGTTGAAGGACAGAAAACAGAGTGTCCGAGTCCTTTGTAGTTTCTCCCTGGTACTTCCTCAGTTCATCCAACCTATCGACTACATCCTGAAAGTCTATTTCACACCCTTCTTCTTCACTATAAATGCTACTTAATTTCCATTTGTACTTTTTATCTATTTCCTCTCTGGGTGTTACAATCCCCATGGAATAAAACCCTCCTTCTGCAGATGTATTAGATTGAAAATCTGGACGATTATTTAGTTTATCCATTTTACCTCATATTGGCAAATAGAATCCAAAATGTTGCACTTAGAGTACAAGTTTGCACTTTAGGTCTTTATCTGAAACAACGTGTTTCCACTACTCTAAGCAATTTTCCACAATCTCAAATACTCGGTGACAAACGATTTTGGTTATTTCCGTCCATTTCTTCTATAATAGATATGATAACGGCACCTGCGCAATAATTTTGTACCACCTACTGCACGAAGATTTTGACTCCTATTTTGGCAGAATAACTCCTGACACGAAAAAGGAGTGATTTGACGTGTCAAAGACGAGTTATTCACGCAAGTTCAAGTTTCGTGTAGTCATGGAAGCCATTAAAGGTCACCGTAAATAATTCGGAAAAGAACCTGGACACCAGTAAGATAACAGAAATTACCTCAAGATTGATCTCCCTGGTCAAATCCAGCAAGATGTAAGAATTTCAGTGACTTCAGAAACCTTCTCAGCTTACTGTCCTTGTTGGGAATTATCAGATTGCAACATGTCCTCCAAGGCTTTAGAGGCAATAGCAGCAAAGCTTTCTACTGGTTCTAGTCCCTTCGGGGTAGGCACAAGCCCATTTACCGGATCATCTACTGATATCTGTCCAGTAATATTGGTTTCTGTACAGAGAGGTATATAGAGAGAATCACTCGGATGCCAATTTAGGGTCTCTCCTTCTTCGAGTTGGCTGGCTATTTCCGATAGGTCTTGAAAGTTCTGCCGTCTTTCATCGTGAGGAACATAATAGGATCTACCCAGCTTGTATTTGGGATCGAATTTCTGTAGATTGACTTCTACCCCCTCTGACTTGTACTCGTCGAGTTGTTTTCGCTCCCCCTTGGTCAAGCCATAACAAGCGTAGTCCATCACATGAGCGGTGGTGGGATTATCAAGGTCGATTGGTCGATCGTAGATCGATATTATGCCCCGTTGAAAGGGCGTGCTGGCTTTTACACCATCCAGTATCTGCGTCATCATCTCTTTTAAGGTCCTGGAGGATAGAACTTCTTCACATTGGCTAATTAGGTCTCTTTGTTGCCTCAAGCCCTCAATTTTACCTCTGTATTTCCCTCTTTGTTCAAGGGATGGCTCAGGGAGTCCTTTGTCCTGTAGAACTTTCAGAAACGTATCTACAACATCGGCATCAAACTGGGTACCTTTATTCTGCTTGAGTTCTTTTATGGCCTCCTCCTTCGTCAAAGCATCCCTATAAGGGCGGTCAGATCTCATCGCATCCCATGCATCTACCACGGCCACTATCCTGGCCTCTAACATTATTTCATCCGCTTCCAGCCCGTTGGGATAACCATCCCCATCTACCCTCTCGTGGCTTTGTTCCACTATTCTCCCTGCTTTTGCTAAGTAATCGCTACCTTTCATCATTTCCCTTCCCCAAATGGTATGCTTTTTCATTATTTCCCATTCCTCCTCGGTTAATTCTCCTTCCTTCTCCAGAATTCTGTTCGGCACTTTTGCCTTTCCTAAGTCGTGAAAGAAGGCAGCGTACTTTAAATCCGCCAATCGCTCAGTGGAGAGGCCCAGCCTCTTACCTACCTCGTAACCCATACGAACCAACCGCTTCGAATGTCCATTCATGTGTTCTGTCGACTCGATCTCCTGGGCAAGCTGGAGGTAATCATCGATTTCTTCCCGCAGAAGATGAAAACTGGGTTGTGTAGAAGTGTACAATACGGTCACGTCGGTCCTTGTCTCAAACCAGGATTCCTCGGGTACCTCTGTTCTTGAAATATAGTCCCCGGCTTCAAGTTTTACCGGCGGCTCGGAGCCGGTATACTCCAATTTCCCCTCAAGCAAGTAAATAAATTCAAACCCCTGCCAATCTTCACTGGAATCCAGGTAAAACGTAGCTCCTTTAGCTATTTTCTGCTTCATTACCTCAAGAGACGAGTCTTTAGCCAGAAGCCTAATATCGGTATTGTTCTTTGCAACCCGATCCAGGTATTCCTCTTCTCTGTGAATAAAGGTTGGTATTTTCATAATCTAAGTGGAGGAAGTGTAATAAACAACCAATAGCTTGTCAACGAGAGAATTACGGTCTATTCACTAACCACAATTTCTAAAAGAAAAAGACCAGCTGAACGCCGGCCTTTTAGCATTAACATCAATTAATTTGAAACAACTTCAAGATAGGACAATCATTCCGTTACGTGGATAGGATCGACAAATACTAGCACCTTACCGTTCCCGTGGCTGCTCCAAGACGTACCTCCTCTTTCTTCAAAAGCAGGAGGGAGAACAACGATAACTTCTTCGTAGTCCTTCAACTTGTCTACATCTACGACTATTCCGTAATCGGACAACAATGTGCTTAAATATTCTGCATTTTCAACGTCATAATGTTCAACGGTATCTTCGCCGGCGATTGTCAACAGGCCAATTGCCGAGATAACTAGAAGCAACGCTAAAGATAAAACTATAACCTTTCTCATGAGAATTCTACCTCCTCGTAACATTGTTACTAATTGTTACAATCATCTTCTAATGCATATTATACTAACATTTACTCAGAATACAACATCCTAGACCAAAATCGAACAAAAAACACCTAAAAAGACTAGGGCCGTTTTTTTTATCTTTCAAGTTGAACATACGGCTAACGTCAATTTTTTAATAATCGTGTAAGAATAGCTCGGCCTAGGTATTTAATACCCCCCCATTCAATTTCCCCCACAACGGGGGGAAAAGTTACAGAAAGCCCAGTGCCTACCGATGTTCAGCTCTGCTGAAGGAGAAATGACCTATGGGGTTTCCCTGATAGGATACAATACGGCTGGAAACAAAACCCCAAATAAACGATTCCGTGGGTGGGGAAACGAACAAAAAATATTCACCACAATTGAACTACTTGATACCAAGAAAGAGAATTCAGACAATATGTCCGTAATCAATTACACCAAGACTTGAATGAAATGCGATACAGAACCAGTCAATTACCCCGCGGCAAGCTACGGGGCTTTCTCGGCAAGTTTTGGTAAACAGTAAGGGAGTATTCGATAAAGACGTGAAAGATAAGTCAGAAAGTTTGAAGATAGTCAACGAGGATATTCTGAGAATCCTGGGTGAACAGGGAGGAAAATGTTCTCTAGAATGCATCAGTTCAAAACTGAATCAACCTTCTTCCTTCGAAAAAGCAATCAAAAAATTAACTAACCAAGAGTTATTAAGGCTTCAAGGGGACATCGCAAAATTATCCGAGAAGGGCAAAGCAACCGCTGGACTTATCTGTGAAAAACACAACGTCATTGAAAATTACTGGATAAAGAAAGCCCTGGCGGACGAGGAGGAAGCACATCAAGCCGCTCATCTACTTGAACACCACGTCTCCGAGAAAGTGATCGATAATATACGGACGATTTCTAAAATACAACGGCAAGGCACTCTACTGTCGGAATTCACTGGAAAAGAAGGAATGATTACCAATATTGTACTAGAAGGGGGAATGTTTGAAAGACTTATCAGCATGGGATTTTCACCAGGTGAAAAGTTAGAAATTGTGGAAAAATTATCGAATTCGATCGTCATTACGATCAAAAACAAAAAACTAGCAATAGACCGAGAAATAGCAAACAAAATAAGGGTTTTAGAAGGAGTACAGTTTTACGGGTGAATACTCTCAAAATAGCGTTAGTCGGGCAACCCAATGTTGGAAAAAGCTCTTTACTCAATGCCCTGGTTGGACCAAGAGTGACTGTTTCCAACTATCCAGGAACCACCGTAGAACTAACCAAAGCGGAGAAAAAATTCAATGGAGTGGAAATTAACTTCATTGATACCCCGGGAATTTATTCTATATCCGACCAATCAAAAGAAGAAAAAATTACCGAAAAAGTATTATTTGAAGAGGATCTGGATGGCGTCGTCGTGGTCGTCGATGCACTTTCCCTGGAGCGCGGTCTATACATAGTCCTTCAAATACTGGAAGCGCGCCTTCCAACAATCCTGGCTGTAAACTTCACAGAAGAGGCCCGCGATAAAGGCATAGAAGTAAATTACCAAAAACTCAGAGAGACCCTTGGTATCCCTGTTATTCCAATAAACCCAATAAGAAAGAATGGTATTTCCGAACTCCTGAAGGTCATTTCTAAAGTCGACACCTACTCAACGACCCCGTTTTCGGTACAGTACGATGATCACATCGAACAAGGGATAAACCAGGTATCATCCAAGGTAGACACAACAAAGTTGCCCAAAAGATTTATAGCTTTACGCACACTTGAAGAAGACAAGGACTTTTACAGCTACTTAGAGGACGAAAAGATCTTGGACAAAGTCAAAGAAAACCTGAAAGAACATCCCACACTAAACAACGATATAGCAATTACTCGCTACGGCACCGCTTCTTTTTTAGCAGGAGAAGTTACCAATATCTCCCCGGTGGATAAAACGATCTCCTGGGAAGACAAGGTTGACAGCTTTTTATTGCATCAAACCTGGGGGCCAGTGATCACTCTGTTGATCCTCTTCGGGGTGTTCAGCGTCCTTTTGGTGCTTGGCAACTTCACCCAGGGACTCCTCACGCAACTCGGAGATCGCTTACTCGACCCTCTCTCCGGGATGACCAGCTCTCTCACCACCATTCTTGTATCCAGAGGGCTTACGGGGCTTATAGCAGGAGTGGCTATAGCTTTACCATATGTATTTCTCTTTTACTTACTGTTAGGTTTTCTCGAAGATATAGGAGTTCTATCCAGGTTCATCGTTAACGCAGACAGATTTCTAAGAAAACTGGGACTCCCCGGCAAATCGTTCATTCCAATCGCACTTGGCCTGGGATGTACCGCGCCAGCAAGCAGGGCTACTAGAGTTTTAGCCACGAAAGAAGAACAATTTTACGCTTCCTCAATCTTTGCCTTTGTTCCCTGTTCCTCAAGAATTGCGATAATCATGGGCATAGTTGGGTTTTACGGGAATTCAGTGCTAGCGCTTTCAGTCTTCGTTACAATGCTTGCTGCAGGGCTTGTCTGGGCTTTTGGCATGAAAAAGCTATTTTATCTTGAAAGCGAACCCCTGCTTCTAGAGCTTCCTCCCTACAGGAGGCCCTTAATCAGCAATATATTCGCTAAAAGCTGGAACCGAATGAAGGAATTTGTATACCTCGTTATGCCATTGCTAGCATTGGGAGGCATAGTTTATGGAATCCTGGACTGGACAGACCTTGCGAATACAATAGTTAAACCATTGACTCCAATTACCGGCTGGCTAGGTCTTCCCAACAAAACAATCATCCCTTTAGTATTTGGTTTCCTTCAAAAGGACTTAACCGGCTCCATGTTAGTTTCCGTCCTCGGCAGTAAGATTTCCTTAAGTTTGTCCGCCATACAGCTCTACGCATTTGGCGTAGCATCAACCATCGGTATCCCATGCATAATCGCTTTTGGGGTACTCGTCAGGGAAATAGGAGGAAAGAGAACGACTCTCCTTACCGTAAGCACCATAACCTATGGCTTCCTCATTGCAGGTATACTTCTCAGAATAGCCCGACTCTTTTAACATTTTTGCGATACCGCCGGCAGATCACACCACACAGTTCGCATCCTTGCTGCATCTTTCTTCTTCAGCAAAGCTGAACATCGAGCAAAACCCAACATCAAAGTTCGAAGAAATGAGCTTACAACCCTAGCTTGAAGGTGTTACAAGGATAAAGAAAAAGGAAGGAAAAAGTCTTTTGGCTTTTCGTAAAAAAGCACAAATCAAACCCTTTGACAGGTGAGAAGCAGTCAGTAGTTACTTCGTGGATATGTAAATAAATAACTTTAAGGAAAATATACTCCTTAAAAGGAGGTGATCCAGCCGCAGGTTCTCCTACGGCTACCTTGTTACGACTTCACCCCCCTTGCAGGTAACACCTTCGGCAACATAAGTCGACTTTGGGTGTCGCCTACTCGGTTGGTGTGACGGGCGGTGTGTACAAGGCCCAAGTACGCATTCACCGCGGTATGGCTGACCCGCGATTACTACCGATTCCATCTTCATGGGGTCGGGTTGCAGACCCCAATCCGCACTGGGGGCACCTTTTTGGGATTTGCTCATCCTTGCGGATTGGCTCCCCATTGTAGTGCCCATTGTAGCACGTGTGTCGCCCAGAACATAAGGATCATAATGACTTGACGTCGTCCCCTCCTTCCTCCGGATATTCTCCGGCAGTCCTCTTATAGTACCCGCCAAATGCGCTGGCAATTAAGAGCAGGGGTTGCGCTCGTTACGGGACTTAACCCAACGTCCCACGACACGAGCTGACGACAGCCATGCAATACCTGTGACGGCTACCAAAGCAAAGCTTTGGTTCGTTCCCCTTTCGGGGTCCTACTACCGACATGTCAAGCCCTGGTAAGGTTCTTCGCTTATCATCGAATTAAACCACGTGCTCCACCGGTTGTGTGGGCCCCCGTCAATTCCCTTGAGTTTCATCCTTGCGGACGTAATCCCCAGGCGGTGGGCTTAACACGTTAGCTCCGGCAACGACTCTCTTCGGGAGCCGACACCAAGCCCACATCGTTTGAAGCTAGGACTACGGGGGTATCTAATCCCCTTTGCTCCCCTAGCCTTAGCGCTTCAGTGTCAGGTGACGCCCAGGAGGCTGTCTTCACCATCGGGGTACCTCTCGGTATCTACGCATTCCACCGCTACTCCGAGAGTTCCGCCTCCCTCTACGTCCCTCTAGCCTATCAGTTTCGACAGACTTTCCTCAGTTTAGCCGAGGACTTTCACTAATCGACTTGATAGACCACCTAGACGCCCTTTACGCCCAGTAATTCCGGATAACGCTTGCGCCCTTCGTCTTACCGCGGCTGCTGGCACGAAGTTAGCCGGCGCTTGTTCCTGGGGTACCGTCATCGGTGAACCATTGCCTGATCACCTTATTCGCCCCCCAGAAAAGGAGTTTACAACCCGAAGGCCTTCGTCCTCCACGCGGCGTCGCTGCGTCAGGCTTTCGCCCATTGCGCAAGATTCCCCACTGCAGCCTCCCGTAGGAGTCTGGGCCGTGTCTCAGTCCCAGTGTGGGGGGTCGCCCTCTCAGGCCCCCTACCTATCTTGGCCACGGTGAGCCTTTACCTCACCGTCTAGCTAATAGGACGCAGCCCCCTCTTCAGGCATCCAGCACTCAATTGGATCCTTCATCCGCTTTTGGTAAGCCGCAGGTTATTTTCACTGTGACCTGCTGGTTTTCCCTTTTTTGGATGGAGTGCCCAATTGAGTGATGGACTTTGATAGAGAAACTTAAGTTTCTCTATATTATGGGGTATTAACAGCGGTTTCCCGATGCTATGCCCCTCCATGAAGGTAGGTTAGCTACGTGTTACTCACCCGTCCGCCGCTCCGTAACCAGTCCGCTGTCCCGAAGGACTTTGGTCTGGTCCGATCGCGCGACTTGCATGTGTTAAGCGCGCCGCTAGCGTTCATCCTGAGCCGGGATCATACCCTCTCAGTTTAAACTCATATTGAACTACTTCCCACCTGTCAAAGACCTTGATTTGTGCTTAATGATAATAGCTAAATGTGGGGGGTTTTTCAAGGTAAATCCGTCGATCCGTCCTCCATCCCGCGTCGTCCGTCGAGCTGGGAGCGTCACAAGTCACTTTTACTCAATTCTTTAAACTAGGACCGGGTCGAAAGATACCCCTCACGACCTTCCTGGTGGTAGGAAGGCTAAGTATAGGATATGGTGAAAGAATTAAGTTTACCGAGGACAGTGGTGGGCCCACTAGGATTTGAACCTAGGACCGCCCGGTTATGAGCCGGATGCTCTACCACTGAGCTATGGACCCAAAGCATAAAAACTCTAACGACATACAATTCTCGTGTCAAGACCCATTACATCAAGAAGTTGACAGTGAGAGGTTTGTTTGGTAAATTTAGGTGCTGTTAGATTCAGTTAAATAGAAGAGGTGACGCTGACACATTGAACAACATGAACGGCTACGAGATAATGTACGTCCTGGACCCAAAGTACGATGAAGAGGGTCTAGAAGAGAAAAAGGAAAGGTTGAAAACAGTAATTGAAAACCAGGGTGGAGACGTCCAAGCTGTAGACGAGTGGGGGAAGAAAAAGCTGGCTTACGCAATCAACGGGTTCAACGAAGCAGTTTACCTCCGGTTCGAATTTACATGTGCTCCTCAGGACGTAGATCAAATATCAGAACGATCGGACGTTGAAGAAGGGGTATTACGGTATCAAGTGTTCAATAACGAAGAAGTCCTGGAGAAAACAAAAACAACCTAATTGTTATTACCGATAAAAGCTAAATAGAGAATAAACAACTAACCTCAAAACTATTTATTATCAACCTACCCAATAGGAGTGGTTAAATAGCTATGGCCAGAAGGAGATCAAATAGATGTATGGCATGCGACGGGAAAATAAATTTAAATTACAAACAATACAATAAGCTTAGAAAGTTTACCAATCGTTCGGGGAAAATACTGCCAAGAAGAGCGACCAAGTTATGTGAAAAACATCAACGCGAAGCTGCGGAAGCAATTAAGAGTGCAAGATATCTGGGCTTACTACCTTATGGTGACGAACACGGCAGTGCGTGGAAATAGGATCCAGGTAAGTTGCTGGAAAGCCATCAATTGCAGGTAGTTTTTCGATTTCTTCAAAGACAGTTACCTAAAGACTTTGGCAAGAAAGGTAAACCAAACTCACATTATATGGGCCCAGTAAATGAACATTATCACTCACTATTACTAAGGCCATTTGGTGATAAGATTGCAGGATTCGAAAAGCCAACTTAGATCGCTGTACTTGCGATGGAGGCCGTCCAAGTTTAGCGAAGTAATTGGCCAGGAAAGCAACGTCAAAATTCTTCAAAGCTCAGTTTTGCAATCTGAAACCTCTCATGCTTATTTATTTGCTGGTCCTCGTGGGACAGGCAAAACTTCCGTAGCAAGAATTTTAGCCAAGGCCGTTAACTGCGAAAATCCTCAACAGGGAGAACCTTGCAACAACTGTGACAGCTGCAAAAAGATCGAAAAAGGAACCGCCCTTGATCTAGTTGAAATAGACGGAGCGTCAAACAGGGGCATCGATAAAATACGCGAGTTAAGGGAAGAAGTAAATTATTCTCCAGCAGAACTAAAGCGGAAAGTATATATAATCGACGAAGTCCACATGTTGACAACCCCAGCCTTTAACGCCCTGCTAAAAACTCTTGAAGAGCCACCAAAAAGCGTCACCTTCATTTTCGCCACCACCGAGCCGGAAAAAATTCCAACTACAATAATCTCGAGATGCCAGGTGTTTGAATTCAAGTTGATACCGCAATCTTCGATCCTTGAGAGGTTGAAAAAAGTCTCAAATTCGGAAGATATCAATATCTCAGAGGGCGCTCTAGAGGTCATAGCAAAGCGAGCCAGGGGTTCAATGCGAGATGGCCTGGTTCTGCTAGAACAGGTTATCCCCTACGGATCAGACGGAAAAATTGATAAACAGTCCCTGGTTGATCTATTTGGCTTGACCAGCGATTCAACCACGGAAAAATTTGTAAATAGCTTACAAAACGCCGACTCCAAACAACTTTTAAACGTTATAGATCATCTTGCAAACCGGGGAAGAGATCTAGAACTTTTTCTGGACAGTGTTCTGGAACAATTAAGAGAGACGTTCAGTCACGAGGAAAACGTCACAAATTTAGATAGGTCAATTAAAATCTCGAGAAAATTACTGAACCTCTCGGACGAACTCAGACAGTCTTCAAACAAGCGGATTACCTTAGAAATAGGATCTCTGGAATTGATTTCGGAACTTCGCACAGAAAAAGACGACGAACCTACGGTCCCAGGTCCCGCCAAAGACTCCAAAGATAATGAAGGGGACAACGGTAAATTTTCGGGCGATCCGATTGTCGATAAACCACAGGCCACCCCGGAAACAGCCGTACCTGAAAAGTCAAGCTCCGATGACCATCCAGGTTCCTTGGGTACAAAGAAAGAAGAAAAGTCAACCTTGGAAAAGAATAAAGGGATAAAAGGCTCTTCTGAATGGAATAACATGATCAAAAGAATAGAGAAAGACAGAATTTCAATAGCTGCATTCCTCGAGCAAACCACTCCTATTATTCGGAATCAAGATCTTCTATTAGAATTTGGCCGAGAGTTTTCCTTTCACAAAGAAAGCCTGGAAGAACGGAACAATTTAACTTACCTGCAGGATATAGCAAAGCAATTTTTTGAAGATGTAGATAAAGTGAGGATAATATATAAAAAGGAAAGTACAGAAAATACAAAGGAAAAAGATTTGCTGGAAAAGAAAGCCGAGTTAGTGACAAAGCATTTCGGTGGAACAATTATCGAAGAGGGTCGCTATACCTAGTCGTTATAACTAACGGAGGTAATAAAATGAAAGGATTTGGAAATATCAATGATATCATGAAAAAAGCGCAAAAGATGCAGGAAGAATTAGAAGAGAAGAGAAAAGAGTTAGCAAAAAAGAAGGTTGAAGCGACATCCGGCGGAGGAATGGTTAAAGTAATCGCCAACGGAAACGAGGATATAGTAGATATCAAAATTGAAAAAGAAGTTGTAGACCCGGAAGACACTGAAATGCTCGAGGACTTAATTCTCGCAGCTGTTAACAACGCCAAGGATAAGGCAAAAGAGCTAACCAAAGAAGAAATGGGGGATATCACCGGAGGATTAGACTTACCAAACATTCCAGGACTATGATAGCACCACTGGAAGACGCAATAAGAGAATTAAAACGATTGCCCGGAATCGGTCAAAAGTCAGCAGAAAGATTAATTTTCCACCTCCTCACAAGGGAAGATGAAGAAGTAGAACGTCTGTCGTCGGCATTAGCTGATTTATCAAAGAAAGTTCGGCGCTGTGAAGTATGCGGCAACTTCTCGACTGCGGACAAATGCAACGTTTGTTCAAATCCCCAAAGAGATCGCTCGAAAATCTGCGTAGTCAGTCGGCCGTGGGATATTACCAAAATTGAATCTACTCATAAATACGACGGTCTTTACCACGTCCTCGGCGGATTGATCAACCCAATTGAAGATATGTCTCCCAGTGATCTATCCATCGACAAACTACTGAAACGAGTGAAAAACGAAGAAGTCACAGAGATTATTCTTGCCCTGGAACCAAAGACAGAAGGCGAATCGACTTCCATGTTTCTGGTGAAGAAGTTACGTCCGCTCAACGTGGACATCTCACAAATCGCTCAGGGCGTACCTGTAGGCAGGGACTTAGAATTTACCGATAAAGCGACACTCGGTAAAGCATTTGAAGGAAGACGCAGTATCAACTCCTAAACTGTATTCCGCTGCAAGGTATTCAAAAATGTCAAATGACAAGGTCGTTGACGTTTTAAACGAGATTGCTGATCTACTGGATATAAAAGATGTACAGTTCAAGCCCCGAGCCTACCGCAGAGCTGCTCGAGAGATAGAATCCCTTACCCAAGATTTGGAAGATATTCACAACGAGGGCAAACTCGAGGACATCCCTTCGGTAGGTAAAAATATCTCTGAAAAGATAACTGAGCTTCTGCAAACGGGGCAACTAGAATACCTAAACGATCTGAGGAAAGAAATACCGTTAGACCCAGATCTTCTCAAGGTAAGAAACCTGGGGCCAAAGAAAGCCAAAAAACTTTGGGAGACTCTGGAAGTCACGACCATTGATGATCTAAAAGAAGCGATCGACTCGAAAGAGATTCGCAAGCTCGAGGGCTTCGGCAAAAAATCCGAGGAAAACATTAAAAAGGGCCTAAAAATCGTCCAACAAACCATCAACAAAAACAAGATAAGCGACGTCCTGCCAATTGCCCGGGAAATCAAAAGCGAACTCAAATCCTCCGGCCTATTTGATGAACTGAAGCTAGCTGGCTCAATCCGGCGGCGAAAATACCTGGTCGGTGATATCGATATATTAGGGACAACGGAAAACAGAGAAAAAGCCATGAACTACTACAGCACTATTCATAAAGTCAAAGAAGTCTTAAGCAAGGGAGAAACCAAATCCTCGGTGAGGCTGAAGAACGGAATGCGGGTAGACTTACGAGTCGTAGATAGTGGGTCGTTTGGCGCAGCTACACAATATTTTACAGGTTCCCAGGAACACAACGTTCGACTGCGAGAGCTTGCCATATCTCAGGGATACAAACTCAGCGAATACGGTCTATTTACGGAAAGCAATGAGGAAAAGGTCGCCGGAAGAGAGGAAGAAAAAATCTACGAGAAGCTCGGCTTGTCCCGAATAACTCCGGAACTTAGAGAAGATCGAGGAGAAATCAATGCAGCAAAAACTGGTGACTTGCCGACCTTGGTTACAAGAGAGAATATCAAAGGTGATCTGCACTGCCACAGCGACCGAAGCGGTGACGGTAAAATAACACTCTCAGAGCTGGCAAAAGAAGCTCAAGCCCGCGATTACGAGTATCTAGCTGTAACCGACCACGCCGATGCACCAGGAATTATCAGCGGACTAACCGATAACAATATAGAAGAGCACCTGGAAGAAATCCGACAAATCAACGAACAATATGATAACCTGGAGTTGCTCGCGGGCGTAGAAGCAAATATACAACCAGACGGAACTTTCCGCCTATCGGATAAATCGCTGAGCAAGTTGGATCTGGTGATAGCGGGTATACACTCTAATTTTGACATGCCCGAGGGGAAGATGACAACGAGACTTCTCAGAGCAATTAATAATAAAAACGTCAATATAATCGCCCATCCAACAGGTAGAAAGATAGGGGAACGTGGTAGCTTTAGTGTAGACTGGTCCGAGATTTTCACGAAAGCAAGTTCTAGCAACACAGTTCTTGAAATTAATGCATCGCCACCCCGTTTCGATCTTGACGATAAACTCGCAAAACAAGCTCTAGACCAGGGCGTTAAGCTCTCCATTGGAACCGACGCCCACCAAATCCATCACCTCGATTACATGGAATTCGGTTTGTACCTGGCGCGGAGAGGTTGGTCTGAAAAAGCCGATATTCTAAATACTCTTTCATTGCCCGAACTCAAATCCTGGCTTAAAACTTGAAAGTCGACAGATAATCTGATCACACCTGAAGAAGCATCAACTACACAACATCACAACCATTAATCCTCAGATTACAAAATTGCCGCCACCATGACTTGAGAAATACCGCACGGAAGTTACCCTGGCTACCAGTAACCATAACACCACCTGTATTACTCTGTCAGCCTGTAAAACCACCGAAGCAAGAAAAGCCATTCAATCAAGGTAAACAAGCTTATTTATTGTTGCCATTGTCTAAATTGTCTGTTATCATAAGGGCAAATTGAGCCATCTTAGGAGGGACTACCTTTTTGCCGAGGTTTCGTCGGTGATTAAAAGCGTTATTTTTTTGAATAAAATATTTACCTGACATAGAAAAGGACTGGTTATGCCTGAACGAGCGACATCAGAATTTCGGATTTCTTATTCACCTCACATACATAAGGGCATCAAAACAGCAAAAATAATGAGGGGAGTGGCAATTGCACTTCTTCCAGCAATTGCCGCCAGTATTTACTATTTCCGTTTACAGGCGGTATATCTTCTTGTTACCTCTATTGGCGTGGGTCTCATTGCCGAGGCGGTAATGCAAAAAATTAGAGGTAGAGATATCGATCTAACCGATAATAGCGCCCTCGTAACTTGTATTCTTGTCGCACTTGTATTGCCACCAGGGCTACCACTTTACGCGGTAGCCCTTGGTAGTGCTTTTGCAATTATAATAGGTAAACAGCTATTCGGTGGACTTGGTAAAAACGTATTTAATCCTGCTTTGATAGGCCGAGCATTCCTGGTTGCAGCATATCCGGTTTTGATGACCAGCTGGGACAAACCCGTTAATGTGGATGCAATTACTTCAGCAACCCCCCTCGCGGCAGCTAGATTTGACGGGGTAATGACTCCGCTATCGCGGCTATTCATGGGCAGTATTGCCGGCTCACTCGGAGAAACCTCGGCACTTGCACTAATAATCGGGGGAATCTATTTACTGGCAAAGGGATACATCGACTGGAGAATCCCACTGGGCACAATTGGTTCCTTATTGGTACTTTCTTCAATACTTTGGGGAATTAACCCGGGACAATTTACACCG
>Ga0209925_1000629_pt1 | contig 18030 bp, 19 predicted proteins | sample SalPonR2_A_D1_MG_FD_185702 | JGI IMG/M metagenome (GOLD analysis project Ga0209925, IMG submission 185702) | Salt pond soil microbial communities from South San Francisco under conditions of wetland restoration - Salt Pond MetaG R2_A_D1_MG... ...
CTTCATCCGATTCTGCACGCGCTCCAGCCGCTTCTCCTCCTCAGCTCGGGCTTTCCCCGCTTCTTCCTTTTTCTTTTTCTCCTCTTCCTCGGCTGCCAAGAGTCGGTCCTGTTCAGCTTCCCACACCACACGAGGATCAAAGAAGGTCCCTCCCGGCGCCAGCTCCCGCATGATTTTCGGCATAATGGTTTTGTCGGCCTCCCCCCCTTTCCCTGACCGATGCTGTATTAAATCGTGCCATAGGAGATCATATGTTCGCTCAAGACCGTCATCCTCTGAGGATGTGTGGGCACGTTTACTGAAGGCCACCACTGTCATAAGGAAGGCGATGATGGAGGAGCGTTATTAGCACATTACCGTGGTACAGAAAGCACGAGGGGAACCCCACGCCTCAGGGAAAGCAACATACATGTCAATGACAAAAGATTTAAACTGTTTAAACTGCGTGAGAAAAATTGAAGGGGTCAACCTATCTCTCTGAGGGTTGCGGTGGAAATTAACGGGGTGTGACAAGGGGCTACGTCCACAGTTAACATTTTGCCGGCGCGTAGGCAGCTCCACTGCCTCCCTCAATACTTAATCTTGTGATGCATTTGGCCTTAAAACACCTTGACCGAACGGGGTAAGATAGCTGAATTCCTAGCGTTCCCTCTCCTCTTACCGTCATCCTCCAGATAAGCTGCCATGCCGCGCTCACCACAGCAACGACGCACCCGCGAATGAGCAAAATATGTCGAGAAGCCGTAAACCCTCGCTTAAAGATTTCCTGTTCATACGTGATGCGATGAGATCACGTTGAAGGGGGGAATAAATTTCTGCACCTGGTACGGATGTTTTTCAACGTTGTCCTCTTTGGGAGTGAAGAAGACTGAATTACGACCCTAAACCCCTCCAGAGGGAAAGAGGGTTCCGACGCCTTTGGACACCGATATCCAATGTCCCTCAAACGATCCGAAGAACTAAGTGGCTTTCGGGGTCATAAATCCTTCCAAAGCTCGTGTGACAGAAATGGCATGATCTGAGGCGGCGATCTCACGGCCATGCGGTCACGAGCACCGGCGAGTGGGGCGGGCGAGGGGCGGGCGTCGAATAGAGGGCAAATATGCGGGTTTTAAGGCGTGCGGAAAAGGCGAAAGTTACAAGCCATGTCAAGAATCCTAGGACATGCTTAAGACTATGGACATTACAATCATGCGGCGAAAACTGTAGTGCAAAGCAACAGCAAGGCCAGAGAGAGGGCACGGGGGAGGTTAGTCCCCCCGTCTTCGAGGTGGTAACCAAAGTCTTCTCGAGATAAAAGTCGACATATTTTGAAATTCATTGTACAACATTTAATTCTACATGCTTTTTGATGGCCATGGTATCAGCTCGGCGCCTTCCCGGTCTTCCCTTGGCTAGATTCTTGCACGCCATGCGCCCGCTCAGCTCCGTCGGATGCCTCACTATCTTCACCCGCGCCGTCTTTGTGAAGAGAATGGAAAGAGTACGAGTAAGAAACCCCATCTTTCATCATAAAGCGCTTCCGATTCGAAATGAGGCACCGCTTACCATCGTCGTCCTCATACTGGGACTCGATCATGCTCTGGAAGAAAGCAGACTCCGAGAGAGCGCGCCAAACAACAGTGAAGACGATGGACTGTAATCCTGTCGTACATGACAAGACAATGCATGCGCCACGAAGATGTGAAGGCGATAAGTGAAAAAGAGAAAAGCAATCCTGAGCCCTGTCACTCTCACACATGCCAGAGCCATCCAAGCCATTCCGCTCTCCTCCCATCATTTTCCCTTCAGAGCCCTCCTCCTTCCGGATATGCTCACCATTCGTCAATATTCTTGTCGACAGCCCCCTACCGAACAACCCGTGCCATCCGTCCGCGGCCAGGATTATCTGCACGGTCTGCGCGTAGGAGATGGATGAGAGGGAGGCAGTGGCCTGCTTGGTCGTCTTCACCACCCTCATCACGTTCGTGAGGGTGTCTGCCACCAGGGAGGCCACGAAGCCAATGAAAGCGTTGCGACAGAGCTTGCCCAGCCAGCCCGCAGGGGCCCGGATCGCCTCATTGAGCAGAGTGTAGACATAGAACCAGGGAAAATGGCCCAGGGCGGCCGCCGCCGCAGTAGCCAGAGACCCCTGGTAGAAGGCGGAGAGCTCCCCTCGCGCGATCCTGCGCATCAGCGACCGGTAGCCTTCATTCCCCTCCACCTGCAGCACCGTCTTGGCTGTGTCGATGGGCATGAGGAAGATGCGCCAGCTCCCCGCCGCAAGGGCGGCCATAGCCGTAGGAACGAAGAGGGGAAGGCCTCTGCAGGTCAGGGTGAGGCACAGGGTAAAAGCATGAGCGAGACCTGCCTGCCGGCGCTCCCGTGCTACGACTTGACTGAGTCTTTCCCCATTGCACGTCCTTTTTTTCGCCTGTGGCCTCATCCCGATAACCAATCGTGCCCTCCAAGCTAATTCTGCCTCCCCCTCACCTGGTAGCCTCGAAATTTTTCAGGAGAGCACGGCACCCGTCGTTTGCCGCCGTCGAACCAAAGCGGGACAAGGGCCCTTGAATCAGCGCAAAACCCAGTCCCTCGTAAAAGCGGCCCACGCCGCCCTGTTTGTAAAGCGTCGCTACGGCCTCCGTGAAGGAGGTCCCGTACCGGTACTGGTAGTTGCCGACCGTCCGCAACCACATGAGGGTCACGACTTGCATCATGCCGGCCAGCGCCCCTGGGATCCCGCCACCTAATGCTCTTGTCGAGGAAAATAGTACGGGACAAATGAGTCACCAGCGAGCGCATGAGGTTGCTGGATTTATGCATATGCATTGAACAAAGCACGGAGTCCATGGTCAAAACTTCACGGCCCTCCCCCTGTATCACTGGAAAGGGCCGGCCTTCCTTTCAATATTTTGAGCATAACGTACCTCTTCCCCGCGATACGAAAAATGTCGATGATTGTCTTTTGAGACGGAGGGGGGGGGCTCTTCGAGGGCACGCTTGCCGTCTCGGGCATTGATTTAGGCTCCTTCTCCTCCTCCATTTTCCTATCTTCTTCTGCGGGAATCGAGCCGCCCCCACTAGTCTCTTCCTTCAAAGCCTTGTTTTCTTTCGGTCCGCGCCTGTTAACATGCGCCTGCACCGGCGGACCTGCCCGGTCGCGATGCGCTGACTCCTCATGAGATGTAACGATTGCCTCCTTCTGCTTCTCCTCCGAGATCACCTGCACAATTCAAGTGGCAGATAACTCCGTCACAATGGATAAGTTTCTATACAAGCGCTTCACGACATTCGTACCTGGGATTCCCCATGCGAGAGGTTCATAACAAGCGCTAGCAGCAAGCCGATAAGGTGCACCGTAAGGAGCAGGCGCCCAGAACGTGTACGGACAGGCATAGACGCGATAGCGCGAATTTATCAGACCTTGTAATCGAGCGAAACATGTATGGAAAACCAAATGTGAGTCGTGGATGTCACGTGCCCCGTGCATCTGGAGAAACAGTCCGCATTTAATCAACTCGATCGCACCCGGCTGCTCGCGTTCTCGGAGGCAGGCGTACTACTAGTAGTAGTAGGGGACACGGTTTAGATGGGCAAACAAGAAATAGATGCAATCGAAGGGGAGCGATGGGCTATTACTGCACTCAAAGGCCCGTATTTCTACTGGCAAACAATGGCACGCAAGTAATTGATAGTCTTGCTTGAGTGGAATACTTTACTCCATACCCCCCCAGAATACAACGCCCTTAAAGGTGTCTTCACTGACTGATAATTGATTTATGATTCCAACCTTATCTTTTACAAAAATATCTATACATTTCTTGTGTCGTGTCTCTCTGCTATCCCTGATATGTATTCGTAACTTATCCAAATGTTCGAGGTAAGGTCACTTCACTGGCGGGTCGCGGTCATCGTCCAACTCTAAGGCATTCAAAGCCGCCGGGCTTAAAGATTGGGCGTCTCCGAGTGCACAAACTCGTGCAGCAGGAGGTGCCTCAAATATGTCCAACGGGTCGCTCGATTGGGTCACTCGGGCGCCATCTCCGCCCTGGCCCTCATTCTCACCTCCCGTTGCCGTCAGGTCCGGGTGCGTAGGAATGGGCCGCGGCATGGGGGCGGGCGGTGGATGGTGATCGAAGTCGAGCAAATCATCGGTCCGACCCGTTTCCGCCCTCCCCTCCCTCTTTGCACCTTCATTCTCTCCTTTCCCTTCGCCACCTCGGAGCTCCGCATGGGATTTCTCAGCCCCGAGGACCTCCACCACCTCTTCGTGCACCTCCAATGCGAGTTCCAGAACCGCCTCTGTGAGTGTCATACTCTCTTCCCCCCCTCCCATTCCCGCCTCTATCACCTCTGTTAAGCGCTCTTTGCACGCCTCCAAGAAACCCACGGCCTCGGCCAAAGCTTCATCCCCCGACTCAATGCCCTCGCTGTGAGATAACATCGCGAAACACGCGCGCGCCCTTTCTCGTACTTCTCCAAGATCCTGCTGCAATTTGGTCAGGTCGCGGTCTGCTGTTCTTGCGCGAGGTGCTGCTGATGGCAACGAGGCGGGGACACCTCTGTCGATCTCCGTTGTCTCGGCATTTACAACACCTTCCGAGGTGGGAGTGGTCGAAGCCGGTAGCGTGGCAGGAGACGGCTGGGCCGGGGGAGTGAAGATGGGCGACGAGGCTTCTAGCCTAGGAAACTGGACGCCTTGTAGACGCAGGTCCATGTAAGTTGAGTAAAACGCCAACGTATCCCGCCTGCTCTCAAATGACAGCCCCCACTGCTGCAGCAGGGCTAAAGCCTGTTCTTTAACCTCCCAGCCTCTTTTCCCGTCTGTCAACGACGAAATCTTCGCGAGGAAATCCGGGCTCCCAACTAGCGCATGGAAACGACTTTCACGCCCTGGCTGGTCCGCGTTCTTGATCACAGTCTCCAGCAAGGTTAGCGTTAGCTGGAGCACCTTCGGGTTGGCTTCCCGGAGCTTGCGGCGAAAGGCCCGCATTGCTTGCTCACCAACAAACTCGTCATCGCTGTTGACTGCATCACAAACGGCCAAATTCAGGGACCAATCAGGAGTCACTAAAGTCTCCGAAGTGGCGTCGTCGATAAGCCGTCCTACTGGCGTTAACAGGTCGGAGCGCGACTGTGACAACTTCGAATTTGTGAAATACTCCATGAATCCCTATTATGCCATGGTTCAGTGAGTTCAGGAAGCTGAGAGAGTGTCGCGTAGAGGATGAAAGTGATTCTGCTTCAACGGCGTGCATGATGGCTTGCATTCCAAGGAACACCCAGCTCCAAGGATGCAGAGAGGGTGGAAGGCGGCACCCACTCGCTTCCTGCACCGACATGACCCGCGACTCGGAGGGAGAGGGGCAGGGGGCCGGAATCGCCGCCTCAACCTCCCCACCCCTCCCTCCTCCCCCTTCCCTCTTTATTTCTATTCGCAGAGCCAGAAGCCGTCCATTGGAGCAGCCTGGGCCCTAGAGACATACATACTCATCGCTCTCATCCCTTCTTGGGTCTTCGCTCTCCCTCCTCCCGATCAAATAATTAATTGAAATTACTCTCCTCCCGTACCCCCCGCGACTACACGTACCCTTTAGGACATTATGCCTTACAAACCTGGGTGGGGCTTCAGGCCACCCATCTCGCCAAAACATTGCAAATCTTTCTCGGCAGCCTCTGTCTCGTTATCTTCCCAACATCCTTCGGGTTTGCCTCCGCCATCTTCTCCTTCTCCTCCCTCTTCTCTACCTCCTCATCTTCTTTCCTCTCCTGCATCTCTTCCTTCTCCTCTTCCACCTCCTCCTCCGACTGCGCATTTCAAATTAACGTTTGAGGATGATTATGATGAGGACAACGACACTGACCTCTGTATCGAAACGAAAGCAACTGTTGGCGCTACAATGAGTCATATTGACAACACAGGGAAAAAGAAAGAGCAGCAGCTGCCCTACACAACTTCAAAATTGGAATCTTCAATGATTTCCGGACCCAACAGAGAGCCTTACTCACAACCTTTGGGTTTTGCTGTTGACCTGGACCGAGAGCTTGGAGGGAAATTTCGAAATTTATGGCCTTACCGCATCCTTAACGAGGTGCAAAGTGCATTTTGGCCAGTGTGCTTCAACACTGATCACAACGTGGTCATTGCTGCACCAACAGGTGTAGGTAAGACCATGGCCTTAGAGGCAGCTATTTGTCGTCTTTTGCAAGAGGATGAGGGTACGGGGAATGGGCGAAAGACTTGGAAAGCTGTGTACGTCGCCCCTGTCAAGGCTCTATGTCAACAGCGCTTGGTAGACTGGCAGCGGCGTTTCGAGACGAGATTCGGTCTAAAATGTGCCGAGCTGACCGGCGACTCAGCAGGTATGCGCGAGGTGGCCGCTTCTCAGATTATCTTGACCACACCGGAGAAATTCGACGCGGTTTCGCGCGACTGGCGGGACAATCTCTACCTGCTGGGCTCCGTCCGCTTGGTTCTCATCGACGAAGCACATTTTCTGGGAGAAGATCCGCGGGGTTCAGCCCTCGAGGCACTTATTTGTCGGCTCAGGGTCATGAAATCCCACAAAGTGATCATGGATAAGGGCTTGCCTGCCTCCAAGCTGCGCATCCTGGCCGCTTCTGCAACACTGCCAAATGTCGAGGACATAGGAAGATGGCTAGAGGCACCCCCAGAGGCTACCTTCAACTTTGACTACACCCACCGACCCGTCCCTCTTGAAATTCACGTCCTCGGCTACGCAAATGCCAGCAACCCTTTCCTATTTCAACGCACTCTAGAAGGCCGTGCACCGGAGGTGATCGGCCGATATTCGGAGGGGAAGGCGACACTGGTCTTTTGCGGAAGCAAAAAGGGAGCGGAGGCATTGGCTACTAAGCTTGCTGAAGCTGGAAGTGGATTGGGATTGGGCAACAAGCAGTTGGGAAGAGGCGGGATGCAAGGAAGGAGCCAGCAGCGACTGGAAGCTGAGCGTTTTTCAAACATCCAGAATCATAAGCTCAAAGACCTCCTTCTAACCTCAGATGGTGCGGTGGCCTTCCACCATGCGGGTCTTACAGCCGAAGATAGGACATGTGTGGAGACCCTTTTCCAGCAAGGTGTTGTTCGCACTCTCTGCTCAACCTCCACGCTTGCACAAGGAATCAACAGTCCTGCCTTTCTAGCCATAATATTGGGAACCACCTTCTGGCGAGGCGCTGGAACCGGTTACGAAGATTTGCCCGTCTCGGCCGTGTTGCAGATGATAGGCCGCGCCGGGAGGCCAGGAAACGATGATCGAGGAGTGGCGGTCATCATGACAAGCAAGGAGAAGGAACTCATGTACATGTCGATGGCCGAAGGGCAAGAAGTCGTCGAATCCCAGCTCCCAGCCCGTTTTCACGAGAGCTTGAACGCAGAGGTGTGTTCCAATGTCATCAGTGACCTTGGCGGCGCGATTCGATGGCTGCGTTCCACCTTCTTGTGGGTCCGCGCGCATCGCAACCCGGATTATTACACCGCGCTCCTCCCGCGCGGTACCGTCTGTAGGGATGCGGATAACAGTATAGGGGAATATCTGAAAGCGTATATGCTGCGCATCTTGGCTGAGTTGCAAGCAGAAAATGTCCTGCGCCTGGAGAAGACAGTCGGTCTGAGCCGCGATGGAGCACCAATAGACGATCTAGAAACTGAAAACATTGTGCCGCTTGTAGCGGGACGGGTCATGAGCAAGACATTGGTGAGCTTTGAAACTATCAAAATACTCCGTGCCGTCCCCTCCGACGCCAGCTTGGAGGACCTACTTTACGCGTGCTGTGGCTGTCCAGAGGTTTGCAACCCAGTCCGTAAAGCTGAGAAACGGCCATTGAATGATCTGCTGAAGCGCGTCCGCTTTTCAAAGGGGCTCGGTATTAAGAAATGCACGCATCCGTCTCACAAAGCGTTCGTACTTGTTCAGGCTTGTCTTGGGAACCTGGAAATCGTTGATTTTACTTTGAAGGTAAGTGACAACCCTATGTGCTTGATAAGTAGTGTATGTGCTGAGGAGTGACAAGGAAAAGCGCTCGGCCCCCTTTTTCTTTTTTTTTTTTAAATCATGATAACCTCAAATGACTTACCTATCACTTTCACGCTGGGCAGCTTGAGGCTGAGACTATTCTCGACAACGTGACGAGGATTCTCAAGGCCAATCAACAGCTCTGTGTTGATACCGGTAGGGGTATGTGTGCCTACCTAAGCCTGGTATTGTGTCGCTCTATACGCGCACGAATGTGGGAGACAGAACGTGGTGCCATATTGCTTCGGCAAGTCGAAGGTATCGGTGGCGCGTACTGTCAAAAGCTAGGCGTCGCCGGCATAGACAGTTTCCAAGGCATTCTAAGTGCCATGCCATCAAAACTTGAGGCCATATGCCATCGCCGTCATCCTTGGGGACTGGAGGTGATCCAACTCGTCTCCGAGATCCTCGATAGCTCTTGGACAATGCATGTTTCCCAGATATCAGGTACCAGCAGCGCTCGGGGAGACGCAGTTACTCTCCTAGTAGAACTTTCGCGGTCCATCTCGAAAGAATGTGCGGTCCAAAACAATTCTGACCCACGCGGTGGTTCTGAACGCACAACTTTACAAAGACGCAAAAAGTGGTGGCTGAACTCGACTTTAGTGGCGTTCTCGTCGGATCCAGATCGCAATTTGCTGCTTTTCAGAGAAATTTCAGTGTCATCTTCGAGATCGACCGCTTTGCAGGCACATAGCACTAATGTGGATCACAGAATCGAATTTTCCGTGCCTCGCCCTGCCTATACGGATAAATTGAAGGGTGAAGACAAGCGCTTCCGCGTAACCCTTGCCTTAATCTCTCCATTTGTCTCATTGGACTGCTTACAAATATTCTATCCGACATTCTTAGAGAAAACGGAAAGGAGGACGGGACTTCACGAGCTTAAGCAAAATACAACAATGGCTATGCGCGCGCCCAATCATCTACCCTCGCCTCCTCGATCAAAGCACTGTACAACTTCTTTAAACTCGGATAAGACAGACCAACTCGCAATGAAAAAGACACGTCAACCTGCTCCTACGCCTAATTTGACACTCAACAATGGAGACATACTTGCAAAAAAACGATTAAGGATCACTCCTGAAAATGTTTCTCTTGCACTTGGTGGAAGGAAAACCATGCAACCTGCGATAATTCGTTCCCGGCATGATCGCCATAAAATGCAGAACTTGTACAGGAAAGACGAAGAAATGCGGCCCTCCAATGCAGCTGGCCAGTCGTCGAATGTATCAGATTCACATGTACAGAAGCGGCGAGAGCTGCGGGAATTTTCACAGGAGCTTAAAAAAGGCTATGAGCCGGAGAACCACGTACAAGGTAGGACGAATCATAGTAAGAATTTTCAAAACGAGAAACCGCAGCGACGAGCTTATCACGATGAGGCACAAGTGTTGGTTCATCCTTCTGTGTCAAATATCGCGCCTAAAGGCTCCGCAGCCACTGCAAAAGATCCTACACTTCAAGAAAAGGATCACTTTTGTCAACTCCAGTTCAAACCATCGCAGGAAAGCCCGTTCTTAAATGTTAACGAAATGCATAACGCTGCTAATGAGGAACAGCAGAAATTTGGTGCAGTGCAAGTGGGTGCTTTGTCCTCTTTACCACCGTCTGTTTTATCCTCTTATGGAGCTAGCCAACAGATATTATCAGGAATACCCTTGAATTGCTCGCCGTCTTGTTGGAATCAAGTACAGCGCAATCTTAACAGAAATTTCACCAGAGATTCCAAAGGTTGGAAGAGTGATGATCTGTCTTTTGCGTCGCAGGTCCAAGATTACGAGGTCACGAGTGGAGGCGACGCGGAACTCTCTTTGCTGCAAGCCAAGGCTCAAGAAATGAGAACCGACCAAGTGCCGATTGATCGCGTGTCCAGAGCTGCTGCTCTACCACCGCTCTCTGTCAAAACCTCAAATGTAGGACCCATACTATCACGAAAAGTTGTAGGCATTTCCTCTCGCGTGGGCTCGAGGTCAACCAGGGAACTTACAGCGTCCAAACCCGTCAGTGGACTGTTGCAAAGACACTCTCGGGATACCTCAAGCCTTTCGACGGCGCATACCACACAGATTTCCCAATGTTGGCACAATTCGCGAAATGAACAGTTTCAAGGCACCACGGAAAACAGTTCAAAGGAGCAGTGGGCTTACGTAGATCCTCACTTCCGCCATGTAATAGATGACAAGGTAAGACATTGATTGCCCATTCATACCCCTTAATTCATAAATGATCAAGATGTTAAGACCTTGAGGGTTGATATGGTGCAGATGAGATCGATTGGAAAACCCGCCACTTATTGCGCTTACAAGTCTTCTTTGACTCTTCAGCACATCGGATCAATTTGAAGGTTTATAATGCTCTTTTGAATGCCGTCTCACAAACTGTCAATATCCATTATGTAAAACAGCGAAGTACTTCGCCCAACAGTCAAGGCAACTACGAGCAGAGTGAGGCGATCGGAAGCGAGAAAGCACAGGTTCCTTTACTGACACCACCGTGCAACGCCTCACCACGCGAGCCCCCTACCAAGTACATTTGCAAGCAACAACGCGCTCGAGTGCTTCCTTTCCAAGCTAATATTGAAATTTACCCTCCTTATCATGATCCTTCACAACGCCAGTCTCTAATCGCATCCTCGCGACACCTCAGGCATGTTTATGAGAGTGACGAATGCCATCTCGTTGACGCAGTGGGCAATGTGGAAAATTTCGCAGAGGCATTTGATGCAGCTGGCTTTTTCTAAGTTTCTTTCTAACACTGTGATTATGTACGCGTTATCAGTGAGTACATTTCACATTCTTTCAAATCTGCTGGAGAGCAATGTCGTTTGGGTCGTCACAACAAGAGGTTTGATTACCACATACAACTCTTTCGACCCCCAACCGTGTGGCGGGAAATCAAGCCGCCGTGAATTTGAAACGTGACTGATCTTTTAGAAATTGTGCACAAGTCTCTTATAAGTCGAGACTTGTCCTTCAATGAATGTTATTCTCTTTCACTTTTAAACTGCTAATCCTTTGCTCTTCGTCTGTTTTGTATCGTGCTAGTCCCCAGCTAGGAAACAACAAAAGTAGGGAGAAAATAAAAAAGAATCGGACCTAAGAGGTAAAAATTTGCTTCTTGGATGCGATTCAGCACCGATAACTTTTTTTAAACGCTTCCCAAGTGTCTCATGTCAACATTGCTCCATACCCTCCTAGAGAACCTCGAGACGCTTAGGAGCGAGTACATCAGCGTCGTGTATTTCTTTAGAAATCATCCATACATGAAACCGCAGAGAAAGGATGATCGCTTTGTAAGAGCAAGTATTGTATCTCGCTTCATTGTAAGCGCACGCTGTCTGGGACTCGGGATGCTCGTACCCCCCTGGTCAGAAGGCGAGGTCGAGCACTCGGCGGGCATGGGCGGCAACATTCGTGTCGATGACACCAAAACCGTCACGTCCCGCGGCTCGGATATTCGCCATGCTTTCAAAACGCTAATTGATCGAGGGAATAATGCCTCGTGTCTTTTCGCGTGTACAGTGAAGAAAAAAAGGGTACTGCCTGTCCATGTCTCTAAGTGCATTTAAGCAGAAATATAACTGCGATCAGGAACGCCTCGGTACCCGACCGATCTCCTGATCTATTACTACTCCTATCCCCCAAAACCCTAACCCTAACCATGTAGCCTACCATGCCTAAACTCAGTTCTCATATTCGAACCTTTTCCGAATGGAATGTTACGAGAGGCATGTGCAACATCCTCTTCTCTTGTGTTTGGAAATGAAGAACTGAGCTTAGATTCCGCTGGCGTTTGATAAAGAATCTGACCTTCCCTTGCCTCAACACTTTCCTCCTTTCATACGCGACACAGTTATCATACCTAAGTGACATGGAACTCACTGAAATCTTGGGCTCTGTGTCAAATGCCTCTGTAATGATACATCTGATTGGTATGTACGTCACGTTTTGCATCGTAAGTATACTCCTTCACCACTTTCCTGCCCTCCTGCACCGTCCCAAAAAACGACTCTATGAACCAGTCGTCCAGTCAGAGACCCTTGATCCGGTGAAAAGTAAAAGTTTATGTTGTAAAGTATCAACGGGTACCTCGATTTCTGTTGCCATGAAGAGTAATGTCGACCCAAGATTTCGTGTGCAGCACATCGCACACAGAGGCTCTCGGCTGGAGGGTCTACCGGAGAACACGCTGGCCTCATTCGCCCACGCTGTTGCCGCGGGCTCAGATGTCATCGAACTTGACGTGTGGTTAACCAAAGATGAGAAAGTGGTGGTGTTTCATGACGCGGATTTGGAGAGGATGTGCGGAGCACCGGCTTCAAGGGCAGCTCTCGCGACTGTGGACGCCAGGGAGGCGACAACGAAGCCTGGCACCACCCGAGAGCGGCGCAGCATAGGCATCCCCGACCTGCTTTTTCATGAACTACCGGAAATATCTTTGGATAGTGAAGCGCACTGGGCTGTGGATGCAGGCAATCGGGCAGAGGCCTGTCGCATCCCTCTGTTTTCCGAGGTGCTGGCGCTAGTCCCCCCCCACAAGACCATGATAGTTGAAGTTAAGCAAAAGAGTGCGGTAAGTTAATTTGGTCAGAACTTTTGCGTTCCTTTTCCCGTTTCAAAACATTTAAGGGTATGCCATAAGTGGAGGCGATTTGAGGAACTGGTTCTCATGAGAGAGAGTGAATCGTCGTTCGCGTGTCTTCGACCGGCCATTTTGTACCTACGTTATCGAGAATGACTAATGAATTGGTTCCTGGTAGGTGCTTATCCGCAAGGTGCATGAATTAATCGTGGCGCGAGGCCGGCTGGAGCGAACCATCTGGTTCAGTCTGTCTGAGGATATAAATGCCGACCTCCGAGCTTACGATCCGTCAATACCCAATATTTCATCAGTCGTGGGCATGCTTAAGGTAATGAGAGGATAACGGATGATAAATTGTTCAGCGATGCCGTCCTCTCGATTTCTGCCGTGTGATCCTCAGAGACCATCTCTCATTTTCTTACCCACCTCCACCTCCACGTCGCACAGTGTATATTTTTTTACTACACGGGAATTCTACCGTTTGTCCGACTGAATGAGGACATACTGGGGATTCCAATTGATAGGGTGGACTACGCCAGAGTCAGAGAACAGAAAGCACTGAGAGCTCTTCCTGACGCTGTCTGCGCCATTCTGGCCTTCGTGCTGGGCGGAAAGCCACCCTCAGCGCTCATCCCGCCTGGACTTTTTAAACATCTGCGAGCTCGAGGTATACCGATATTTTTCTTGGGGGTTAACGATGAAGAGGACCTCAAGGTAAGGAAGAGATTGCTGTAAGTTCAGGAGAGCAGTAGTGTACGTGTCGCCCGTGTGTGTGCTTGAACATGCAGGATCTATGCGTAAGGACGCGGACAATGACAAATATTCGCAATGCCTTTCATGCTCCGAAGCTTATCGCATCATTTGTTTTTTTTAAACTCATAGGTTGCCGAAGTGGCGGGCTCCACCGCGGTTCTAACGGACAGGCCACGATGGCTGAGCCAACGCATGATGGAGGGCAAAGTAGCGTTGAAGCAACTGTGAAAAAGGGGCACGGAAACTGTAAAGGTACTCATTCAGCCTTAATCATCGAAATAGATGATAGAAACAGAATGATCGGTTTAGAAAACACAAAAAAGCACACACTGGTCCTTTATTTTCTTTAGGATGGGCGACCAACCTCCTTTCTTTTGGTAACGGAAACTTCAAGTCTCACTGCGCGAAAATCGTCCTGCCACTTGAATAATTGCTGGCTAGATTCTCAGACGAAAAAAGTCCTGATATGCGGGAGCTCTGGCAGCTTAATTCATACATATTATTTTATTCAAATTCGATTGTCATATCTTTGCCTGCTGGAAGCTATTTAAATCTTTTGATGTTATATCAGTTGCACTGCATCGACTTCTGTTCTGACGACAGGGTGGGAGGCGGCCGAGCGCGGTGACCTATTAGTCGCAGCAGAAGAACGAGGTTTTTCGATGGTACGCTTCGAAAAATTTTTAAATGCATCCAAAGAGCCGGAATGGGAAAGTTATTACATAGCTTACGGCGATCTGAAAACCGTCCTCCGCCATGAGGAGTACAAGCAGGAGGCGCGGATTAGATTGCAAGCCTCAAGGGGTCTTGTCCTGCTCGATCATCCCCAACATGATATGGAGAAAGAAATGGCGCTCGAATCAAGCACACCACTAGCATCGACAGCCTCTCTAGAAGACTCCTTTTCTCAGGTAGGAATGGCAAAAAGAAAATTGTCCAGTAGACAATAATTTTATCTCGTATCAACCACTAATTTTCCTCCCCCTATCATCTCATCTCAACCGGAAAATTATTGGCATAACAGCTATTAGATCGCGAGGTTGAAAAGGTCGATATATTTTTTCTGAAAGCTCAAGGTGAGATAGCAAATAAATTGTTAAAGTTTCGCCTTCGGATGCGCGCGTTAGGCCCCGTCGACGACCAGGCAGAAGACAATCTACAAAATCAAATACTCGACAGTACAAGCAGCACAAACACCCTCAGCGGTAGTGCTATTGGAGCGCTCTCGGCTACATCACCTACAAAATCAAGACACCGTCGTTTGATGTACGTAATAGGAAGGAGGGCTACGAGAACCCCCCCCTTCTGGATGGAACGGGGCGCTCAGAATACTACTTCGGGGCCGGTATTCAACGTTGCAAGCGCTTTCCACATTTTATTTGCCAGGAAACTGCTGATCAAAGCTTGATGGTACAGGTTAGCATATATATGCCTATTCCAAGATGATTTACTCGATGTGAAACCGTCCTCTCCTATTGTCGCCTTTCTATCTCCTCCACACAGAACGGCCAGGCCGAGCGACCTCATCGAAGAGTATCGTGACATTTGCCATCAGTTGACAAGGCTCCTTCATTTCCTTGAGCTGAACGCGGATGCAGTGAGGAAAATATTGAAAAAACACGACCGACGTCTCCTCTCTGACGACTTAGCAACGGGCTCGTATTTGACCACGCGTGTGTCTCGGAACCCCGACAGTCACCTGAGACAGCTCTTTTGGCAAAATGGTTTGAATGCAATCGTTCTAAGCTTGAAAGCAGCCATCCAAGAAATGCCTGCTAAATGTCAAATGTTGCAAGACGGCTCTGGTGAGTTCGGAAAGAGGAGAGGAATGAAAAAAAACCGCGCCTTTTTTACATGTCGTTACAAAAATCCAAGTCTGCTGTCGCTTTTACTTGTTCACCTTTTGTAACTATTTCCTAAACATTTCGAACTTTTCTTTGGCGCTTGGGTGGCGGCAGCAATCCATCCACAGGACAAAAAAGCCATCAAGGACATGGTCGCTAGCTTGGACTCGGTGCAGACAGCACGTGCCCAAGTGCGTCGCAAGACGACGCCTTTCACACATTTCCTGTCCCTCAAGCCTCTCATCTTCGACCAAGAAGAGCTTGAAGTTGGTGATATTCATGATTTGCTTCCCATGGTCCCGCACGGGCTATCTGTTTGGCTAAACATCGCTCAGATCTTCCTGTCCACTGTCAACGCGTACATCACTGTGCCCACCACCAACAAGTACGCGGAAAACTTGGGCGTACATGCTGCTTACAGCGGGGTCATCATTGGGATGAGCCCCTTAGCGCAAATTTTTTCTGCGTTCTTGTTTTCATATTGGAGGTGAGTTTTTGTGCTGCTGAGGGGAAAGTAATGCCATGGCCCTAACATTCCCGCCGTCTGCCTCTTCATATTATACACAGCAATTACGCGTTCAAGCTACCGTTGGTTGTTTCCTCTTTGTTGCAATTGAGTGGCAATGTCCTGTACGGGGCTGCCCTAGGATACAAGAGTCTGCCCATGCTTCTTCTGGGTCGTTTTTTGGGCGGAGCAGGGACAGCCGAGGCCGTCAATCGACGCTACATTGCTGATGTCATCCCTCCCAGCGAGCGCACAGGGGCATCGGTAGCTTTCGTGACGGCATCTGCCCTGGGAATGTCTGCAGGTCCCGCCTTGGCCGCTGTCCTCTTCCCTATCGACTTTCAAGTTGGCCGCTTCCCGATCATTAACTCCACCGCGCCCGCGTGGCTGATGGTTATCTTGTGGGCCGTATTTCTCGTAATTATGGCAGTTTGCTTCCGAGAACCCACACATCGCCACCGTAACGCAAAAAGTGAGCTCTTGCACAATCACAAAACGGGAAAAAAGGATATCACGCCTGAGTCTTTTGCTACACCTACTCAAATGGATGAGGAGAGAGTCTTGTGTGAAAACGAGCGATCTCATTTGATATCTCACGACAGCAAAGGGGACTACGGGGGTCTGTGCGTTGCAAGTGCTTCGGTCGAAGAGCAAGTGGGTCCCAAGGACCCCCCCACATACTTCATGTCTCCCTCCTCCACGGCTACGTCGGCATTGTCAATTTTCCACGACCGCGAATTGCGGCCCTCTTCGTACTTGCCAAAGCTTCGTCATCCCCTCGCCAAGATCCATCCAATCCTACTGCTTGTGTGGCGCAACAAACCCCTGATGTTGACTCTAGCTGTTTATTTCTTGATTGAAATCGCGGACGAAATTATACTTTCTTCCGCAGGGCTTATTGCCACTTCTTATTTCAATTGGAGCATAAGCCACGTCGGCGCCTTCATGGCTGCCCTTGGCCTTCTGGTGTTGCCGGCGAACTATCTGGTGGGTGAATTTTCGGAGCACGGATACGAGGACCGGACCATTATTGTCACCTCTCAAGCAATCACCATCATGGGGCTTCTCCTTATCATATCCTACTGGGGAGAGTACAACGAATTTCAATTTGTGGCTGGTACATCTTTGATATTTGTAGCTGTGGCCGTAATGGAGGGCGTCGACACCTCACTTATGTCCAAGGTAATCCCTCCCGTGCTCTCGCGAGGTACTTTCAACTCCGGTTTGCTAGCTGTGCAGATTGGCATGGTAGCCAAGGCCCTCGGGGACGGCCTGATCACTGTCATCGGACTCAGCGCGGACGACCTGATCAATGGCCTGTACATTCCCATCCTTGTCATCACTGTAGGCTTGTTCTTTATCTGTAAGCAGTACTTCAAACACATGTCGTAATCAGCCTTTGAGGAACGGGGAGACCGAAACATGCGCGACAAATCGACAGGATAAATTGGGCCACAATTCAAGCGTCTCCCGTACGAAAAATACACAGGAGCTGTCTGTAAAGTACGGGTGGATTTCTGCATCGGTACATCCAAGCAATCCAAAAGAAAAAGGCAAAGCACAAAATGCTGTGTGTCCGTCCTTTGACATTAAGGGACGGTGTGTGATATACTTTCTCTTCCTTAGCTTCGTAAAATTTTACATACAAATCTCCGCAGTGGTGTTTGGAGTGACAATGAAAGCATGAAAGGGATGAATGTGAGATTGATGATTGCCTGACACCACAGTAGACGACTCTTGGCACTGAAAGAACGACGTTTGATCATTCCACATGCGATAGCTGGTGAAGGTCTGCGTGCGCAGGATTGAGACACGCCACTCCCTCGAACTTCCTGTTTAGGGAATGACCTCCACGTAATTGGCGGGGATCGAGCCCACCTTCCCATTGAGTCGGGCGTCCCACCACCCCGAGTCGTCCTTGGCCAGGATTTCTATCAAATCGCCCACCATAAACGCAAGCTCGGTCTCGTCTTCGGCCTCGTTGTCGTAGAGGGCGCGCGCGAACACAGGCTTCTGGGAGGAGTTAGGCGGGGCTGCAGTTGCCATGGGTAGTGGAAGGGCGTCGTCCATGTGAGCCGCACCGTTTGAAGAGCCCATCTTGTCGTATCCTGTTGCGGTCGACATGCCCGCCCCCGCGGTCGTCGATCCGCCGCCCTTACTGGCATCCCCCCGGCTAGACTGACGGCTAAAAAAGCTGGAGAACATGCCACTGGTACGACCACCTTCGCTATTGCCATTAAGGCCTCCGCCACTAGCGACCAGGGCGCTCGAGGTAGGTTTGTGAGGGCTCTTCGGGGGCCCTGATTGGCTGGCGTTGGTTACAGGC
>Ga0209925_1000630_pt1 | contig 18025 bp, 20 predicted proteins | sample SalPonR2_A_D1_MG_FD_185702 | JGI IMG/M metagenome (GOLD analysis project Ga0209925, IMG submission 185702) | Salt pond soil microbial communities from South San Francisco under conditions of wetland restoration - Salt Pond MetaG R2_A_D1_MG... ...
AAGAATTGCGGTTGCAAAATCGTTCCGATCGAGGGGTTATTCCTTATACATGGTTGAAGAAATCGGGTGAGTATATACTGGCCCAGATAGATGAAAAGACGGTAAAAAGGTTTACCCTAGAAGACCTATCTGCGGCCGAATAGGCGTCTGAAAAAACTTGCTATGGCTATGAATATTTTCCGAAAAAAGCCGGGATTTTTCAGCCTTTCCAATCGCGACATTCCTTCGGCAAGTTCCACAGCGCTTAGATTACGACGATGAAGGTTTTCGTCTATTTCCATTTCGAGTTCATCTACTTCAGAACCTGAATCGACAATATGGGCCTCGATACTCTTCCAACCCAGTCGCTGTGCCGCTTCAAGGCGTCGCCGACCGGCAATAAGCTCCCGTGAGCTGTTAATAAGTATGGGATTCATAAGACCATATGCTTTCAAGCTCTCCATTAACTTGGAAATATCACCAAGATCTTGACGGATGCGCCGTTTAATTACAATTTCTGTAATTGGAATTTGCATGCTACCGGCTCCTTATTGGTGGGATCTGATATAAGCCTATCATAGTTTTAAGTGCAAAAGAAGTCAATTTTTGATGTTCCAGGAATTCCATTCTCTTTAGTCGAGTTTAGTCGAGCAGGGGGTTCACGTTACTGTCGTCGCCGTTGGAACTATCGCTTCCTCCATCAGTGGAGAACATACTGTCCCGCTCGCTGCTTATCTGGTCTTCCAGGTCTTTCATTAAATCCTCATCCATCTCAGGAGCAGCATCGTAATTGACATTGAAATCCTCAAGCATCATTGAATCTTGAAGCTTTCGCACAAGATCTTCGTCCCGTTCTTTCTTGAACTTGTGGATGTCACAGAACTGCTTGGGCTCAGTACCGGCGATAAACAGCTCTTCCTTGCTTTCCGGACAATGCTGAGTGGGAATCAGACCGGATTCAGTACAGATTTTTACCTCTACAAGCCCTGTATCGGGCCTTTTAAATTCCTTTGGTGAAAGGCCCTGGTGGATCGTTTTCATATACTCCGCCCACACTGGTCCGGCGGCGGTAGCACCGGTAAGATCACGTCCAAGAGAGTTTCCCGGTGTATCAAAACCGAACCAGACGGCGGTTGAGTAGTAAGGAGAAAAGCCTACCGTCCACGCATCTCCCCAGTTTTGGGTAGTCCCTGTTTTACCGGCCATGGGCATTCCGTCGAATCCGCCTACATTCACCCTTCGCCAGCGGAGGGTCCCAAAATCTACTGTACTCTTCAGTAGATCGACCATCACATACGCCGCCTGGGGAGACAGAATTTGTTCCTGCTTGTTGTTGTGTTTTTGTCGTCGGATTCGTTCCTGCTCAGGGTTTATAATACTCTCTCCTTCTCGGTTGAGGACCCTTGTGATGGCCATCGGCTCTACGGCTTTTCCCTGATTTGGAAAAGTGGCAAAGGCGCGTGCCATATTTATCGGTGCCACAGCAGTAATGCCGAGGCCTAGGGGAAACCCCCGGGGAAAGAGGGTCCGGTCTTCCTTTTTGTCTTCCATACCTAAAAGCTTTGAAGCCCGGTTAATTGCTGGATCAAACCCTATCCCGTCCAATACCTGAAGCGAAGGTACGTTCATTGAAGTAGCAAGTGCATACCTCAGTAACACAGAACCTTGCCAATTTCCCAGATAGTTCATTGGGGTGTAGCGTTTTCCGTTATTATCAAAAAATACAATTGGACCGTCGTACATTCGGGTCGCGGGGGTAAACTCTCCGGAGGAAATGGCCGCCGAATAGTAAAGGGGCTTAAAACTTGAACCGGGTTGAATTTGTGCATCCACTGCCCGGTTGTACTGTTTGGTTTCAAAATCGCTTCCGCCTACCATTGCCATAATGTGACCGCTATGATTGTCGATCGTAATCAAGGCCCCTTCAACGGTATTTGATCTTTTTAGTACATCCGTTTTTGTTTTTGAGTACTGAGAAACCTGATACAGCTCGTTTGATCCGAACATAGAAGACAGAACTTCTATGCTCGGTGCAATTGAATCAAAATAGTAGTTTAAGGCGGCCCTTTTTTCTTTTGCCCCGGTAATGTGAATGTCTTCAACGTTGAAGGTTAAACCAAGGAGCTCGATAATCGGGAGGTAGGTTTCATCCACTATATCAAGCCTTTCCCGTTTGTTGTTGTTGTACTCTTCGTTTATATGCCGGTAGGACTTTTCCATAATAGAGTCGGCAATTCTCTGATAATCAAGATCGAGGGTAGTGTGAACGATGTACCCGTCTTTGTTGATATTCACCGCTCCATAGAGCATATCGTTGAGCTGTAAACGCACATATTCGCTGAAATAGGGGGCCTTGCTCTCATTATCAAAATAGGCACTTGCAATATTAGAACGGTTGTAATTATAGTTATTCCAATAATTTTGAAAAGAAAAGTCCGCTTTTTCCCTCGAAGTATAGCCGAGTTCGACCATCTGGTTGAGAACATCCTTCTGACGTGATTTTGCCCGCTGTGGATGATCCAGGGGGGAGTATAAGGCCGGGCTGGCCAGCTGGACAACCAGAATTGCCGCTTCAGCAACCGACAGATCACGGGCGGAGTGACTGAAATAAAACTGGGAAGCCGCTTCAACCCCGTAGGTATTGTGGCCAAAGTACATTTCATTCATATACATCTCGAGAATTTCGTACTTCGAGAGCTCCCGTTCCATCTTGAATGCAAACCACAATTCCCGCAGTTTTCGTGTGAGGGTAAGTTTGGACCGATCGGCATAATGTTTTCCCGCAACTTGCTGGGTGAGGGTGCTTCCACCGGAAAAGTAGTTTCCCACAATCACGTTCCACGCAGCACGGGCGGTACCTCGAATGCTAAAACCGTTATGGGTAAAGAAATCCGCATCTTCACGGCTTATGAGAGCGTACACAAGGTGTTTCGGCAGTTCTTGAATGGGGACAATATCTCGTTTTACATCCGAGAAAATCTCAGTTATTAGTTCGCCGTCACGGTCATAGATTTGGGTAGGAATAGCGGGCTTATACTCTTTTAAGTCTTCCCGTATAACAGGATTGCCCAGTTTAGCGAGGGCATATCCGCCGCTAATGCCGACGGCAAGGGTAAATACTATTGTCAGTGCTAAAAGAAATTTAGCATATAATTTTCTCTTTCCAGTTAGGATCATATCTTTTGTACCCTATGTGTACCGGACGTTTTTGTCAAGTTCTCCGCTTTAAGATTCAGCAATTCGCAATGTGAAAAATTTTGTTTAAGATTCCCTGTCGATCTTATCAATATATCGGGGTGCAAGCGGATCGTCGGGGTCTAATTCCAGTACGGTCAGAAAAAAGCGCTTCGCGAGCTGCAGGTCTCCTTTTTTGAGTGCCAAAATTCCCATGTTTGATATAATTTTAGTGTTGTCCGGTTCAAGGTGCAGCGCTTTTTCAAGGTAGTGTTCGGCATCCTTATATTCCTCAAGTTCGAGGTTGCAAATCGCCAGTTCGTTTAGGGTATCAGGATGAGAGTCGTGTAGTTCGAGGGTCTTCTGAAACGCCTCTTTTGCTTCGGAATATTTTCCGGATTTGCGAAGTCCCCATCCCAAAAGAAACCAGCCGTTCCATACCTCCGGATTGCGTTCCAAATAGTAGCGGATACTTTCTATGCCCCGTTCTTCCTGTCCCATTTTTATGTAGTCAAAGGCCTCGTTAAAGACAATATCGTCCTGTGATTTAGAATCGATTTCATTCAGCACTTTACGAACCTGCTGTTCCTTTTCCTCCTCTCCGGAGGAATTTTCCAGGAAGGTGGTGAAGTGTTCCTTTGTTTTTGGGATATTTCCCTGCTGAAGAAAAAAATAACCTGCGCTAAAATGAAGGTCCGGGGCTTCGGGATGAAACAGGCTTCCCCGTTTATACGCTTCGAAGGCAAGCTCAATACATTTTTCTTCTGCGTTGGTTTCACTTCGTTGATGATGCTGTTTTGCCTTATCCTCCATAACAAGTGCGAGATTTACAAAGGTACTTTCCTGATGAGGGGCAAAATTCACTAAGGACCGGAAAATTTCCTCAGCCAGTTCAAACTCCTGGTTTTTAGCCTTAATTATTCCTGTATGCATCATTTCAGCCACAATATTCGGTTGAATTTCTTCAATGAATCGGCGGAAATAGTCAATATGGGGGTGTTCCGGTTGATAGGCAAATAACTTCAGCATAGCCGCAACTATCATCTCCCAGGAAAGCGATTCAAGGAGTTGCTCGGAGCCGCGGGGCATTTCAACCGGAAGTGGAATCGAAGTATCAATTTCAAAATTGCCGATTTGTCGTTCTATATCATCGGGAAGAGAGATATAATTAATATTTTCAAGCGGGCTTGTATCCGCCGGCGGAAAGGGTATTTTCGGCTTTTCTTGAGAACTCATACTGTAATTCCTTCCGGAAAATTAATTTCCGGTTTTCATTTTCTTCTGTTTAAAATACTCGTTGAGAGTCATTTTGTATTCGATAGGTGTTTTTTCTTCTTCAAATTGAATGGCAATGGCAATCAAATCTTTTCGACCCTCGACGGGTTCGTTTCGGATGATTTTTCCGTTTATCTCAATCTGACCTTTCTCGACGGTTTCAATGTGAACGGCCGCTTCTTTTTCCAGTAAAAACTTTCCGACCCCCGCCAAAATAACCTTTGCCCCTGAAAATGAAAGGTCTCGTATAATGCAGGTTCGCGGGACGCCCTGGATATATACACTGGCGGATTTTGTTTTTATCCCCAGCTTTTTAACACTATCGGCATTAATATTTATCCGTTCTTCCTTGCGCTTTTGCGAGATTAGTTTTGCCTCAAAAATTTGTCCGAGTATCGCGATTAAATCGTCCGGCGGCCGCTGAGTGAAATCAAGAGAGATAAAATTTAAGCTCGGTTTTTCTGCATTGTACGGATTATAGCCGGTTACCCTTCCGGAGACAAAAAACATCAAAGGATCAATCTTGTCGCTTTCATGAAAGGCAAACCGCAGAGACACCAGGTTATTCGCCCCGCGAATCTGCTCATACATATCGGAGGACACATTCGCTATAACCTTTGCCGAGGTCATTGATACGCTGTAAATGATGCAAGGAAGTTGATAACCCACACATTTAAGAAAAATATGTTTTGGCTGCAAGCCTGTTGCCCTGATTATCTCTTTTGTAAAAGTGATTTCAGAATCTTTGAAGTTATCGAAGTAGTTGTTTATTTGTTGACTCGTCATTATAGGCATTGTTGTGACCTTTTACCTTCAATACATCAGGACAATAAAACCCGCAGTGCCGCTTGGGGGGAATCTCTTGAACTCTGTGGTTCAAGTGGGTTTCCGCATCAGAGCATCCTGTTCGACCGCGAACGGCCAAGCAATTCAACCCCGAAATCAGGAATCCCGTTTTATAAGTTTGACCCAAGAGATTTATGTCCCCTCCCGTACACTGCAGGCAACATTTCTTAATTAATCTATAGTACGATCGATGAGCTCAATCAAGTCCGTTGTGACCGATTCCGCTTCAACCGATTGTTGCTGCAGTTTTTGCAGTTCGTCTGTTGTTATTATACTTGAAATGATAGCCGTCCGTAAAGGATCACTTACCCCCATACTTCGGCGAATCTGCTCAAATCTTTTTTCGACCCTTTGCACTAATTGATATACATACTCCGGGTCTTCATTTGTTTTTATTGTGAAACTGGTACCGAGCAGATGTATACGTACGGGATCACCTTCCATTTTCTTAAAAAATGTCCAGCTCTCCCGTCTGGGAGTCATTCTTTTCGGCTGTGTCTTCAGAATTTGTGTCTTCAGAATCTTCCTGCTCTCCCTCTTCTTCAGTTTGAACTATTGAAGGGGAGGGAGAAGGAGGGTTTTCCTCATTCTCTTCCTCATTCTCTGATTCTGATGAGGCCTCTTCCGCAGGCACTGTTGATGGAGAGGGGGATTCCTCTAAATCGTCCTCAAGCCGGTTTAATTCATCAAGTGCGTTGGTGATTCCCTGCTCGATTTCTCCTTGATCTTGCTTGAAAGACTCTATGAGCCGCTCCAGTTCTGAAATTCGGTTCTCATAATGTTCAAGCTTAGATTTGAGCGATTGGTTCTCCTGCTTAAGAAGGCCTATACGCTCTACCGCGCTATGTACCTTCTTATCAAGAAGACGTATCTGCTCAATAGTTACCATATGTTATTCTCCCAGCGCTGCTTTGGCTTTACTTACAAGTTCGGAAAAGGCGGGCTTATCTTCAATTGCAAGATTCGACAGAGCTTTGCGGTTCAATGTAATATCCGCCTTTGCAAGACCGTTCATAAATCTTGAGTAGCTCATATCCTCAGCTCTACAGGCTGCAGAAATTCTGGTAACCCATAGCCGCCGAAAATCTCTTTTACGACGCTTACGGTCACGATATGCGTATTGTCCTGCTTTAGCGACCGCGTCTTTTGCAGTCCTAAAGTTTGTGCTTCGCCGACCCCAATAACCTTTTGCTTCATTGAGGATTTTTTTGCGCCGATCTTTTCGACGTGTTCCATCAGTTGCGCGTGGCATATCTATCTCCTTGTATCAATATTTCTGTGTATAACTGCCGGAGGGATTCTTTAAAACTTGTAAGGCAGCAGTTTTTTTACTTTCTTTTCCTCAGTCGGATGCAGAACTCCGGCCTTCCGCAGATTTCTTTTCCGCTTCGTACTTTTTTTGGTTAAAATGTGCCGAAGACCCATCTTCTTATATTTTACCTTACCGTTGGAGCTTACACGCAGCCTTTTCGCTGCTGATTTTCTGGTTTTCATTTTGGGCATACTCACAATCCTCGCTTATTATTGGAATTCTATTTCTTATAATCTTTATTTCTTGCTTTTTGGGCTAAGAATCATCGACATAAAGCGCCCCTCCATTTGGGGTTTTCTGTCGACATTGTATTTCGCATCGAGTTCATCAAGATTGGCGAGTATCTGCATAAGTACATCACGCCCGATTTCCGTGTGTGCCATCTCTCGGCCACGAAACCGAACCGTTACTTTAACCTTATTCCCGCCCTCCAAAAATTCACTCACATGCTTGGTCTTGAACTCAAGATCATGTTTTTCGATCTTTGGCTGCATTCTAATCTCTTTGAGCTTTAGTTGCTTTTGCTTCTTTTTTGCGTCTTTACGTTTTTTTTCAAGCTCAAACTTATATTTACCGTAATCAAGAATTTTGCATACAGGAGGATTTGCCTGCGGCGCTACTTCCACAAGGTCGGCACCTACTTCTTGAGCTATATCTATAGCCTCAGGCGTAGGCATAACGCCCCGTTGTTTACCCTCATGATCAATTACGCGAACTTCTCGTACCCGGATCTGCTTATTGATCCTTAAATCTTTTGCAGCCAATCTGCCTCCTTCTCAATAATTACAAAGTGGGTGTTAATATAGCATTCAGCTTGGAAAAGGTCAAATGGTCAAGGTACAGCAGAGGATAAAAATACCTCTTAATCAACTTAATTGCACTGAAGGGGCAAGGCTTTCGCATAGAATCGATGAATGAGCCTTTTGATTGAGAACTTGATTGAGAAAAAGTGGGTAATCATTGGGTAATCATTTTAAAAAAACTATGATATTATATAATATCATACAGATGATTATTCGCTGGGGAGTTGAAAAGTATGCCTGAGACCAACAATGTAGAGAACCTCTATTCTCTTGTAATAAATCATGTTACTTATCTTCATAATGTGTTTAAACAGTATGCGATTCTAGTGCATGATGAAGGGTTTCGGAAATTTCTCAACTCGATGGCAAGTCAAGAAGAGGCGAATGTAGAATTAATTAAGGAACATAAGAAGGATTTACACACATACCCGGCCCAAGTTTCTGGAATCCAAGGCCTCCTCTCAAGGATTGATGAACTTGCCATGCCGATAGAGGATCTTAAAAAATTCTCCCGGGTCGACTTCTTAAATTTTACACTTGAAATTGAAAATGCCACCGTGGATCTCTACAAAGGATGCGAGTCCCACTGTGCACATGAAGGTCTTTTAGAGTTTGTTCATAGTTTGTCCGAGGATGAGAAGAGGCATGCTGCCCTCATCAAGGATCGATTGGAGCTCGAACAACTGTGGTAATAAAGAGGAGCCTCGTTACTGAAAGTGCTCCAATCTGTTGTAGAGAGAATTCCTGTACCTGTTAACAAATAGTTGAACTAATACGTAGTTAGTGGTACTCTCAGGACGCTATGGTAGTTTTTTTAATTTTCTTTATACCCGCAGGAGCTTTGCTCTATCTTAAGTGCATGTATAGCGGATATTTCGACGGCGGAGAGATGTGGCATTCTCTTTTCCGCGGGATTGCCTCCTTCGCTATCTCCTCCATACCTCTCTTTATAATTGTACAGTTTTATCCAGTTGAGTACAGCACCGGCGCATTGTATACGCGGTTTTTATTCACCGATTTTGTACTATTTCTTATTGGAGCGCTGATCTCATATTTCCTTTGGGAGCAACGGAAAATACACGTGGTGTACGGAAAACCCCTGTTTGTAAGGGTTTTTTCTTTTTTTGCCGGCTATGCTGCTTTCATAGGACTTTTTCAAAGGGTAGTGCACCTGTCACGCTTTAATGCATATCAATTATTTGCATATCCCCTGCTGGTAGCCCTTGTTTTCTGGTATGCCTCGGTGTGTATATATTTTTACTGCATAACCTCCGGATGGATGAGATATTTGTGGGTGGTACTGATTACCGTCCCGGCATTACTATCGGCGGTGGTACCCCTGTTTCATATAACCGGGTATGTAGTATTTAGTTGGATAAGTGCTGTTTTAATCTTACTGTTCGAGAGTGGATCGGCAGTACTGCTTATCAAGTACCGAAGAGTTCCCTAACTGCAGCTGAAAAAAGAGGCTAAGAGCCTATCTATAAAATTCTAAGTATTTTTATTAGAGTAACTTAAAATTTCATTTTTTCCTTTTTTCGCCCTTGTGCAGAGGACTCTTACATAAAAATCCCGCGCCAATAAGAATGTTTTATTGTACTATCCTATTGCCGCGGGCTGTTGAAAATCCTTAGAAAATCCTTAGAAAATCGTTGCCGGTGCGCTTAGGCGCGCTTTTTTGCTTAGGCGTGTTTAGGCGTGTTTAGGCGTGTCCGGCGGAGCCCAGCACGTTGTTGTTCTTATGGGCGTACAGTACCTTCAGCGAATCACGCCCCGGACCTAAATATTTCCTGGGATCAAATTCCTCAGGCTTTTCGGCCATTACCTTGCGAATAGCCGCAGTCATTGCCAGACGGCCGTCGGAGTCGATATTGATTTTACATACCGCCGATTTACTTGCTTTTCTCAATTGTTCCTCAGGAATACCTACTGCGTCTTTCATAGCACCACCGTATTTATTGATGGTATTTACATATTCAATAGGAACTGAGGAAGAACCGTGTAGTACGATCGGAAAACCGGGAAGAATTTTTTCGATTTCTTCAAGAATATCAAAACGAAGAGGAGGCGGAATAAGAATCCCGTCCTCGTTTCGGGTGCACTGATCCGGGGTAAACTTGTTTGCGCCATGGCTGGTTCCAATCGAAATAGCCAAGCTGTCTACACCGGTTTTCTTTACAAAGTCTTCTACTTCTTCAGGCTGGGTGTAGTGTGATTTTTCGGCCACTACATCATCCTCGATACCGGCCAATACGCCAAGTTCGCCTTCAACCGTCACATAATCCTTCTGTGAGTGGGCATACTCAACTACTTTTTTTGTAAGCTCTACGTTTTCATCGTAGGAATGGTGCGAGCCGTCGATCATTACTGAGGAAAAACCGCTGTCGATACAGTCTTTACAAATTTCGAAAGAGTTGCCGTGGTCGAGGTGCAAAGAGATCGGAACTTCGTATCCCAGTTCTTTTGCATATTCAACCGCACCCTGTGCCATATGACGCAGCATTGTTTGGTTGGCATATTTTCGGGCACCCGCCGAAACCTGCAAAATAACAGGGGATTTTGTTTCAACACAGGCCTGGATAATAGCCTGCAGTTGCTCCATGTTGTTAAAATTGTATGCGGGAATGGCATAGCCGCCTTTCACGGCTTTCTGAAACATGTCTTTAGTATTGACAAGACCTAAACTTTTGTATGAGAACATACTCCTCTCCTTTCATTTTATATGTTACACTTTAACGATCTGTGTTGGAGGGGTCAAGATGTATATTGAATGTACTGGGAGCACCGAATAAGATATACCCGCGAAAATGGAAAACAAAATAAAGGAAGAACTCAAAACAGAAAATTCACGGAAAACGCATTATACACGGGAGGGCTCAAAAAGATTCCTGCCCATTGTTATACTTCTAGTCGGGTTGATCCTTTTCAGTTCAGCCTGGTATTGGTTTCAGCATCGGCAGGTAATTATCTGTACTGATTCGATCTGGAATGAAATATATCTTCAGCAGAATAAAAGGACCGAGCAGCTGAAAATAAATTTATGGAACGATTTTTATATTCCCGTCATTGAAATAGTGCCCCTTGAGAGCGCCGACCAAAGCTCAATAGAAAAAATATGCAGCCGGCGGACAGGATCTACTCTATTCTTTTCACCATATCTTTCATCACTAGTGGATACCGGTCAATTGGCGGAGAAATTTCCAAAAAAAGATTTTCTAGTGTGGGAAGGGTTTGCAGACAAAAAATCCGTATCCCCCCGGGTGAAGTATCTCTATATGGATCCTGAGGGGCTTGCATCCGTGTGTGCGGAAGCCCTGGAGGATGTTATTGCCCATCGGAAGACCCCCAATGGGGCCAACGGGGCTACAATAGACGAGGCTACAAAAGACGGGGCCACAATAGACGAGGCCGCCGAGCCCACCGGCAGAATTAAGGTGGTCTGGAACAGTACAGGGATGTTTTCCCGCTCTGTAATAGAAAAACTACAGTCAAAATTGAAGAACAGTCTGCCGGAGCAAGAGTTTGAGGTGATCGATTTGTCAGATTCCTCCAAAAATTCCAGTACGAAGAGGGAGTCGCTGCAAGTCGCCCGACAGGATATACTTCTTCTCCTGGACGGAGAAGCCGAGCAGCTGCAGCAGATGCTGGACAGGATAGAAAGTAGGGGTGCCGAGGCCGTCGTGTTCGGAGAAGGAGCACTTAAAGGGTGGCCCGGCGGAGTTTCGGCTGAAATAGTTATTGATATAAAGAAAACCCTGGGCAATGCCCTGAAAGAGAGGCCTGGAAAACCGGAAGGGGAGAAGCCTTCACGGGCAGTGGAAAGGGAGACTGCAGTGGAAAGGGCGGCAGAGAGGGGTGAAGCCGGTCTGGAGACAGCGAAAAAGCCCTCTCTAAGGCGCTTTGCAATCCATTTATCAATAAGACGATAGATTATCCTCTCTTTGTTACGTCTTTTTAGAAAAAGATTTGACAAACATTTGGCGAAGAAATATAATTCGAAGTGCTTACGGTTGTGCATTCTTGTAAGTAAAAAGGAGTTTATAAATGAGACAAGGCAGCCTGCATTTTGTGTGTCTTCTAATGCTTCTCCTGCTTCTTTCGCCAACGCTGCTAGTTGCCGATGAGAAGACGCTAAACCTTGAATCGAGAATATTGGAGACATTCGACCCTGATACAAGAACTACAGACTGGCTCGTTCGTGGCAGCAAGTTTATTACAGAAGGTTTTCCGAAGAAAACATATGCTCAAACTTGGCCGGAAGCGCTTTTCGGGGCCAATACCGAACAGAAAGAGCTGGAAGTCTTAGGGGCGCATTTTAAGTTTAATCGCCAGGGATATAACAATATTGAGTTTATTCCTGTAAAAGAGGGTGAAGATGGTGAACCTGTTCACAACCCAATTAGTATACCGGGCCGCGTACAGCAGCTCGATTTTTGGGTGTGGGGTTCGGATTTCGACTATTATATGGAAGTACATCTACGTGACTTTCGCGGTGTAGTTTACACACTAAATATGGGGAGTCTCAATTTTGTAGGCTGGAAGAACCTTCGCACGGATATTCCTTCCTATATACCGCAGACTCAGGATTATGCCCCGTATCTGGCGGGTTTGCAGCTGGAAAAAATTGTGTTATGGACAAATCCGACTGAACGCGTACACAACTGTTATGTGTATATCGATCAAATTAAAGTATTGACCGATATTTTCATTTCTCGGTTTGACGGTGATACACTTGCCCAGCCGGAGCAAGTCCAAGAGATATGGGAATCGGAAGGGGAGTAAATATAATGAGAGTACGCAAGAGCATAATTCTACTATTCGTTTTACTATTTGTAAGTTCTGTACCTCTTTTTGCACAGGTAGAGGATGCGGGGGATCCGCAGCCGGAGAACCTGGGGATAGATGCCGCGCAGCAGAAATTAAGGACAGTCTCAATATCAAAGTTTGAGGATGCCGGTTTCTGGCATGCACAGATGCCCCACGAGCAGGGTGTTGTAACAATTCGAACCCTTGAAGGTGCTCCTATGGATAAAGAGCCCCTGGAAGCTGAGCAGGAAGCCGGTATTGATCTTGAAGATAAGAATGTAATAGGTGTAAAGGTCCAGTTTTTTAAACGGGGTATGCATCATATATCCATAATGCCGTCACGGCCACTGCCGATAGAGGGTATTACAAAAACTATCTCATTGTGGGTAGTGGGGCGCAATTCGCCGCATACCCTGAAAGTACTTGTCCGAGATCAGTTTGGAAACAGCGGAGAAGTTACCATGGGCCGGCTCAATTTTACCGGTTGGAAAAAGATGGTGGCCACAGTTCCTACACACATCAAACAGCGGGATTATCACTACGCCAACAAAATGGGGATCCAAATAGAAGGGTTTCGCCTTGATATGGATCCAAAAGAAACCTTCGGTACTTACTATGTATATGTAGACGGGCTCCGGGCCACAACCGATCTATTCGCCGAAGAGAGTCGTGACATCGACGATATGAAAGACAACTGGTAAGATAGATTTACCGGTCAAAACACATAAGTATGAATAAAGAAAATGTGAGGGGCCTCATCAGGGGGCCCTTTTTTTGTGGCTTGCCAGCTATATTTCTCTTATTGAGTTCTTTCCCCCTTATAGGGGCTGAAGAGATGTATATAGACGCCTTTCGGCCGGCCGCCCATTACGCACACACCGAGCGTGAAAATGTGCGGGTGTATGAGGGGCGCAGTTATCAGGGGCTTCGATACCGGGGCAGAAGGGTGTATTTGCAGAGATCAGAGGCCTCCAGGGCAGGCAGTGTCTATAGGGGAAGTGTCTACCTTATCAAGACGCTCACCCGCGACGCGGTGCGGATGCTGCAGCCGGTGGACCGTGAAATACAAGTTGAGTGCCGGGTATCGCCGAAGGGTTTTACCCCCATTGACGGCACTGAATTGCCTGTCCGTACGGGATTTCCGGTGCTGGCGGAGGGTGAAATTTCTCCGGGAGATACCTGGAAGGCCGACGGCATAGAGGCAGTATTCCTTGATAATGGAGAGCTGGTATCCCAGCCCTTTCACTGCACTTATACCTATCGCGGGGTCCAGCCCTATATGAAACGAACAGCCCAGATAATAGATTTTACCTACACTTTTTTTGAGTCCGATCCGTATGGGCGTAAGAAGGTAGCCCTGCGGGGAAAGGGCGAGGGCGAGATTGCCTTATTTACCGGAGATGAAGGCGGATACTTTATTAAAGAGCGGATTACCCGCCATTACCTTGAAAACAGAGACATTGCCTCAAGCGAAGAGGGGTTCCGGCTTACCTGGGGTCGAGGAATAACCCTCGGTGAAATACAGTCCCTTGAAAGAACCATGGTAGCCGCATTAGAGGATAATAAGGAAGAAGGCACCCCCCGGAAAACTCAAGCCCAGGACGACACACCGCAGCCCGGCACACCTCCGAAAGAAACTCTCTCTCAAGAAGAAGGAGAAAAAGCTGGAGCAGGGGATGAAGCCGGTCCCCCTGATATAGAGGTAGAGCGAACCACCGAGGGAATAAAATTAAACCTCCCGCGGATTCATTTTTATCCGGACCAGGCAAAAATTCTTCCCCGGGAAAAAGACCGTCTCGATAAACTCGCCCGCCTGCTTAAAAAAGTACCCGAAGCCTCATTCATGGTAAAAGGACATACTGCGGATGTGGGTACGAAAGAGAGCCAGTACGAACTTTCGGTAGAACGTGCCCGCACAATTATAGAAGAGATGGTGGAACGCGGTTTAGGGCCTTCCCGCTTTGTATATCAGGGGCTCGGCGGTGACAAGCCGGTAGCCACAAACGACACCGAAGAAGGCCGAAAGCAGAACCGCCGGGTGGAGGTCATCATTCTGAATAAGTGAAGATCCGGTTGAAATTCTTCGCCACACTAGTGATGAGCTGTTCAATTTCTATCTGATGAATCTCCGCAAGCTGTTGATAGACAAAGCCGACATGCCCGGGATGGTTCGGCTTTCCCCGCACCTTCTGTGGACTGAGGAAAGGGCTGTCAGTTTCAGCTAAAAGGCGCTCCAGCGGTACAACTGCGGCGGCCTTACGTAGGGCTTCACTTTTTTTATACGTAACATTTCCTGCAAAAGATATATACAGCCCGTAATCAAGAAAACTGCGGGCTGCCCCGGCATCCGAAGAAAAACAGTGAAGAATCCCGCCACACACAGGCTCAGTTGTTTTCAGCACTTCCAGGACCTCCTGATCAGCATCCCTGTTATGAATAATAATCGGCACCTGATATTGGTTGGCCAATTCTATCTGGCGCCGCATAAGCTCCTGCTGTCGATCAGCGGTCCCATAGTTCCAATATAAATCGACCCCGATTTCACCAACAGCGGCAATAGAAAAACTACCCAAATCAGTTTTCAGTATATCCAATCTCGCCTCGATATCCTCAAATTCGGCCTCGGAGGGATACAGCCCCGCCGCCAACTTAATGCTCGGAAACATCTCCCGAACCCAGCAGCGGTCCCCCGCATCTCCTGCCTCAATTCCAATATCAATACCGCCTGCCAGACCTTGTTTCATTGCTGTCTCAAGAAGGTCCCGGGGATCAAGCCCTTTTTTCTTCATCATCGCGCTATGAAAATGGGAATCGATCATTCCCGGCAGCAGTTCAAAGTGTAGCTCTTTTGTACGTTGTGTATAGTTCTTCATATCTTTCATACTATCTAGGAGGAACGCAAAATAGTCAATAAAAACTAGTTGACTCGCTCTTTTCTCACAGGTACTATATTGTTCAACCGCCGGGGTGGTGGAATTGGTAGACACAGGGGACTTAAAATCCCCTGCTAATAATATTGGCGTGTGGGTTCAAGTCCCATCCCCGGCAATTATTGAATGCATTAATTTCCACATCATACAAAACCAATGCAGTTCAGCGGTACACTTGATCCGGGTTGAGGGTGGCGGGGGTTGCTTCCCTCGCCAACACTATGATATAGAACAACTTTTGTATCGTATTCGACGTCCTTAAATTGAGTGCGGCCTTTTCCCTTACCCCCTACCTCAACTACAAGGGTTTGGTTTTGCAAATTGATTATAAAATCGGGAATTTTTTTGCCACGGGTAGTTTTCACGTATGAAAAATCAACTCCATACTGTTGCATCGCCTCAATAAAAAAGTCTTCACGAAGTTCTCCAATACATTCTGAGTAGGATCGGTACAGCAGACGATAGGGCAATTCCATCAGAACTTTTGGTTCTTTGAGCACATTGGTTCCTTTAGGAAATACACGCTTGATTAAGAAACTATTCTCCAGTAATGCAAGGAATTTTTCCGCTTTGTATTTTGTTATTCCGAGATTATTGGAAATAGAGCTATAATTGATACCATCTGCAGGGGACTTACCAATGAATTGCAGTAGTTTCAGTGATCTCACGCTGAAACGCATATGTAAAAATCTATCTACTCCTTCAACCGCCTGTCGGTCAAGTTTAAGTATTCCATTGTAGTTCATTACTACATGATAGAACAATAATATCATTCTGACAAAAGAATAAACAGAATGATACTATTCCCATCAATTATTCTTACTATCCTGGAACACTCTACTAAACTATATTATACTCAAACTGGACTCAAAAATCGGCACTTATTAGAAGAAACAGGGAGTAGAGTTTTGGAAAAATTGAAAGGACGGCAACGGAGTTATTTAAGTAAGCAGGCCCAGGAACTGAAGCCCGTTGTATATATCGGAAAAAACGGCCTCCGAGAAGGGGTTATAGCCTCTTTGGATAAAGCCCTCTCCGACCACGAACTTGTAAAGGTGAGGTTTATCGATTTTAAAGATGATAGGAATGATATCTCCCATGCCCTGGAGGAAGCCACCGATTCGCTTTTAGTCAGGGTTATCGGGAATGTAGGGATTTTTTACCGGCCCGCGGAAAAGCCGGAAGATCGAGTGTATTCTCTCCCGGACTGATGTTGGATTACGCGGGGGGAAAATCCTTTGAGGAAGGATACATTGATTCATTTAACTGAAATTTTGAAAAACTAATATTTCTCTTATTTTTTGCTTGAGCCTATAGTAACTATAGGGTTTATAATTGGGCTCATAACTTATGTAAGAGGGGCATGGGAAGATGAGTGGTAAGGGTACGGTAATCATAAAGAATGCGGCTGCAATAGTAAGCTGTGATGAGAACGATACGGTTTATCATGATAGTGATATCCTGATAGACGGACCAAAAATCTTGAAGATCGCTGATAAGATTGATGAGTCGGCAGATGAGATAATCGATGCACGGGGGAAGTTTGTATATCCGGGAATGGTGAATACACACCACCACTTTTTTCAGACTTTTGTAAGGAACCTTACCACGATCGATTATCCGAATATGCTGGTCCTCGACTGGATTGAGGAAATATACAAAATTTTCAAGCTTATCGATCCAGATGTGATCTATTACTCTTCTCTGACAGCGATGGCGGACTTAATAAAACACGGATGTACTACCGCCTTCGATCATCAATATTGTTATCCGAGGTCAGCGGGAAAACAGCTTGTGGACCGTCAGATGGAGGCTGCTCAACAACTCGGAATCCGCTACCACGCCGGTCGCGGGGCCAATACCCTGCCGCGGGAGGATGGCGGAAATGTGCCCGAAGAGATGGTCGAGACCACCGAGGAATTTATTGCCGATTGCGAGAGGCTTATTGATGTGTTCCATGATCCTGAGCCCTACAGCATGCGGCAGATCGTTGTAGCTCCCTGCCAGCCCATCAACTGTTATAAAGACACCTTTACCCAGTCACTTGAGCTCGCCCGTGATAAGGGGGTCTATCTTCACACCCATCTGGGCGAAGGGGAAAACCCAGCTATCCTCGAGCGATGGGGTGTGCGGACCCTTAAGTGGTGTGAAGAAATAGGCTTTACAGGCCCAGATGTGTGGTATGCCCATGGGTGGGAACTCACCCCGGAAGAATATAAGGTAATGGGAGAAACCGGCACCGGCCTTTCCCACTGTCCGGCTCCTGCTACGCTTGGAGGTTTCCCCATAATAGACATTCCCGCAATGCAAAAGGATGGAATGAACCTCAGCTTAGGCTGCGACGGATCGGCGACCAATGATAGCTCAAATATGCTCGATTCACTCAGGATGGCCTATCTCATGCAGTCCTACCACAGTAAATCCCGGGGAGGAGCCCCATCAGCCTACGAGATGTTGAAGATAGCAACTAAAGGGGGAAGTCACATGATTGGGCGTAATGACCTCGGTTCCCTGGAGCCGGGCAAGGGGGCGGACCTGTGTATGATTGATGCTGAAAAACTTGAGCTCGCCGGGGCCCTCCACGACCCCGGGAATTTACTTGCACGAGTCGGGGTAACTGGAGAGGTGTGGCTCACCATGGTGAACGGCAGAGTCGTTTTTAGCGATGGAGTTCTTGCGGGTATCGACGAAACACGCCTCGCGCGAGAGGCGGAGGAAGTCTGCACTCGTGTACTGAGAGAAAAAAGTTCCAAATTTTATTAAGGGCTTTGCGAGAGCAATGCAAGGAGGAAAATGATGAAGAGATTAATGATGATTGGCTTAGTGCTCCTGTTCACTGTATCGACGGTATTTGCCGGGGGACAGCAGGAATCGGGTGAAAAGGGAGATGGTCCTATGAA
>Ga0209925_1000631_pt1 | contig 17997 bp, 11 predicted proteins | sample SalPonR2_A_D1_MG_FD_185702 | JGI IMG/M metagenome (GOLD analysis project Ga0209925, IMG submission 185702) | Salt pond soil microbial communities from South San Francisco under conditions of wetland restoration - Salt Pond MetaG R2_A_D1_MG... ...
CTTTTCGAAATTTTATAATCTTTTTCTTTTTTAAATTAAAGGACATTATTATAGCAAATAATATCAATAAAGAGAATGATTTTTCAATATTATTAAATAATCCAAAAACTAAAAAAATAATAAATGGTATTTTATAATAATTATTTTTATATTTTTTTATTAAAAATAATAAAAAAATAAATAGACCAATAACACCAAATTCAAGTAAGATTTCAAAATATATTGAATGAGACATTTTTGGTGATTTTGAAAAAAATGTTGCTCCATTAAATTCTCCTTCAAAATAATTTGGAAGCAAATCTTCAACATTTTTTATTCCATGGCCGGTTACCGGACTATCTAAAAACATTTTAAAATCAGCTTTATAAATTTTAAGCCTGCTCCATGTTAATTGATTTTCACTAATATTAATTCTAATTAAAATTATCCCAGCTGAAATAACTATAAGAAAAATGACCAGATACTTTAATATCTTTTTATTTCCAAACTTATAAGAACCATATATAATAAATATTATTATTATAAAAATTAGAGTTCTTGAAAATGTTAAAATAAGAGTAAATAAGAATATAACAAAAAGAAATATTCTTAATATTTTGTTTTTTTTAAATAAATTTTTTTCAAAAATAAAAAAATATAATCCAATAGAAATCCATAAAGCAGCCCAATTTGCATTTACAAAAGTAGATGGGGTTCTTGAAATATGTTTAATATAAAATTGATAAAATATGATCAGGGAGTGAATTATAGTACTCAGAATAAAAATATTAACAAAAAAAGTTTTTTCTATTTTAAGATTTTTAATTATTAACAAAACAAATAATATTATTAAAAAATTAAGTGTGGATGAATTAAAGTTTTGAATAATAATATTATATATAAAATAAATTATTCCAGCAATAAATATTGAGAGATCAAAACTGGAGTATAAAATTTTTTGTTTATAAAACAAAATGAAAAAAGCAAAAACAATTACAGAATATTTAAAATATAAATTTTCTCCTCCAATAGAAAAAGAAGATAACAATATAAGAAATACAAAAATATTTTCAATTTTGAAATATTTACTTTTTAGAATTTTCATTACCGAAATATTTCCTTAATTTATAATTAGTTATAAAAAGTGAATAATTCTTGTTATTATTTTTATAATACTCCATCTTAGTTTGAAGTTTGTTAAAAAAAATCCTATCAGGTTTTGCAAAATGAAAAAGTGATAATGAAATGTAAATAATAATAACTAAATATGAACACACTGTTTTTATTCTATAATTGTTAATTTCTCTGTTATTTTTGAAATTAGTTGCTAAAATAACCCAAAATAATATTGCAACTGAAGGAACATAAAACATCATATCCGTAAAAAAATAAAGAGATATTATTACATAAAAGACTATCCATTTAGAATTTAATTGTTTGTAAATTATTTTAATGAAAAAATAAAGAAATAATATACCTATAAGACCCAAATCAGCAAGAGATTGTAATATCATACTATGCGCATTATGAATGATGTTAGCATCTTTGAATTTATAAGCCATATAATGGAAATCAAAATTATTAACACCAACTCCAATTATTGGATTATCTTTAAAAATTAGATAAGCTGTCTTGTAATTTAAGTATCTTAGATGTAAAGAATTAATTACACTTGATAAAGACCTTAAGCTAAAAAATATTATTATCATAACTACAACCAAACCACTAAAATAATAAAAATATTTTCTTTTATCACGGTATAATAATATTAAAAACATCAATAACAATAATCCAAAAGAAATAAATGTTTTTGTAAATATTAAAGCTGTAATATTAATTAATATTAAAAAAAGATACAAATAATTCTTTTTTATTTTATACATTTTATACGAAATATAAATAGCTGTTAATATAAAAAATGAATATATGTTGGGTAATGAAAAAGTTGCCATGTATCGATTTTGTTCTAAAACACCCATCTGATTTTCTGTTAATAAGGTTGAATTTTGTAAATATGGATATATATAAAATTTCTGAAATAAAATATATAAAAATAATATAACTGAATAAAAAAGAATTACCCTATATAATTTTTCTTTATGTTCATATTTATAAAAAATAACGAATAAAGCTATATATATAAAGAAGAAAAAATAATGCTGTAAAGATAAAGCAATATCTTTTGAATATAAGAGGGATATTAACGGTAAAAAAAATAATATTATCATTTCCCACGGAATTTTCTTTATGTTTTTAAATGAGAAGACAAGAAAAAAAAGAATTATTCCTAAATAAATCAAAAAAGAATCCCTGTAACTAATTAATATAGAATTAAAAAGTACAGGGACTCCCAGAAAAGGTATTAAGATATAAACTTTATATTCATTTATTTTATTTAACACCTATTATTTCCTTGCCATTTAGCATCATAATTTAATTTTGATTCGGTCTTATTATATATGGTGTAACAAAAATTAAAATTTCTTCTGTATTATTTGATTGAGTTCTACTTTTAAAGAGTGTTCCAATAATGGGAATATCTTTTAATATTGGTACACCTGAAGTAGCATCTGTTTTATCTTTTCTTAATAACCCTCCAATAACTGCAGTCTTTCCATCTTTGACTATAAGTTTAGTTTCAGCAGTATTTGAAGATATGATAATATCTGCTCCATTAGCTGGTGGTAGTAAATCACTAACTTCGGGTTTAATATCAAGTAAAACTTCATTTGATGCATTTATTGTAGGAGTTACATCTAATTTTATTCCTATCTCCTGAAGTTGACTAACAGTATTACCACTTTCATCTAACTGTGTTATTGGTATTTTCTTACCAGCATTGAAATGAGCTGTTTCATTATTAAGAACAGTAACTTTGGGACTTGCCAGTATTTCGGCATTATTTTCAGTAACCATCATATTTAATTTCATATTTAAGTTAAAAGTATCAAGCAAAGAAGTTACAACTTGTCCTGAATTTGATGATCCTCCTGGATTTACAATTACATCTGTTCCTCCATCTACTCCTTCATTTGTCATTGAAGATTCAAATGTTGAATTATTATTTAACTGCCATCTTATTCCAAGATTTTGCTGGGCAGTAGTACTAACCTTTATAAATTTAGCTTTTATCATTACCTGAGAAGTAGGTTTATCCAGATAACTAATTAGTTTTTCTGCCTGTTCTAATTTATTTTTAACATCTGTTATAATTAGAGAATTGGTTCTACTATCGATAGTAACTTTTGCATCTTCAGATAAAGTATTTGTTACGGTTTTAGATATATCATCCGGATCAGCATAAGAAATAGGAATAATTCTAATTTCTTTAGGACCAGCTTTTTCTAACTCCTGTCTTTCTTTTTTTGCCTGTACTTCTTCCTTCAATTCTCTAAGAGTAGCAACTCTTATTATATTTCCATCAATTTTATAGGAATATCCATTTGTTCTAAGAATAATATCAAGAGCTTTTTCCCAGGAAACATTATGCAAATCAATTGTAACATTACCCTGTACACTCTTTGACATTATAATATTATATCCAGCAATTCTTGCTATTTCAGCTAATAAAGAAGTAATATTTGCATCCTGTACTGAAATATCTTTTAATATCTGACCACTTCTTTTAATATTTTCTTTATTGCTACCACTATTCATTTTTTTAGAGGTATCCTCAGCAATTTGTTTATTTTCTTTTTCAAGTTGTTCAACCTCCATTACAATATTATTATTATTTCTATAGATTTCATATTTTATATTTTCTTTCAAAATAATATCTGATATAACATCATTTTTTGCAATTTTATTATTTATTTCAACAACAGGTCCCTTTCTAACAGGAATATTCAATTCTTCCTGAGAAAGAACAGCATCTTCAAAAGTCATTCTTATTTTATTTTCGTTTCCTATCTGTTTTTCATTATACCTGATCCAGTCATCCGTTTTAAATTCAATATAAACTATTCCATTTTCCATTTTGTTATCAATAGAATTAATTTTACTTTTGGTAACTTTTTCAGCAGGTTCAAATATTAATGAAATTGTATCCTTGGTTTTATCAACATCGTATGGAAATTGTTCATTTAAACTAATTTTAACACTAATATTTTCATCATTAATTTTATTAATCATTAGATCTTTAACAATATCACCATCACCTTGCATTTCTTTTTTGCTAAGATTACTTTTGGTGTTATATAATTCAAGGGAAAGAGTTCCATTTTCTTCTTTAATTGTGTAATTTAATTCTCCTTCAATTTTAAAATCAAGTTTGATTTTATCTTTATCAATCTTATTCATATTTATTTCTGTTAAACTGGATAATTTTTGGGGTGTATCATGTTCCTTATTTACAAAACCACCATCTTTTATTAAAAAATGTAAAACTAAATTATTCCCTTTTTTTTCTGGAAAATATTTCAACCACTCTTTGAGCTCAATAACAACTCTTGCCATATTTTTGTTAAATTGAGAATATCTTACTTCATTAATTTTACCGGATTCAACAGGTATTTGTTTAAAATTATCCTTAGATTTGATAGAAGGAAGATTTATAACTACCCTTTTAGGATTATCTAATTTAAATATTTGATACCTAAATTTATTATCAAAATTCAGTTTTATATCAATACCACTATCAACTTTTTCATATATAACTGAATTTAATATTGATGAATATCCTGTAAAAACAAAAAGAAATAAGAAAATTATTAAAAATAAATTTCTTAATTTAATTTTCATTATTTTCCTCCTTTAGATTCGACTCTTTCAAGAATAATTTTTTTGGATCCTCCTGTTGACTCAATGTATGTTTTAATTAGAATTATCTCATTTTTTGAAATTTCTTCAACCTTTGCCCCACCAAAAGCATCTCCTTTTTTCAAAATTATTCCTTTGCCATTAACATCTTCTATTAAAGCTTTTTTCTCATTACCAAAGCTCAACATCCCTTTATATTTAAATCTTGTGAAGTTAAATTGATATTCTCCAGATTCCCCACTTACACCCCCATATGATGAAGGTTCAACATCAATCTTAAAAGGATCTTTTTTTCCACGAGAATCGTATGTAAAAGTTTCTTTTAGATCAAGCTTTTTTTTCTTATCTTCCTGTTTTTTTGTATTATTTTTATTTTTATCATTGCTTGTATTTTTAGATACTTTCTTTACAGGTTTTCTTTCAAGTGATTCTCTATCCTCTGTATTACCACCACATGAAATAAAGATAAATAATATTATTAGCAGAATAAATATTTGTTTTTTCATAAGAACCCCTTTATTTACTTGTCTTGCTAACATAGGATAATAACTCAAGTCTTACTTTTACTGTACTGTTGCTGTCTTCTTCATTTATCGAATTTAAAGTGATTTCACCTACATTAACTATCCTGGGTAATTTACTAATGGATGATAAAAAGCCACCAAGATTATGATAAGTCCCTTCAACACTTAAAGTTATAGGAAATTGCGAGAAATCCTGTTTTGTTTTTAATTTACCAAAATTCATTGATTGTAAAATCAAATTAGAATTATTTAACATTTCTGATAAATCTTTTAATAATTTATGATAGCCAGGATTTGAAGGTAAATAATCTTTAATAATTTCAATTTCCTGTCTTTTACTTTTAATTTCTTCCTTTTTCTCTGGTAATAATTTTTTAATTCTAATTAACTTTCGAACTTCCTGATCCAGACTATCTCTATTTTGTTTTAACTGGGAAATCTGCTCGGATTGAGGTGATACCATAAAGGTATAAATTAAATATAGTGCAATTATTAAAAAAAGCCCCAGAGCCAACATTTTTTGAGTTTTTGGATTATTTAAATCTATATCAACTGCCATACTCCCCCTTTACTCCGATTTAACTGTTTGTGCACTTAAGCTAAATTTTGAAATTCTAATAGGTTCATCACTTTCAGTTTGTTTTTCAAATGTACTTTCACTTTCTGATATTGAATCAAGAGATGCATCCTGGATATTTTTCTTATTATTCAAATTCTCAACAAAAGTTGTGATCTGATTATTATTCAAACTTTCACCTTTAAAGACAAGTTTTCCATTATTTAAATCCATTGAATCCAACCAAAGATTATTTGGAACACTTAAAAGAACCTGCTGCAAAATTTTTGCAACAAATGTTTTCCCTTTTTCAAGGTCTTTTAAAACCGAAAGTCTTTTATTTATAGCTTTCAATTGATTCTCAATTTTATCATATTCCTTTTTATATTTAATATATCTTGATTTTTCTCTCTCAAGATTAGATACTTCATCTTTTAAATTATTAATTATTCTCAAATTATTTAAATATATAAATCCAAATAATACTATTACTCCGATTACAGCCAGGCCGAAACCTATTTTTTTTATGGGAAATTGCGATCTACTTTCTCTTTCTTCCTTAGGTAATAAATTAATTTGTATCATTAGATTACCCCTTCCTAATTGCAAGACCGCAAACTACACTTAAAGCAGGTCCTAGCTTTTCCATTTCTTTTTTATATTCATCGGGAATATCTAAATAATCAACAGGATTAAATATCTCAATATCCATAATATTTAATTCATTTTTTAAATAATCAAGCAATCCTGGAGTTTGTGAAGCTCCTCCCGTAATTATCCCTTTATTTATATTTAAAGGCATATCTCCCTGAACATACTTCATTGATTTTTTTATGTCAGCTGCAATACTGTGATTCAAAGAATCAAAATATTGTGCAACATCCATATTACTTTTACTTTCTCCGATTTTCGTATTTTCTGCATTATCAAATTGGACATTTAAATTTTTTGCAATTTCTGTTGTATAGGCATTTCCTCCCTGCTGCATTTCTCTCACGAATCTGGGTTTCCCATTTTCAACAATACTCATACTTGTTTTATTAGCACCCAGATCTAAAAAAAAGACTGTATCTTCTATTGGTTCTACAAGTGTTTCATAAGCATTTTGAACCGCTGTTGCTTCAGTATCAACAACAAGAGGCATTAATCCCATACCTTTTAAAAGAGTTAATTTTGAATTGATAACATCTTTTTTTGCGGCAACTATCAAAAGATCGGTTTGCCCTGCTTCTTCATCAAGAATTTCATAATCGGTATAAATATTTTCCTTTTCATAAGAAATATGATTTGGTAGCTCCCATTCAAGAGCTTTTTTAACTTCATCTTTTCCTAAAGCATCTACTTTAATATTTTTATACATTATATTTCTACCTGCTATAGAAATTGATAAATTTTTATTTTTTATGTTGTTTTCTGTGAATATTGTTCGAATTGCACTTTCAACTATGTTGGTATCAATTATATCTCCCTCTACAATAACTTCTTTTGAAAGTTTATCTGTACCAAATTTTTTTACTTTTGCGCCCCTTCTTCCTACTTTCATTGATAGAACTTTAATTGCATAAGAACCAATATCTATCCCTATTAATCTTTTCATTGCTCCTCCTATTTAATCAAATATATTATATCATATCTATTAATAAAGTCAACTATCAATGGAATACTCCTCAATTTTCCTTCTTAAAGTATTTCTATGTATTCCAAGCATTTCTGCTGCTTTTGATTTATTATTTTTGGCAATTTTTAATACTTTAATTATATGGGCTCTTTCAACATCTTCAAGCTTCAAACTGTTAATATTCTCATATATTATATTAGATTTTGATAAATTATTCAATAAAGTTTTATCTTTTCTTATAATTATGTTTAATATAAGATTTTTTAATTCTCTAATATTTCCTGGCCAGCTGTAATTTCTTAATATATTCATTTCTTTCTCGGAAAATTCTATTTCAGTATTATATTTTTTATTATACTTTGTTTTATAATATTTTGTTAGAACATCAATATCTTTAGGTCTTTTTCTAAGAGGTGGTATCTCAATAGAAAACACATTTATCCTGTAAAAAAGGTCTTCTCTGAAATTTCCATTTTTAACTTCTTTTTCAATTTCTCTATTAGTTGTTGTAATAATCTTTAAATTTAACTGTCGGGTTTTATGTTCCCCGACCTTGCTAATTTCTTTATTTTCAAGAACTCTTAACAATTTAACCTGAACATTCTGTGGTATCTCGGTTATTTCATCAAGAAGAATTATTCCATTATTAGCATATTCAAACTTCCCTTTGTATTCTTGTTTTGCTCCGGTAAAAGCACCTTTTTTATATCCAAATAATTCAGACTCAATTAAATTTTCAGGTATTGCTGCACAAAATGCTTTGACCATGGGATATTCAGCTCTATTACTAATCTTATGTATATATTCTGCAACTATTTCTTTACCGGTTCCACTCTCCCCATGTACTAGAGTTGTAATGTTGCTTTTAGCAGATATTTTTGCTTTTTCAAGAACATCCTTCATCAATTCTGATTTATAAATTAATTCATTGTCTTCTGCTGTATTTTTATAAGATTCAACTCTATCCTCAAGATTTTTCTTAGTTTTAATTTTTTCTATTATCAAATTAATTTCATCAAAATTCAAAGGTTTAGTTAAATAATCATAAGCACCTTTTTTCATAGCAAAAACTGCATCTTCAGTATTTCCATAAGCTGTTATCATAATAACATCAATTTTATCATTAATTTTTTTTACTTTTTGTAAAACAAGAAGGCCGTTAACACGTTTCATCTTATAATCAGTAATAACAAGGTCAATATTCTGATTCTCTTTTATTATTTCAATAGCTTTTTCACCATCCGATACCCTATAAACCTCATGCCCCTGAGATTGAATATATTCAGAAAGATATTTCAATTGAGCTGGATCATCTTCAACTACCATTATTTTCATAACTTTTAAAAACCATCCTCACTTTGGTATGTGATCCTTTTTTTGATTCGATTGAAAGGTCACCACCATAAAGCTTAATTAAATGTTTAACAATATAAAGCCCCCATCCGATAATTTTATCTTCTTTTTTCGAATATTTGTCTTCTGTTATTTTTAATAAGTCATCTTTTGAAATACCTTTCCCAAGATCATTTATTTCAAAAATAACATTTTTAGATTTTTTAAATACATTTAAATTAATTATATCATTTTTTTCCAAATTTTCATAGGAATTTTTCAATATATTATTTATAATAATTCTTAACTTATTCTTATCAAATAAAATATTTAAATTTTCCTCAACTTTACAATTTAATTGTATTTTTTTCTTTTTATACAAATTTGTCCATTTATCAATCATAGAGTTTACCAATTTTGTTACTTCAACAACTTCATTATTAATATCAAGAAATATTGTAAGATTTGTTAAAATAGATTCAATATTTTTTATTTCATCATTAATTTGATCAAGCATTTCTTTTTCGTTATATTTCATTCTCATTGTTTGTAAAATCATGGAAATAACGTTCAATGGATTTTTTATTTCATGTGCAAGCATATATGAGAGTTTATTAAACATGCTCTGTAATTTCTTATTTTTTTCAAACTTAATATTTTGGATTTTTTTGAAAATAATAACTTTATCATTTTCATTAAACCAATTAAAATTTGAATATACTATATCAATATAAATTGGAGTACCTTCAAATTTATTAACTTTTTTTGATGTATATAATTTATTTCCATCTATATTCTGTCTGTCAAGAAAAGGTATTAGTTCATAAATGTTTTTATTTTTTAGTTCACCTGAAAATTCATTTCTTGCTTTATTATTAGATAAAATAATTGTTCCTTTTTTATCAAAAAGAATAAACCCTAAATTCATATTATTTATAACAAATTTTAAAAGTTTGATATCCTTGTTTATTTTTCCCAGCATCTTGTCAAAACTATTTTTTAATTGATTTATTTCTTTACTGCCTTCAATATTAATATTAATATCATAATTACCTTTAGCAATTTCTTCAGTATATTTTGAAAATTTATTTAATGGATTTAGAACAAAATAATAAGTTATATATATAAATAATATTGTATTTAAAATAATCAATAAAAAATAAATTAATAGATTACTAATGTAACTTTTATAAAGATAACTACTATCAATTTTTTTTGAAAAAATAAATTTTTTATCACCTATTTTTTCAGTATAATATAATCGATTTTTTTTAATTATTTTTGATTTTTTAAGAATATTATCTGTATTTTCTTTAATATATCTGTCAACATTACCTATAAATTCATCATTCTCTACTAAATAAATATTATCAAATACTCCGGAAAAAACCAGATGTCTTACTAGTTTCTCTTTATCATCTTTCTCAATTAATTTCACAAACCTCAGAGTATCTTCATAAATATAATCAAATCCCCTTGAAGGAATTTTCTGAAAATTAATAATTGAAATATATGATATAATAAAAAATAAAAGAATAAATAAAATAATTACAAAAATTATTTTTTTTCTCATCTTATCACACTAAATTTAAAATATTTTTTCATATCCTTATTCTTAAAGTATAATAAATAATTACCAAATTTGAAATCTGAAACATCAATTATTAAATCATTCTCTCCCTGATGCAGAGAATAACTTTTCTCATGTATTTTATGCATTGCTTCATCGAATATTACTATTTTTCCTGTTATTGAATTTTCATTATATATTTTTAATTTTATATTATTTTTTCTACATGGATTTGGATATAAGTAATATTTTTTATCCTCAATTTCTTCAGTATAAGCACTGTCCTCTTCAATATAATTTCCTTTTCTTTTCACATCATAATTTTTAAAATCAAAAGAATAATAAATATTATTAAAAAAATACATAATTTTATTTTTTTCTAAAGAATTAAAAAGGACATTATTTCCAATAAAATATTCAATGTTATTATTTTTTAAGTTGACTAGACCTGTCTTTTTTCCAAGAGTAAATAAATAAATAGATTTCATTTTTGTTATAATGTTAAGATAATTAACATTTTTTAAGGAATAAACCCTTTCAATATCACCATAGGTATTATAAATTATTACTCTTTCATTATAACTAACAAACACTTCTTTAACATTATCATTATCAAAATCAAACACAATAAAATCACGGGAATCATCGTCAAATTGAAATAAAAATGTTGAGCTTGTTTGATATCTATAAAGCATATTATTTTTCAAATAATATAAATAATTATCATCAGAAAAGGTTGCGTTAATTTCATTATCAACTACTGATCCATTTTTATAAAGCTTATTATTTGAAATAAAATACTCATTAGAATCCATTATATAAAAATCATTTATTTTCATATCGAATGATTTATAAAAATTAAAACTATCTTCTATTCCATTATAATAATAGATATCCGATGATGAATTACTTTGTAAAATAAAATAATCATTATTTCGGATAACATTTGATATTATTGAACTTAGTCCTATAATTTTTTGAATAGTTGCATTTTCATATTGATAAATATTTTCATTAGTAAATATATAGTTCTTAAAAAGAAATAAAATATTTTCATTAACAATAGATCCTATCATCTGATCATCTATTGAATAAATATTTCCATTTTCCAGTACATAAAAATCATTATTAATTTTTGTAATATCTTGATCAATTTTTGGAAAAAAATCGCTTCTTAAATTATTCAATTCAAAGTTAGATGAAGAACTTTCAGTTTGTATATTTTCAATATTTATTCCTGATATTCTATTATTGATTCTTGTATTTGGTACACTATCCCGTGTAAAATAATCCCCATTATTAAAAAGATCATAATTATCTCCGAAACTTCCTGTTTGTCCTATTGGTTTATTTAAATCAAACATCCCATCAGCCTGTTTAATATCAACAATTTTCAAATTATTAGTAGATGTATTATAATAATAATCTGGATTATTTAACAAATTTTCATTTACTTCATAAATTAGTAATCCATCTCTGTTACCAGAAGAATTTTCACTAAATAAATATAATATTTTACCATTTTCAGTAGCAGAACCTTCAAATTGATATCTCCATAAATAATAATCATATTTATCTATACTTTTATTTTCAAGATTCCTATATTCTATATATAAATTCTTATTTTCATTTATTATAAATTTATTAAGTGTATCTGAACTAACTGTTTTTGTTCCATTAACCTTATAGTTATTAACATTATCCATCCATCCCATTTTATATTTTTGAACTCCAAGAGGATGAGTAGGAACATGCCCTGAGTAACTAACCCATCCCCAGCTCATTAAATCCCAAAATCCAGCCCCAGAATTATATTGTGAAATATCATATGTTGGTTTCATTCCTAAATATGAACAGAATGAAAATGCTACGGGACCTAAAAGTGATGGAGGATATCCTCCTGATTCAAAATCCTGTGCTTCACTTTCAGGCATAATAATAACACCATCATTTCTAAAACCATAATCATTTATAAAATCTTTGTTAAATCCTGCAGAATTAAGATCTTCACTTTTTAAAGCACCCGATACAATATCCTTATCAGTATCATAATTTGTATCAAATTCCTCTCCATATCCTGCATGAATTATAAAAACAAAATCATAATCACCAAAATTTTGTGTGGAATTATTTGTTATATAATCTAAGGTGTCAACTGCTAACTCAGCAAGTTTATCATCTTCACCATAATACTCCATTTTTTTATCAAGTTGATAAATATCAGAAAGATGAATATCACTAATTTGGAAATTACCATTAGAAATATTTTCCATATAATCAATAAAATTATAATAAGGAAATATTTTCTGGGAATAATCTTCTTCAAGAACAAAGGGGGAACTGCTTTCTGTAACAAGATCGAATAATTTATAATAATCATATTCAACAGGATTTAGATCTACCTCTGATCTATATTTAAAAGTTCCATTTCCTGTGGTTTCAACATTATCATCTTCCTGAAACTCAATTCTCAAAAGAAGTATTGAATATGTCCCATTCCAATTTTCATATAATTGATTATTTTTGGAAACAGATAGAGATTTTTTAAAGGATTTATATGAAAATATATTGATTATAAAGAAAAAAATCATCATTAATAAAATAAAGAATTTAGATAATTTCATATTTCATAAGCCTTTCTTTTATAATACCCTTTTCTATATTTAATATTTTAACCATTTTATCAATATTGCCATTAGTAATTTTATAAACTTTATTTATAATATTTTTTTCATCATCCTCTAATATTTTTTCTAAATCAATATTTATATCTTCCAAAACTTCACTATTATAATATAAATATTTAGAATTACTCAATATTAAAAGTTTTTCGATGAAATTCTTCAATTCTCTAACATTACCCTTCCAATGATTATTTTTTAAAAATTCTTTTAAGTCATCATGAATTACTTTATATTCAAGATTATATTTTTCTTCAAATCTTTTTATGAAATAATATGCAAGTGGCATTATATCATCTTCTCTATCTCTTAAAGGTGGAATATCAATTTCATAGGCATTTATCCTAAAAAATAAATCTTTTCGAAACAAACCATTGTTAATTTGATTTTCAATATCTCTATTAGTAGCACTTAACAATCTAAAATTTGATTTAATTTTTTTTGTTGCTCCAATAGGATAAAATTTTTTATTTTCAAGTACCCTCAATAAAGAAGCCTGATTTTTTAAAGATAATTCACATATTTCATCTAAAAATAAAATGCCATTATTTGCCCTCTCAAATATTCCTTTATGGTTATCTTTAGCATCTGTAAAAGCTCCTTTTTTATAACCAAACATCTCAGATTCAAAAAGTGACTCAGGAATTGCTCCACAATTTACGGGTAAAAATGATTTCGCTGTATCAGAATTCAAATAAATATACTTTGCAATTTCTTCTTTTCCCACACCACTTTCTCCCTTAATTAATATATTAATATCTTTATTTACAATCTTATTAACCTCATTAATTAATTTTATCATTGTATCATCTTTTACAATGAGATTATTCTTTTGATAAGACCTTTTTTCATTTATATTTTCTAAAACACTATTTATTTTTTTCTTAATATATTCTTCATCTCCATCTTTTTCCATAAAATCATGTGCCCCTAATTTCATTGATTTTACTGCAAGCTCTACATTTCCATGAGCTGTTAACATGAGTACAGGAATATTAATATCTCTTGAGTTTAATTTTTTTAAATAATCAATCCCATCAATTTTCGGCATTTTAATATCAAGAATTATTAAATCTACATCATTATTTTTTAATATTTTTTCTGCAATTTCAGGGTCTGCAGCTCCAACAAAGGTATGTCCCATTTCAGAAATCATAAACTTTAGTATTCTTCTAATATTTTTTTCATCATCAATTACAAGAATCTTCATTCGAGCTCCTTTACATTAAATAACAAAAATATATCGCTTCCCTTATTTTTCCTCACTTCAAAGAAAATCTCCCCATTAAATTGATTCATATATTTTTTTACAAGATATAGTCCTAATCCGGTACCACCTTTTTTATTTGAGAAATAAGGTTCAAAAATTCTATCCAACAATTTTTTATCTATCCCACCTGCAAAATCTTTTATATGAATAATTAAATATTTCTTATCTTTATCAAAAAACTTTGTTTGATATCCCCTTGTAAATTTATCATAATAAATATTAATATCAATCTTATTATTCTCCTTTGATGCCTCAATGCTATTTTTAATAATATTATTAAGGATTAAATCAAATTTAAATTTTGAAAAATAAATAACAGGTATGTTATCTCCCTTAGAAAGATTGATATCAAATGTTTTATAATTTTTTATTATTTGCTGAACTCTTTTTACAGTATTTAAACTACTTATTTCCTTTTCACTTTCATAAGCAAAATTTCTAAATTTTTCTACAAGTGTTTCAATTTTTCCAAATTCTTCTTTTAAAATATCCATTAATTCAATAATATAGTTTTTATTATCAGTTATATCTTTATTATTTAACATTTTTTCTAACCTTGCTAAGGAAAAATTTATTGGCATAAGAGGATTTTTTAATTCATGAGAAATTTCCTGTCCCATCTGAAGCCAGGAATCAATTTTATTTTCAAGCACAATATTAGTTATTTCAAAAATTAGAAAAATATATCCATATTTAAATTTATTTATTGAATACCTATAAACTCTACCCTTATCTCGAATTATATCATTTTGAGGTTTTAAAAAATCAATATTAAATTTGAAATCTTTATCAATTTTTCTTATATTTTTACTGCCATTATAAAAAGGTAAAACTTCTGAGTTATAGATATCAACAGATAAATTCTTATCATAGATTGCTGCACCAATAGGCAGAGAGGTTATAATATTTTCAAGGAATTTCTGATGTTCTCTTACATTTTTCCTCATTACTTTTAATCTTTTGACCATTTTTTCAAAATTAACATTAAGTATTTTTATTTCTGGAAATACAGAATTTTGGTAATTTTCATAATCAAATCTTCCATAACTCACTTTTTTTGTCGCTAATATAATATTATAAAGAGGGTTTACTAAATTTCGGTTTAGAAAATTAATAAAATAAATGATTAAAATTATTAATAATATATTAACCAACATGAAAGTATGAATTTTTTCTACAAAAATTTCTTTTTTTAATGGAGAAATATTTATTTCAATTTTAAAAATATTATTTGGAAAAACACTTGATTTGAAATAATAATTTAATTTGCTTTTTCCAAATAAATAATTGCTGAGATATTTTTTATTAGTAATTTCTAAATATTTATCTTTATTGATGTAATCCAGATCTAAATTTACTTTATAAATATCTTCATTATATGATAATATTCGCTTGGGTTTATTATAAATAATCCAGTTATTCAATTTATCATTAATAGAATCTACATAATTCATTCTTTTTGAATTGTTAGACATTTCTTTTTCAGTTATGGTTTTTCCAATTAATTTATCATCCCTTATTCTTATTAATTTATCAATTAAAATTTTTTGCTTATTTTTTATATCACTTGATAAATAGGATCGTATATCATTATTATAATTATTAAAAATTAAAATTGTACTAAAAATAAATGGAATTATTAATAAAACTAAAAATAAAAATAATACTTTTGTTTTAAATTCAAATAAACTTTTAAATTGTAATTTTTTTAAAAAAAATAATAAGAAAATCATGATTGGAAAAATTATAATACTGTATAATAAATATTTTATAATAAATACCTTGTAAGATTTTTGATAGAAATAATATTCCTGATTTTTATTTTTCACACTACTTTTAATATAATAAGTGTTATCTATATCAGCTTCATTTAAAAGTATTTCCTGTTTAGTATTTCTAAATTTGGGAAAGTAAAATGTATGTCCAATTACTTCTTTTGATAAATCATCTTTTTTTATTCCCAAAACAATTTTCCCGATTCTTTCTTTACCTGAATATAAAGTTTTTTTATAAATAAGATATCCGTTAATATAATTAATATTATTATTTATACCAATTTTCTGTAAAATATTACAATTATAAGCGAAAGAACTATAAATATTATTATTTTTATCTAAAAAATATATAAAATTATCAATTGTTAAATTTGACATTGGAGTTTTTCTCCATTTGTAAAAAGCAAAGTTTTCATCATCATACTTTATATTATTTTTTAAAGACCACCTTAGATTATCATCTTTTTTTAAGTGTTTATAAGTATCAGAAAAAATCCTTTTTGGTTTATTTTGAATTATTTTTATAGATTTTAAATATACATCATTGTTATTTAATAATAATTTTGGAGATATAAAAATACTAAACATTGATAAAAATAAAACAAGATAGTGTACTATTTTATATTTTTTAAACAAACTTTCATAATAAAAATATAATAGTGATAAAATAAGAATAGGTATAAAAATGTAATATAATTGTAAATAAATAGATAAAACAGATAACAAAATCAAAATTAAATATTTATAATGCTTTTTAATTTTTTTGAAGGTTACCATATTTATTAATAAAAACAAGAATAGTGCTATAGATATCGATAAATACTCTATATTCGTGTATGATAGCAAATATATTATTTTGTTAGTGTTTTTTAAAATATATTTAAATATAAATAAAATAAAAAATATATTCATAAAAATTGAAACAGCAAAATCAAAAACTGATGTGTTTCTTAATTCAGTAAAATCATGCTCTTCAAGTTTTTTTATTAAAAAAAGTAGAAAGATAATTAATAAAAAAGAATAAATATTAATAAAATTAAAATACAAATTTATAAGAAAAAAAGAAAAAATTAGAAATTTATATTTAAATTTTTTAAAAAAGAAAAACAGAAAAATATTTATTATAAAAACTACTGCCAAAAAATATGAAAATCTAATTTTATTTAATACATTCTTTTTGGGAGACCCCATCAGTTTTATGATAATATCATTATTCATTTTTTTGAAATAAGTATTATTATTCTGTTGATAGGATCTATGCTGTCTAAAATAATTATAATTTATATCTTCTTCATTAACATAAAATTGTCCGGGTTTATAATAAAATTTAATCTCCAAATTTATTTTATCTTGAATATTTTTTTTCCAGTTTGAAGAATATTTATTCTGACCATAAATATTGCTTATATAATACCTTAAATAATAATCTCTATGTTTATGTGTATAATAATATCTAATACTGGCCTCATTTTTTCTTACAATAATTTTAGGATTTTTTGTAATTTTAGCATTTTTATAAAAATCAGCTCTGCCCTTCCAGTTCATTAGCTGATTATTCCTGTAAATAACAATTCCAATATCACTATTTTTATTATAATTTTTTTTTATCAGATTATACTTATTTTCAAAAAAACTATTTTTTAGGTTGTTAAATCGATTTTCAATATGCTCAACAGCATGCTCAAACTTTTTATTATTATAAGAATCATCATTATTTATTTTAAATATTAAAAAATTAAAAAATATTGTAATTATAAATAAAACTAGAAAAACGAATTTCCTCTTTTTTTTTATAACTAAAAAAGAAATAGCTGTTATTATATAAACAATATAGAACAAGTAAGTTATTTCTAATTTTAGAATCAGAAATGATATTAATAAAACTGATAAAAATGATATAATCATATCATTTTGATTCTAATTCAGTAAAGACT
>Ga0209925_1000637_pt1 | contig 17867 bp, 20 predicted proteins | sample SalPonR2_A_D1_MG_FD_185702 | JGI IMG/M metagenome (GOLD analysis project Ga0209925, IMG submission 185702) | Salt pond soil microbial communities from South San Francisco under conditions of wetland restoration - Salt Pond MetaG R2_A_D1_MG... ...
GTAGGTGACCCGGCAGACTTGCGGGACCTCGAAGCGCCCGTTCAGGTTCACGTGGAGCTGGTCCAGGTTGGGCACGTAGGTGGTGAGCACGCCGTACTCGTTGTTCGCAAGTCCTGTGCGCGGAGAGAAAAGAAGATCGGTTCAGAAAGGGTGGAGCAAGGCCTATCGAACGTGTGGAAGAGGGGGGGGCACGTACCCCACATGTCCAAGAGCTGCTTGTCCCAGTGGTCCTCAAAGTCCATGTGCGCGTCTATCTGCATGCAGAATTCCTCGTCCCCCACCAAATAGCTTCCCAGATACCGGCCGTAGGTTGGCCCCTTCGCGTCTTCGGCCTGTACTCGTAGCATTTTGACCTGGTCGGCGTGCGGACAGTTTTGGGTGATGCGAAGGTTGGGGTCCGCGGCGGAGGCGTCGGGTCCGATGCCTCGCTCCTCCTTGATCTTCTCGCAGTAATCGTACAGGCAATCAACATCTCCCGCATTGTTCTGCTGCACTACACCCGCGTACACACGATCAGGATTGGCGGCCTTGCTATGAGGTACAGAGGGGGAAGGGGGAAGGTCCGTCATTCTCGGTAAACCTCGGTCGCAAAACATAACAAGACGTCTCACAGGAAAGAGTTGAAGGCAAAATGATTTGTATCACGGGACCAGTGCTGATCAAGAACACTTTTCAGAGCTTTTGAACCCGAAAAGTATCTCCCGGATCTCTGTCCCAAACGTACGTAAAAAGGTTGTAGAGAGTCTTGGGGCAGCGATAGTCCCGAAACGATGAGATGGAGACCATGATGCTCGTGTCATTGAGTGTCCACGAGTCAGTCTTGGGTGGATACGGCTGCGGCACGCCAGCGTCATCGTTTTCATCGAATTGTGTCCATCTCCCATTCATAAAGACGGCCGCCTTGCCAAAGGAGTTCTCGTTCTGCGCCTCACCGGAGGCTGAGGCCAGGAGCAGAAGCAGCAGCGGCAGCCCGCTTATGTTCATACCAGCGACTCTCAATTCTACCATCACCGCAGAATGTCCCCACCTGTGTATCATGGGATGAGAGGGATGATTCGAGGAAATGTATCGTGGTTCTAAATGTTTGCTAGCAAGGCCCATGACTTCTTTCTCTGTTCCAATTGGCGATGACGAAATACATTCGGGCGACGCAGGATAACTGCATGTAAAAGACACTTAAAACCCAGCGCTTTATGGATGCAATGTGTCAATATGAGCAGGCAGAAATCAGAAGCCAACTCGGTCGCTACATGTCTTGTGAAAACATGCAGAAATGTGGTCGGGCTGCTCCGCCCTACGGCCGTGGCTTAGGCGTGTCCGCTAGGATTATGTAACTCGCGCCGTATCCTCGATTGACTTGAACGCCCCTAACAACTTCATTTCCGTATGACATTTCCAGTTTTTGGGAAATTTAACCAGTTTAAATGCGGAGCCTGTGGTATCTGACATGTGTCTGCAATGATCACCATGATATGATCCAGGTGGAGTTTCCGGCGCACTGCTAGTATCTGCTGCGGACACATTCTACATGAAGTTTTTTATTCGCCGGCTCTCCAAGTTATGACCGATAAAGACCTTCCAAACAAACAGACGTCTGAAGATCATGGTAAGTATGGGCTGTGAATGGTCACTTGCGGAAGGATCTATTATGGTGCGTAAGATGATAGTCTGAGTCGAGCTGGATGATTGTACAACTTGGCAGGAAAAGTATCTGGAGAGTGGAAAGTTCGACGCGTTGAACCATTCACTTGCTAGTGCGCATGTCATATCATATCACACAGATTCAGCAGGGGTCAATAGCTCTTTTCAAAAAGGCGCCGACCGCCACGAAAAGCTTACAATAATATCGCAGAACAGCGTTGAGGACGATGAGGTCCGGCGTGAGAGCCAGCTTAAAAAAAACGACAAGAGCGTTTTGTCTCTGCGAAGTAACGACTCACCACCTATTGCAAAGCATGAGATAGTTACGCCTAGCTGGGGTCCCGTTTCTGTTGAGCGCGATGGAGAGGTTTTCAAGGCTGTTTTATTTTTGATGGATGCCAAAAAGAAAAAACAACCAAACTTTTTAGATAACTACAAATCTATGCGGTGGTACCATGCAAGAACGAAATTCATGTGGAAAATGGGTTTATTCGTCGCATGTGTGATCTACCTGTTGGTGTCTGCTACGGACACTGTGTCTTTCAATAGTAGTGAAGACCCGATGCACTGGTTTTGGTATCAGGTAAGCATGCAGCTCCTCTGCGACTGTGTCTTCATCGGAGACATATGTGCGCAGATACAAGCTAAAGGCTACCGTACGACCTTAAGTAATCGCTGGACTCAATTCTTCTGCTTGACTTTGGTCTTTCACTCAGTGGGAATTTTCTGGTAAGTAAATGGAGTGTCTACGGCGGTCGTGTGGGGTCGATGTACAAACGTAGAAACCCTGCCGCTTGATGTGCTTCGACTCATTCCTCATCGATTTCTCTCCGCGTGGTTTTGATAAACGGAACCTGAACAGGCCCGGCCTTCAAGCGCTCAAGGTGACAGGGATCGTGCGAGCCTATCCTATCATCTATTACAATCAACACGCGCGCAATGCCATGATTAGTTACATGAAGACATTACCATCGGTCACGCTTTGGATTGGTAAGATTATGAAGAATTGTGATGGGGCATAATTATTGGCACTGGCCATCCATAGTGCTGCTGTCGTATGCTTGCTTGTTCCTAACATAAGTCTTGTGGAAAAATACGCGCAGGATTAGAGTTTTTTGTGATAATAATATATGCCTGCTTTTGTGTCGTGCTTTACGCACATTTGGACCGGTACGGGGAGAGCGGACAAAAAGCCTTTGAAAACTTCGCCGCGGCTTTCGTCAGCCTGTACTCCCTCTCCCTCACCGTCAACAACCCGGACGTTTACCTCCCTTACTACAAACGCGGATTCCTGCACATTATCGTCTTTGCCTCCTTTTTGGTCATTACGTACTTCCTGATTCATAACATCATCCTGGTTCGCATTTATCAAATCTACTGCGTCAAGCTCAAAAACAACGCAGTCCAGCGGCGCCAAAACCGACGAAGGGGCCTTTGCCTGGCGTTTGAAGCATTAGACGAGACGAAAGACGGACGTCTGCCGAGGGCGCTCGTGATTCATGTCCTTCGGCGCTTGTGGCCTCGGTACGATAGGGCCAAAATTGAGGCGATCATGCGGCACACCCATCAGGTACGCCCGTTTTTGCGTGCTCGCAAGGTAGTCGTGAATCGTGTCAGCTACAACCAGGCAACCGACCAAGCATTCAAACCCTTTGAGTTACAGCTATGGATTCAGTGAATACCATGTAGGAAATGGACTAAATCATGGAAATGAAGAGAAAGAAGGTGCTTATTTTCAATCCTTTTCTCCTCTTAAAATGCCCAGTACGCCCCGCGTGAATACACGTTCGACCAGTTCGAGATGCTGATGACGGCTTTGAACGATCGTGTTTCCAAGCATCGGAGAGTACGCTGCTACAGTCCCTGCGCCAAGCGCTTGATGGCCTTTGCCGTGTCAGCCCATCTCCTTGTGGTCGTCGTCTCCATTATCGAATTCTGGAGATTTTTCTATTCGGTACGCTTTTGGGTCCTGATATCATTCTTTCGCGCGATTTTTACCGCCGATGTCATCTATCGAATCAAGCGCATGGGAGGCATCAAGTATTTTATCAAAGACCGCTTCAATGTTTTGAACATGGTTGCTATCCTCCTTTCCCTCGTGGCAATTGTTGCGTGGTGCGTGGGTCTTTATCAAGATGGCGGCGTTTCGAGATTGTATCCAACTTCTCACATGAAGAAGCTCGCCCAGCTCTCCGTCCTCTTCGCATCCTGCTGTGACATTGCCAGGATTTTCGAAACCATTCCCGAGTACAATGCTCTGCTGGTGGTTTTTGGAAATTTGCTGCCTGCCTTCCTTGGCCAGGCGGCGGTGATATTGACATTAATGCACGTCTTCTGCTACATCGGAATGAACATATACGGTGGCAAGGTGGAGCCCACGAACCCGTTGTGGACAGAGGAGCCTTTCCCAGGCAATTTGTATTATACGCTTAATTTTAACAGCTATGTGGAGGGAATGTGTACGTAGAGGAGACGGAGGCAGTGGGCAAATCGAGCGCATGAGTGTATTGCTTGTAACGCCACGTACCCATCCCACAAACAGACACTCTCTTTTGTCTGCTGGTCGTCAACAACTGGAATGTCATTTCCGGCAATTTCGTAGCCCTCACAAGCAGGGCAAGCTACCTCTATTTCGTGGTATTCGAAATAGCCGTCGTCACGGTGGGTTTGAGCTGCGTTACCTCTTTCTTCATTGGGAATCTCGGTGATCAATTGGCGGATCAGCTTCAGGTACGTGGAGCAGCAGGACGACAGAACATGGCTTAATCTATGTAGACCCTCTCGAACACTACCACGCCTCGGTGGGTAAGCCTCTAAATAATATACTCTCCCGTCCTGCAATCCGAGCAGCATCAGGAGGAAGAAAAACGTCGGAAGGAGAAGGAACCGGCGTCACCGCCCCGCATCCACGGGGTGTACGGCACGTCGACTTTTGCAGTGGACCGGCTCGTTTCTCTGGACGACTGCATGCTCTCAAACGTAAGTCCTATTGAAATGGAAAAGCTGACGATGGCCTATTAAAGGGAGTCCCGCTTACATTCGCAGGAAGCACCGGTCCAGGCGTCCCAGTACAGGGCCTTCTTAGAGGCCATGGTCTTGGAGGCACCGGAGCGTACCGGATTTGTCTTCGTCAAAGAGCGTGCCGGAGCCGGCTCTCTCTCTTTGGTGGAACGCAGTCCATTTTTCAACGACGTCGTGCAGGGGTACGGAGGGGAATTCACTATCCTCCACTTGGCGAAAGAAAGCTTTGAGAATAGCTCGAGAGAGCAGGTGCCTGGAGAGGCGCTCGAAATTGAAGAGGACGTCGCTGCTACTATGCCGTCAAAGCCTTATTCTGTGGCGGAACATAGACTCCCCGGGGGGGGAGCAGCTGCGGGAGGTGTTTTGCGTGTGCGGGTCTTTATCCTGAGTGAGAGTGAGGATAAGCTGGCCTACTGTCAGGTCACTGAGGTGCGAAACGCCACATCTAAATCCGGTTCTCAGAGAGCTGCCGCTGCACGCCGTACAAGTAACTCGTTGAAATAAATTAAGATCTGTGTGGATACACCAGTCGCATGCCTGGGATTTAAGAAGGGGAGGTTGTGAAAAAATACTTTATTGAAACAAAGTATAGCACTTCACTGAAAAAAGTGTAACTTTTCACTGAGGAAAAGTATGATTCGTATGTAAGCAAATCAAGTATTGACACGTTTTTGTTTTAAGCTTTTAACTTTTCAACACATTCCTTTGACTTATGCGTACCGCCAAAAGGTATTCCATCCTACAGCCATCCGGGGTATCGACCTACTTCATGTATCGCTGCAGAAACGCCTTGTGAAAAGGATTGCGAATTGTGTCGTTCACAAATTTTTTCTTCTTCTCGCCTTCTCCTCGCGACTGGTTTTTGAAAACCACGTCATCGTTCCACTTGCGCTTCATTTGTGCGCTGCCCCCACCGAGGAGGGGGTTGCCCTTGAGCGCTGCAGCGTTAATCTCTTCCTCCTTTCGGTGCGCGGCCTCTGCCTTTTCTTCTTCCTCTTGCTTTCGACGTGCTTGTTCCCGCTCCTGCTTTATTTTCTCCAGTTCCAACCGCAGTAGCTCTTCTTCGTCCTCATCCTCGTCGTCACTATCATCGCTGCTGTCCAAGTCGCTCTCTTCCTCCCCGTTTCTGTCCCCAGCGTGATCGTCATCATCATCCACCTCATCGTCTCGATCATCAAATCGTTGTATTGCTTTTCGCAATTCCTCTTTGTCCTTTAGTAGCAAGGGCGTGGCCGCTGCCTCTCCTGCCTCCAAATGCCGTAACTCTTCTCGAGCCTGCAGGTCCCCTCCTTTCCCACGCTCCTGCAGTTTTATCAAGTGAGCTTCCCGCTCCTTCTCGTCTAAAACTATCCGAAGATCTTTTTTTTGAAGCTCGGAAACGGTATCTTGCCCGGGCTTACGGTATTTTAGAGTCGTGTGCGCAGGCATGTCGAGAACAGAAAATTGACGAGATGTTTGCCCGCCGAGGCTCCAGCTGCCCAGGTCCGCTGCTTCGCCCTGCTTGGAGTGCCATGTAGATTTGGCTGCTGTCGTCATGCTTCGGCAAAGCAATTCACTGTAATATACGAGGGCAGCGACAAGTGAGTGATGCGCGGCTCTGTTTTTGGTTCTAATCTGGACATGCTACACGAGTATTCGGGGAGCGTGACCAGCCATCGCCATCGCCACGATGCATCCACATGGATGACGCTCGCAATTACTGCCAATCATCGATGAAAGACGGGGGATAACCATGACAAGCATAGACATATTATAACTTCAACGAAGCACGGCACCATGCCCCGTACCAAGAAATGTAAGAGGTATATTCCCGAAAGCCTCCACAGGCGAAGGGAACGGAACAAGAATGCGCGACACTGCTCCACCGACACAACTACAGGTCGCATCCGTAGGGAATGATCGCGCTTGGAAAATCAAAGTGGAGTCAAACGTGTGAGTGGGGACGTCGCAGTGCGAAAAGTTCAAATAAAGTGCGACTGAAATACATACATTTCTAGGGTGTGTAAGAGCCACAGGAGGCTCCTAATGTGTTCCTAAAGGCCAAATGGGCAAGGACTTGTCTCGGGTGCTGTCAGGCATGCGACGCATGCCATGCATCTGAGCGCCTACGCGCCTTCGTCCTTCGTTCTTTGCGAAGACTGTTTTCTTAAAAGCTAAGTTTTCGATCAGCGTTTGCTACGAAATTGATTATGTGTGCGCACCTTTCCTTTTCAATGTGAACAAGCACAGTATTGTATTTTAATTACTCGTCTTCCCTGTTAACCTCCTGTCGCCTTCATATACCCCTCACTTCCTTCATGAAAAGTACAAACATATCTTGTTCTTGACTCAATGTATATACCGTCCTTATCTCTGACCAGTATGAATTTCACACGACCATTGTAATTCTCCTCAACTCCCGAAGATCTCCGCGAGGAAATCCTTCGCCTTGGCCGGGTACATCTTTAGCCCGCGATCCTCGGATATGGGGTACTCTAGGAATCTCTGGGTGGCGATGCTGCCGGACTCCTGAGAGTAAATGACCTGCCTGCGTGTGCGTGTTTTGAAAGGAGGTGAGGAGGGACGTGGCGGGCGATTGAAGGACGGAAAGCCCCCTCACACAACCACACTAGCCAAAAACACGGACAACCACCTTGTGTGTGTTGGTGTAGAGGAGGCCCGCCACGAGCTCGGATCAAGACATCTTCACCGCAATAGAGAGGGAATTTGCCACGGTAGATTCTTCCTCGTCGCGCGCCTTTCCCCTCGCGGCCACGACTGTGTACTTTCTTAAGGTGGGTGGTGACCGGCTGCGACTTGATTTCACATTTCTCCCTATTGTGTCACTGCGAGAACATATCATGATAACTATGATAAGAGTCCTTTTTGTATGACACAGATGCGCCAAGCGCCGTGCCAATTACTGACATTGAAGGGAGTCGATGACACCGGTAACACCGATGCGCCACCCGCTTCGTCAGAAAAAGCTGGAGAAGAGGGGTTCGGCTTGCGAGCTGCCGCACTCATGTGGTGCACTTTCATTTATGAAAACACGAATAGACGTTACATTATACTTGTCCAACACAGGCTCGCTACGTGTGGTTAGCATTTGAATTTTGGTAGTCTCTGTATAACTCCATGGTTTGAAGGCTGAGGTGTTACCCGCTACACAGATTTTGATAGTGGCGTTTCCATACTCGCGCGGCTTGTCGGTACAAAAATACTCAAAGATTATTCGTCTTCTGCACGGGGACAGAGACTAAGCTGCCACCGCAAACGTTGTAAATCCTGATACCACTACGTAGGATGCCCGCCCGAGTAAAGTCATATGACATCCGATGCTATGACATGGCGTCGACACTGAAGTTGACTCTGGAATCTTGCTCCGGACTACATCAATACATGGATTAAACTTTTCCTTTGGGTCGAAGACGAGCATATATCTTGTGGCATTTACAAAGTTGAAGGCCTCAAATAAGAGAGAGCAGGGTGCCTGGCTGTAAAGCTCATGAGCGTTCTCCCGCAAAATATCGCCACCTCGAAAGTACATTACCACGATGTCTTCAAAATTTGGCTTCCAGCTCCTTTTGTCGGGAAATAATTTTAGGGCTACACTGCTGGATAAATCAGATCATAGTCTTTGATATCTGAATTAACGCGGTAAATCGGAGCTCTGGAACATACATGGAGAAGTGTCCCCATTTGAAGAATTTGATAGTTGACTTCGCGGCACGACTTTGTAGCATATTCCATTAACGACTCTACTTTCGAGTTGACCTCGCCTCGCGCTGCAATCAATACAGGAGGTAAATTTACACCAGGGTCCCTGTTCGAGTTATAAGAGCTGATCGCCACCCCAGAGCAATGAGATAAGACTTTTTAGACTTGTGCAAGCTAAATTAGACGATTTCCTGAGCGGCCATAATCCATGAAATTAATCCATAAGCATGAAGACTTGTTCATTGCCGCGTCGGCAAACGTTGTTTGCAATATTTGATCGCTTTCTATTCGTTTCAACCGCTGATGTTCAATGTCGGAAAACAGTCCGCAGAAACGAACGAAAATCAGACAAAAACTAAGTACCGAAATGACAAGGACTGCACGATCTCCCATGCTCGACGAGGGAGTTCTTTCGAGGCCCCCGGTAAAGTGTCACAAGATGATAATCAAGATGAATATAAGACTCAAATAGATCCGACTTGACTTACGATCTGCTGCACAACTGGTAATAATGGCATGTGCCCATGCAACAATTATGCTAAGTTACCGATTCGAGTAGCTACTTACTTCAACTTTGACCACAGTCATGGTGCATTGCGGCACCGGGGTGTGTGGGAACGACACATCAGAAACATGAAAGCATATAAGTGCCCTCTCATATCTGCGGAGAAATCGCTTCGGCATGTTTTCAAAAGATAAGATATCTACTATAAGTACTACTAGTTTTTAGTATATGATATCGCCAAACCATCAGCTGCCGAAGAGGCTCAGCCTGCACATCGGGCACAGACCAGGTAATGTTCAGAACTGAGTCCAGCCCTGGATTCGAGTTTGACACTTCGACTTTGTAGAAAACATGAATCACAAGTCAAGCTTCAAGGAGAAATGTCGTCGCAAAAGACGAAAAACGAAGGCACTGGAGCGCTCGCATGCTTTAAGCGACGGTAGCCCTGAGCTCTCTCGAATCGAATAGATGGGATTAATCGCACTTGGAAATTCAAGGTGAAAATGAAAGTGCGAAATGCGTGTCTATATTATAGGCACGCATTTGCTTTTATTGATGCCGTGAACCCTGTAGAATGGCCGCACAATAGGAAAGTGCGTTCAAAGTGTGCCCTTGGCCAGCCGAGAGGAGGACTCACCTGCGCATTCGCACTTTCAAGACTTTTGCACATTGAGGGAAGTGCGACCGTTCCCTGATTTCCTAAGACGTCTAAGCGAGACTCGCAATGGGTAAGTATGGAAAATGGGCTTGGGTAGTCTAGATGGTCTTGAGATGACAGACTAAGTATTTGAGTCATCATTGTTTCGCCTTTTTATCCTCCCGTACAAGAAAGTTTTCCGATCAGCGTAGCGGTGAGCACATCGCCCTAGCTACATATCGTAGTCACGGAGCATTATTAATAGGGATTTATAATGTCTGGTTGGAGGAGGTAGACAATTTGATAGCCGTGGTAGTATAAACCATTATCTTATCGTTCGGCCGGAGGTGAAAGCGAAAAGCTATGGTATTCATACCTTCGTAGAGAACCTTGTGAGACAGAAGTTTCCTACCTGAGTGCGGCCAACACAGAAAATTACGTGTCGATGACTTGAAATTTTAGAGCCTTTAGCGGCTTCGGAAGGGGAGTGACCCCAACTGCAAGATTAACCGTGCACATGTGCGCCTATTCAGAGGCATGGGCCGATCGGTTGTGAAAGGAAGTCAAGGTGGCCATATTTGTCTGTCAAGAGCCGACTTCCGGTCTCATTAGCATATTTCGCCACGCAACAATGGATATCTATTGAATATTATCTGTTTTTCTGACTCGTTGCAAGGAGTAGGCCTGCATGGTTTGTTGCATAGTTCAACCGAGCGACAGGGAATGAATTGCAGCTTCGTTTACTGGATGTATGCCCCTTCTCATCGCACTTTCAGAGGTTATAGGGATGCCAAAACCAATCCTACGGCTACCCAAAAGTCGCTGCTTAAGCCTCAGTGTTTGGATCTCCTTCGTCTTCTGTGCAGGGGTGTGTCAAGGTTGGTTCCTTTGTTGCCGCGCACGCCCGCCGTATTTAATGTTACAGCGCACCCGTGGAAACGTGCACTGTCTGCAGGGTGGGGGAGGGCCTGGGGGGGTCGGACGGGTTGCCGGTAAGTATTCGTGGACGGAGAACGAGTGGGAGGTGGAGGTCACCGTGCCCGTGCCGGCTCGGACGCGAAAAGAAGACGTGCTTTTCAAAGCTGCCGCCACGAGTGTTAAACTTGGGCTAGTGAATAGCACCGAGCTCTTGCTGGGCGGTAAATTGATGGGAAGGATCGCTCTGGACGGTACATACTGGAGCCTGGAAGGCGAGGGGAACGCCCGCGCGGTCAAGCTCCTTCTGGAAAAGAAGCTGGGGGCTCTGGAGAACAACATGGATTGGCGGCGCGTGCTGTCCGAAGAGGCTGCAACCGAGGTTGAGTACCAGGAGGCCGAAAAATTCGACACACAAGCCTACATCCACCAAATGCTGGGGCCAGGGGGCGTAAACATGAGCTTGGTGGACCGAGAGATGTTCGGGGGCCTCGCGGGGGGCGTGATGGCGAATGTCAGCCAAGAGGCGCTGAGGGAATACGTGGAGGGTAAGGTTCTTGACGACGCGACCGGCATGGCGTCTCAAGGAGGTCGGTCTGGAGGGGGAGGCGAGCAACACGAAGAACCCAAAAGAAGCAATGGAAGTTAATGTAAAGCAAGGAATTGGACTTCTCATTTTAAATTTTCGTTTCTGTTTATAGATTACTTATGTATGTCTAGATAATCATAAGGGTCCGCCATGATAATCATCATATCAAATCCACGTGCTCATAGACTTGCGTGTCCTGCATGCGGCTCTCGCCACAACATGGCAGATATTTGTTCAACTTACTAAGCATTGCCCTCCAGATTTGATGTTCGAATTCTTTCTACGACCCGCTAGCTCGGTAGGAGCAAGGCTGATGTTTGACGGAACGTGCTCGCATCCCGCATTGACTTAGTTATTGAGTTATCCTCGCGCTTTCAACGCCGGAGACGCGCGAGTACTTGAACTAAGCCTCATCCTCAGAGCACTCATGAGTACATTTCAACGTGAGCGACGGATACGGGCGCACAGTCCTATCTTCCTCAAGGCTACAAGACGCACGGTCGTTTGGTCACACTTGCACAGGACGCATTCCCTCTATACTTATGTTCAATTAAATCAATCTTCAAGGACTTTCCTCGCAGTTCCAACAGAGCGGACATAAACCCAGATTGTGTCATATCAAGTAAAATTCACAAATACGTTTCGCGGTGCCACAGCAAGGCAGCTGGGCATCATTCTCCTGCTACGATTAGGTGGCCCTTCCTCCCTCTCTCCTTTCCGTCCCTTCACTTATCTCCTCAGAGAATTCCTTCCACCGGCAACTACCTCGTTGTGCCTCTGCCGACGCCTCCCGCCATCGTATGCACATTTTCTCCTTTCACTAACCCCTTTTATGTTGCTGCTGTAAATATCCTGGGTCTGTAGACCGTCCACTTACTTGCTTGCTTACCATGTTTCTTCATATAATTGGCTCTTATGTGTCTATAATCATGTCTTACCTTTAGAATGATTGAGCACATCAGGAGGAGGAATTGTTCCTGCCCCGCCTCATTCATGCCCGTGACGCAACCAGTCTGACTACAGCTAGCACGATGTCGACCCCCTTCGTGTATGATTGGCTTACATGGCCATTCAAAATTGATTCCAATGTTTTCTTCACGACCCTTCTCAGTATAAGAACCGGCTGTTCATCACAAAGAGCGGGCAAGAAAGCCTGGCTCCGCCTCTTCATCCTTCGCGCCCGCGATCGCTGCGCTCCCCGCGGTATTATCGCCACCATTGTTGGCAGGAACGGTCCGCGACCCCGCGCGGCTCGTCCGACGCTTCTGGTGGGCAGGCCCCTGATTGGCGTGAACCGACGAGATCGCGTGATCGCCCACCCCGTTCCCCGCCTCTAGCAGGCCCTTGGCCCCCAGCAGAGACGCCAGTGGAGCCGGCGTCCACTGCAACCCACCGTAACCGTTGGGATCGGCGGGACCATGACACGATATGTCCAGGTCGTTGTTACTCTTACTGTGGCTCAGGGATCCCCTGGAGCCTTCCACTTTCCCAGCAGGTCCGCCTAGGATGCTCAAGCCCGCGCAACTCGCTCGTCGATCACTGGATAGCTCCCCCGCCTGGGCGAAACTTACAGAGGGTGAAGCCATCGGCAGTCGCTGCACCTCCTCTCGATTTTGCTTTTCCATGTGCTCGTGTCGTCCAAAGTACGTTTGGTGCCCCCCCTGGCTCGAGGCCTGCATCTGCAACCTTGCCGAGCCTCGTGAGGAAGTATTAAGGGACTGGCCGGGCTCCGGACTGGGACTGGAGCCGTAAATCTCAAAGTCTGTAACCACGCTTCCTGTATCCTCCTCGTCCATCGTCAATCCACTTGCAGGGAGGGTGTGTCCATCCCGAGGGTCAGGGTGCTTCCGCGACTCTTGTTCCTTTCGCTGATGACGGCGACCCCCTTGGCCCTCTCTCCCGCTGGCTAAATCGCCATATGATGAATTGTCGCCGGCAGCGGGGAGGTCTCGACCAGAAACACCACCCTCTTCTTGCAGAAGGAAAATTTGGGCCTTGGTAAGTTGTGCAATGGGCAGAACCCCGTCCGTCATGTCCCCCCCACGACCATCATCCGAGGCAGGGTAACCACCACAGCTTTTGCCATCTTGCGGGAGACCAGAAGATGATTGTCCACCTTGCGTCTGGGCATGGGAGGAGAACTGCGACGATGGAAAAGATTCCCCACTGCGGTCGGTCCCCTCCCCCCCCCACGACAAGCCCACTGTGCTCCGAAGGGCGCTCGACAGCTGGGATATGTGTATGGTAGGCTGGCTGTAGCAGGCGTGATCCTGGTGCTGTACGCCGGGGTCTGAAACCTGCTTTGCGACAGGCACAGCCTGCGGCCCGCTCGTCTCATCCGAGAGCACGGTCATGCCCCTCCGAAGGGGCCGGAATAAGGCGTCGTCGCTCTCAGGGTCCTGGCCCTCCCCGGCCCCGGGCCCCAGGCCCTCCATGCGATCCACCGACGGTCGCCGCCCGACCAAATCGTCGCCAAGGTCCTCGTCGTCTTGCTCCGGCAGGGCTGTGGGCAAGGCTCCGAAGGTGTCCCTCATCTGCAAGCGCGACGACACCCCAGACCTGACACTCCCCTTAGTGTCCGGGTCCGCGAGATACTTGCTCGGTTTTAAGGGCAGGATGGAGAGCATGGCCGCCCCGGGGTAGCCCTCCGCAGGTGCGACGAAAGAGCGGAAGCGCACGAAGGCCGTCACTTCCGTGTTCGCCTTGTCGATGCATTTGCAGATCCAGGACGCCTCCGGGGTGCCTGTGGCCGAGGCCGCCGACTCCCGACTCCCCGCACTGCTGACACTGCTGTTTGTGCTGCAGCTGCTGCTGCTCCCGCTCTCTGACGTGGTAGAGGAGCGGCGAGAAAACCAGTAAGCACCGATGGCCGCGTAGATGTCAGGGAGGTCGTCGGGGTGGAAGATCTCCGCGAGCAGGAGGATGGGCAGCACCGCGAGGGAGCCGACCTTGGACTCCACCTCTTCCCGCGTCATGAAGGTGGCCGCGAAACGCTCGTCCGTGTAGACGAAAAGCTCGTCCTGCAAGAACATGAAGCCGCACAGCATGGAGACGCCGTCCTCCATTCTTCGCAAGTCCAGGGGCAGGCAGTGAGGGCCCATGGCCTCTTTCGAACCGGGGTGCGTGAGGAGTTGCGCCTGCTGCGCCGCGTGGCTCTTGGAGCGCGTGGCGGGGCTCCCGGCCATGGGACCAGAGCCCGTGGGGGCGGGCCCCACCACCTCTTGCAGCTGGTCGCAGATCCCAAAGGTCATATCCGTGCCAGAGGCCAGTTGCGACGAGACTTTCGTCCACAAATTCCTGGTGGTGGGGGCGTATAAAATTAGCGATTGGTGCCGGCGCAGGAATTGAAAGAGTACGGTCATCCCTCTTAATGCAAGGGATCTGGACGTTTTTGAGAGGGAGAGCGTGTGGTCGCCTCACGGCTGACATCATTTCCCTGCCCCTCACTGCCGTACAGAGGCCCCCGGACATGACCCTATTCCGACACCGAGTCTGAGACAAGGCGGTAGGCGGGGAGCGTGTGACTGTCGCTAATCCCTAGCCCATGAGATGCGTACCTGAGCATGATGCACTTGGCGGTGTCCAGCTCGTTATCGTGCCACGTCCGCAGGAAGGCCTCTTTGCAGTGGCGGGCGGCCTCGAAGAAAAAGCGACAGTGCCAGGGGTCGCGGGGGGGAGAGTGCCGCCGGGCGCCGACGGCCAACTCCTGGCCCTGTTGGAGTAGGCCATTCCCGGAGAGGGAGCGGGACAAGGAGGAGGAGGTGGAGGAGGCGGCCGATGTCGTGGCACTGCTGTTGTGGCTCTGCCCGCTTCCGTTCGCGGCGCGTATGTCACCCCTGGAGCTTCCATGCCGTGAGCTGCTCAGTGACAAGGAGGTGCAGCCCCGACTGCTTTTACTGCCCGGGGGGCGCCCAGGACCCCGGATTTGCGGCACACACTTGATGCCCCTGGAGGTGCAGATCTGGCAGGGGTTGCGGCGGTTGCATCGTTTCTATGAGGGAATATGGAAGTAGAGTGAGAAGTGCGGGGCGGTGGGACAAGCAACGATATAACGAAGCACGCAAAATGTAGGGTTCAAAAGAACGAAGTGTGACTGGTGAGGCAGGGCATGAAAGTAGCGTCGAGGCTGTGCCCTCCAGAGGGAAGCAGCGACATGCCTCACCTTCGAGCGCTTGCAGGCTTCACAACTGTGCTCCATGTAGCGGGCGTCCCCCTTGTGCGCCAGATAGTCGTCGTAATGGCCGCTTGAGTCGATGAGGGAGTCGTGGCCCGACGCGTCTATCGTGCTGTGACCCGAGGCGTCGACCATGGAGTGGCCTGAGGCATCAACATGGTGGTAGCTACTGTCGATGTGGCAGCTGGCGTCCACGGCGGTGTGGTACGAGCAGTCCTCATCCTTCGCGCGCCAATCCATGCCATCGTTGTGCATGCGAGAGCCGTCGTGGCTGATCGCGCCATGGCTGTTGTGTGGGTGGGGCATCAAGAGACTGGCGCCCCCGAGCTGCGTCTGGGGCGGATGCCCATACCCAGTGCCCTGACTCTGCGCGTGCCCGCTGCCCGAGCCAAAAGGGTCCTGTTCCGCGCTGTACGACAAGTCGAATATGTGGTCTAGCTCGTTGAAATGGTCCGTGTCCATCTCGTCCTGGCTCCCAACTCCCCCGCCTGACTCGTGCCCGACGACCCCGATGCTGCCTTCGAAAAAGACGCCACTGCCCACGAGTTTCTCCCTTGCCGGGCCTGGATTCAAGAAGGTGGTCATACCGTCTGCCGTGTGCTGATTTAGACAGACACCTTCTTTGTTTGTTAGAGGCGTTAATGTCCGGCACAATGGGACAGTCCCTTTGAGTGTGAGAAAGTGGTCACGTCGCCGCCCGCGCCCACCACTGGAAGATATCTGAGCTAGGGTAGGACGGCCAGCTTTTGAAACCAACCCGGTTTTGTTGATTTGACAGGAGCGACCTGAGAACGATGCATCAAGTGTGTAGAGCATGCAAAAGAGTGAGCATACATCACAAATGCACACTGACGTGCGCGTGTGTCGACGACGGACAAGCCGAGGCGTGATGAGCCTGCTCTGCTAGCGCGAGGAGTTTCAACAGTGGTTCCCTCCCGAGTCAGCATCCTCCACCCATTCACACCCCGGACAAAGTTATGCCATCCATAAATCCCAGCAGGAGTTCGCTTTCCAACCTTGGACACGGCGATTCACCTCTTACACCCCAAGGCGAGAATTGGATGAAATTCGGGTCTCACTTGACGACAGCGACCCCGAAACATCGACCCCAAAAGGCCCACTTTACGCGTCACTGGACTCTCCGCCAGTCCCCCCGCTTAAACCCGGCGTGCGAGCGGTCATCCTCGCAGCATCACGCGCAGCGGCCCCACCGGTTTGAATTTAGGGAGACAGGACCCCGCTTAATTCTCCGTGGGGTGTTCGGTGCTGTGGCCCCCTCGTCTCGTGGCTTGTGTCGCGGCTACCTATGCCACCTTTCTCTCACGACTATTATTGCTCACGGCGCCGACGGGGAGGCTCCCTGGGTCCCGGCCTTCACTCGCACGTTTTTTCTACGGAAAGGTCACTTCGCCGCGCACGTTTTTATCAATGCCCTATTCATTCGTATTTCTACGTGATTTTACACGCACGTACAATACTGCCACCGCTGGTCAGGTGGAATGTTTCCCAGGTGATATCGCACAACTACGCTTTTTTTGGTGACCGCCGCTTCAGGGCTGCTTTCCGGCGCTTTTCGATTCAAAAGGAATATGTTGCCCAAAACAATACCCATGAAATGGGTGGCGCTTTTCCTGCTAGTGGTGCAAAATACGTCCTTAGTTTTGCTCATGCGTTCCTCTCTGACAAACCGGGGCGACCACTACATTGTCTCGACCGCGGTAGCATGCATGGAGGTGAGTCGGCAAAAGTCGGGGAGATGAAATTTTGGGAACAGGAACTCGATGCATGGGACAGACTGCTCCGGAGGGTGCCGCAGCCTTTCACCCTCAAGCTTAGCCAAATTTTTGTGTATTCCCTCGACCTTGACACAGTGCCTGAAAATGGTCACCTGCCTCCTTGTGGAGGCCCAGGGATTTAAGCACCTTTCTCACTTCCTCGCCCACCTTCGGTACGAAGTCTTGAAGCCCCGCGAGCTGCTTCTTCTCTCCGTGCCCTCCCTCCTCTACACGGTCCAGAACAATCTCCTGTACACCGCGCTCGCCAACCTGGACGCCGCCATCTACCAAGTCTGTTACCAGCTAAAGATTCTCACCACGGCCCTCTTCTCTGTCCTCCTCCTCAAGCGCTCCCTCAGCCGGACCAAGTGGACCGCCCTCATCATCCTGACTGTTGGGGTCTCCTTTGCTGAGCTTGACGCCCACAAACCCAAGGCCTCCCTCCCTGACTCCTTCCCCTCCGCGGGCGACGAGCAAAATCCTACCCTCGGCTTCTTATGCGTGCTCATGGCCTGCATGACCTCCGGTTTCGCAGGGGTCTGGTTTGAGAAGATTTTAAAGGGCGTGGGGACGCGAAGCAAAGCAAATGAGCTCAAGACTCCTCCCATCTCCTCGCAAGTCTCGGCCCCCCCAGGCGGACCTCGTGGGGCTACCCCTCAACCCTCCTCCACGGCCGCTGCCGCCAGCAGCATGTGGGTCCGCAACATCCAGATGGGCGTCTCCTCGGTGCTGGTGGCGTTCATGACCGTGTACAGCAAAGACGGCGCCCGGGTGGCGGAGAAGGGTTTCTTTCACGGCTACAACGCGGCCGTGGTCGGCGTGGTCGTCCTCCAGGCCCTGGGGGGCTTGGTGGTGGCGCTGGTGGTGGTGCACGCCGACAACATCATGAAGGGCTTCGGATCCTCCCTCTC
>Ga0209925_1000638_pt1 | contig 17857 bp, 13 predicted proteins | sample SalPonR2_A_D1_MG_FD_185702 | JGI IMG/M metagenome (GOLD analysis project Ga0209925, IMG submission 185702) | Salt pond soil microbial communities from South San Francisco under conditions of wetland restoration - Salt Pond MetaG R2_A_D1_MG... ...
GGGGGGGAAGGCCCCAAGCCCAGCGAGGCCACTCGCTCCGCCCAGAGGAACTGATCCATCATGCCCGGTACCACAACCTGTGCAATACCCGCTCGCAAGGCGGCGGCAGTCGTGCCGCTTCCCCCGTGATGCACGATTGCACTGCACTGCGGTAGAAGCCACGAATGAGGCACTGACTCCTCGAGAATGAGGACTCGTTCCCTGACTTGGCATGTCGCCACGGCCAGCTGCAAGGCCGTCACCCATCGTGGGGAATGAGCAGCATCGACCACACACCGGATCGGGATAGAAGTAGAGGATACCTCGGATGACAGAGAGGGCGATAGAAGAGCCTGGATAAGAGCGCGGGCGGCGCGATCCAGGTCACCCAAGGCGCCGAGCGAGACCATGGTCCCAAAGCTCACATAGACAGGACCCACTTCAGGACAAAACTCTTTTTGACCCACTTGGCTAGAAGCATTTTCGACTTTCTTGGTGATGTCCGGCACGAGGCGCCACGTAGTTTCCTGGGGAGGAACGCAGGGAGACTCGCGTTTTTCTACTGCTCGCCCTGTTGCCCCTGAGAGGAAAGCCGTCAAAATCGGCGGAGGCTTGAAAGACCCGGCATTCTTCTCCTCAAAAATGAAGCCTACCACGTGTACGGCATGAGGTAAATGGTGCGGTCGGGGGAAAATGCTCTCGCTGTACAAATACAGCAGCGGAATTGATGGGCGGCCGGCCAGCCACGGCAGATTTGTGCCATCAATTTTGTCGTTCTCAACTCCGAAGAGCATGCGCCGAAAGGGCTTCCAGGAATCATGAAAAACAGGCCACAAGTAATGCTCTATATCTGCCCATTTTATTTGCGTATGACTCGTTGAGCGTTCACTGTCCTCCGTGCTCCAGCTTTCCTTTTTCAAAATGTTATACTGCAAAGGATCTGTCCGACGAAAGAGAGCATTAAACTTGCGTGACAGCGTTGATGGTGCAGTATACGGGTGTACAATGATAAGTGGAAGGCCCCAGGCCTCGGCAAGGTGAACGGCTTCAAGAGCGAAGAGGTTGCAGATGAGAAGGACCGACGGGGGATGCTTTGGGGATAGAGGCGATCCAACAAGAGCTTGCTTCACCGCATCTATACACACCTGTAAGTGTTTTCTTGGACGTAATATAGCTGCTATATCTACTTCTGGACCGAATCCTGCGTCTGCAGCATGTGGAGGACTGGGGCTTGCGATAAATTTGATGCACGCGGTGCTTTCCCAGAGCTCTTTTAATGTCTTCTCCAGCTGGCCATGAGAGACGAAAAATACATCATCATAAACACTGGACAAGGATTCTGCTAATAATGCAACTGGTTGCACGTCACCTCGTGTACCAAAAGCGAACACAATAATTACTGTACGTCGTTGGATGCGTGCAAGGGCCATGGCATTTAGCAGAGCAACTCAGTGGCGACCGGCTGTTGTTAATCTTGATACCATGACAAACAACGGCGCATGCTACCCTGTTATATGTTGGAGGTATAGGGAATAAAATGACATATAAGTGTGTGTGTGAGTGCAAGAGAGACCAAATTGGATGTAATGTTCTAGGTATAACCTCCCCAGGCGGCAGCAAGTGAGCAACCGCGTCGCCTTGCAGCCGTTACATAAAACCTCCCCACACCCTTTTTTTAAAACGATTTTTCGCTCCTTTTGAGCTCGTGAGACAGACACACTGTTTGTGTTCATCTGCTAATGTTATGAATTTATCAAACCTTTAGGCAAAACATTTGGAAGATCACGCATTGACTAGAATAATGGAGCGTGATGACTCCAAAATGTGGTCTAAGGAGGCCTTGACTCCTCTCGAAGTTCAGAGATCGCTTGCTGTACTCCAAGACTTGGCCCAAAAAATGGCTCTACTAGCTACACTATCAGCTCCTTTTAGCCTGAATGCTCAATCTACTACTAAATCTATAAATACACACTGTACTATTGAGTTATCAAAATTTGTGCACGACGAATTCGATCGTCATTTGACCGAACACAATCAACTGCAAGCTCGACACGCTCATCTCACCTTGCAATGGCATGATCTTGTGGTGACCCGAGCAGAGGACGGCAGTATTGACCTGGGCAACGAGGCCGCTTCACAAAGCAACACTCTTCATGCTCAAATTGCTCATGTAGGTCAAGCGTTGACACACAACGCAGGTCTCCTGTTGCAATTGCTACGGAAGCACCCTCGCGTGAGCGGTTTCGATCTTAAAGTTAATCGAGAATTGAAAGAGTTTCGTCGATTACTGGATACAACAATAAACGAGTTGAAAATGTCAGGCACGTACATGGAGCTAAAGACTGCCGTAGAGGAAGGCCGAAGGGTGCAAGATCAAATCACACAGATTTCGGGTCTTGAAAAAAATGCCGCGGCAACAATTTCTGAGCTGGAACACGCATTACATGCAGCATCGATATCACATCGAGAGCGTATGTCTGACCTTCATTCGACCATTGCTAAATTGAGGCAAGGCTTGGACTCCTTGAAGTATGAACGCGAAGTGAAATTCAAATACGCCAGGCGGGACGCCCAGGCTAAGGTGAAGGAAGTCGAGCGGGTCTTCAAGCAGGAGGAGAAAGAAATGGAACAAACCCAGAGCCGCCTCGTTGCCCAGCAACAATTGCAAAAGCAAAGCCATCAGGACCTCGTAGACTTGATGAACAAAAAGCAAAGCGAGCTGCAGGGTCAAGTCGACCTTTGGACAACCAAGGCAGAGAAAGATTTGAAGGCCTTGGACTTGGAAACAGAAGAAATCAAGACTGCTCGCGATGTGTACGCCTCCGAGCTCGAGGTGTTACGGGCACGTCGACGGGAAGAAGTTGACGATGAGATGGCGAGGCTGGAAGCATTACGGGCTCGCCGAGAGGAGGAGAAAGCAAAGGAAGTCCTACGGGTCAAAAACCAGCTTGAGGCGGCCCACAAGATAGGAAAGGCTGTCAGCAAGTACGCACAGAAGAGGAAGCAGAAGAATACACAGGCGGCGGTACGAAAAAGCCATGCAAAAGATTCAAATGTGGTGAACACAAACAAAAAAGACACTGCCGGCAACCCCAATCCGACTTCGCCAAAAGCGACAGGAAAAAAAGCAGTCAAAAAGCCGTCCACCGGCGCACCAAGCGATAAAAAAGACTCCCAGGCCCCTGCCAATCCTTCAATTAAGACTAAAGCTACGGCAAAAGGGCGTGGGCCACCATCAGCAGGGGCAAAAAGAGTTAAATAATACAGGGAGGGAAAGAAAGAATACAAAACAGTTTGGGCAAAGCGTCGCGTTCTATTTGTACTATGCTACTTTCAGCATGTCATGGCCCTTTCTCATCGTATTGGCAGCATACCTTGCTACATGTGGACATGGCTTCGAGTCTTCCTCCTTGTGCTACAAATAGTCGCCGACGTGGCGATTTCTGAAGTCACGCCTCGCGTCGTCGAAATGTTCGTCCATATCCACCAGGCTCCGACACGCAGCAAACTTCCCGTTCCCACTGACTTGATCAAAAGCCTGAATGCCTCGCGGAGAAACTGTCACCGGCACTACTTTCGGTGCGCCTTCCACACCAGGGAGAGGGAGAACCTCGAACGGAACAGCAGCGCGACTGGAAAGCGCCTCATTCTTCACACGGAGCAGTATCGCGTCCGGGCGGTGAGATGCTAGTTCTTTGCCTACCAAGGTCACCATTAAAGGATGCGTTTCCGGCTCATTGGCTTGCGCCGCAGCATGGTAGAAACCGGCAAGACGCTTCCCCTCGCTGTTGGCATACTGCTCCACCATCAGGAAAGCCGTCTCCATCAAAGCACCAACAGTGATGTGATGAAAAAGTGGTACAGCGTCTTCAATGATAGGCACATCCTACAATGGATAACAAAAGGATTGAGGGAGCCGGGGACGCTGTGAGTTACTATGCCCCAAAATTGCAACATAGATAGATAGAGTGCCGGGAAAGCATCATAACAAACTTACATTCACCGGTCCCAGCAAGAGGCCACAGACCTCGGCATGGGGGTACTTAGCAGTATGCAGCAATATCTACGTTTGTTCGAAGACACATTGGGAAAGAGATTTACTTGAGGGGCAGAAGGGCCGAAGGAAGGGGAGGTCGGGCCTTATGCTCTCTACATCAAACATTGACTCACTTTCAGGGTAGGCAGCGCCTGTAGCTCTACCATGGCCCGCCGGTTCTCTATACTTGGTAGCCTATGATTGTGTGTTTTGCAACCGAGTTGTGTGAGTCCAGGGAGCCAGCTACTTCTTGTTCTCGCTCCAAGCAGAGAGCTCAAGCCGTCTCACGGTGATGAAAGGTCCGTTGCGGATATTCATTTTTCTAAAAGGGGGAGAAATGGAGGAATGGCTGGCTCGTAAGACGGGACCAGCTACAGAGCAGCACAGCTTAATTAAAGCCCTTCATATTTGCACAGTGCTGCATTTTTCCCGGGAGTATGGCTTTGGCCTTGCGCACAGCCCTGCATGCATCATAAGTGTTGGTCGTGGCCAAATCTTTGCCATGTCGTGTATCAAATTGCCGCCCAAAACGACAGCACGGAAGAATTGAATCTCTCACTGTACATAACAGGGAAACTATTTCGTGACTTTGGACATGGCGGCGTCCCGCGCCGCTGCTGCATTGCAGCCTCGCGGGCCTACGAGCAAGCTAGTGCTAGGGTGTGGATCAAATGTAGTAGACAAATTCTATCCGATTCGTAGGTGGCCCAAGGAAGGGACGAAAGGCTACTTTTTGGACGAAAGTATCTGTAGCGCCCGGGTCGTGGGAGGTGTCACACTGAATCACCTCGTTTGGGCTCGTGCCTTGGGCACGCCCACTGGATTGTTGGCCCTACAGGGAACGGATGAGAATGGTGTGGCGATCAGGCAGACGTTGGACGACGTAGGTGTGGACACAAGCGCCATAAGGGTCAGTGAGAAGTTTTCTACCAGCTTAAGCCACATCTTCCCTTCTCCAGGGGCCGAACGGACGATCTTGATGGCCCCCGCATCCACTGCAAATTTAGACGCGAAGACAATGGAGCTCGAATTTGGCTCGGTCATCCGGCGCCGCGCGAGCATGATCACAACCGAGATCTCTCAAGTGCCCCTCTCAGGTGTGCTCTTCTTGCTGCACGCTGCGCGGGACGCGGGCTTTCCATCCTTGTTGGACGTGGACATCAGTCCGGAAGTCGCCCTCGGGCCCGCGCAATTGGGCTCGTCGGCAGAGCTGATAGAATGCGTCACCTCCGCATCCATGGTCAAGCTGACCGCGGAAGCTGCAGAAGAGGTGTTAGGCTTGGTAAACCCTAAGCTGAACGGACAGACAGAGCGAAGCTTGGAAGGGCTGGCCCAGCAATTGGCGGAGGCTTTGCATGCGCGCTTGTGCGTGGTGACGGATGGGAGCCGAGGTCTCGCGCTGGCCTTGGGCTGGAGGAAGGCCCAGGATCAAACCTCAGGATCCGGGGATAGAAGGAAGGCTGTGCATCCCGTATTGGTGCCGGGGCTTAAAGGCATCTCCTTGGTCGACTTTACGGGGGCGGGCGACGCGGCTTTTGGTGCAATGGTGGCAAGTTTGCACACCCAAGGCTTTCCGGAGACTGCCGACGGCCTTCTGTCCATGGGGAAAGTGGCGGCGGCTGCAGGTGCTGCGTGCGTGGAGGTGAAAGGGGCATTGCCCCACCCCCAAAAGAGCGTCGCGCGTGTCCTGCAGTTGGCCCCAGAAGCCCAGCCTCTGGCGGACGCGGCGGCTTTGCTAGACATGGGCGTGAGTCCATCTCCCGATTCCACCCTGTCCGAGGCCGCGGCGGCCCTTGTGGCAGGGGTCAAGCAACGGTCTCCCAGCGTTCAAGCCTACGCGCGAAGCCTGGAGGAGGACGTGCGGGCCCTGAGGACGTTGAGCGCCGGCCTTGCCTTGCACGAGAAGGAGGACACGATCGCACGCGTCGTCGAACTGCTGGCGGCCGCCCACACCACCACCTCGAAAAAGACGCACATCTACACGAGCGGGATCGGCAAGAGCGGCCTGGTAGCGGCCCGTCTGGCCTCCTCCTTGCGCTCCATTTCCATCCGGAGCAGTCACGTGCCCGCCACCGAGTTCGTCCACGGGGACTTGGGCAGCCTGTCGCGAGGCGACGTCCTGGTCTGCCTGAGCACGAGTGGGAGGACGAGCGAGCTCATCGACGTCACCCGGCGGGTCCGAGCCAAGGGCGTGGACGTGATTGCGATGACGGCGAACGCGGCCTCTCCCTTGGCCCAGCTTGCGGACGTGCACCTGCATGCCAAGAGCGCCGAGCCTCTGGGCAAGGTGCCCGCCCGCTCCATCGTCGTCCAGGAGGCGGTGAGCAACGCGATCATCTCCGCGATCGCCCAAGCTACCTCCCTGACCATGGCCCAGTTCTTGGACAACCACCCGGGGGGCAGCATCGGTCAGTCCTCCTTAGCTACCCCTTCCTCCACTACCACAGCTCCCGCTGCTCGCGCCTCCTCCTCCTCCCCATCCCCCCCCTAGCTCCTCTAAAAGCCTGTGCGGCCTGGGCTGGTGTAGTACAGGAAAGAATTCAAAGCCTGTAGCCCGGACAGAATCGGGCACGGTGCCACCACCTTGAAATCTTCTTACTTTGTTCTTCAGTTTCCACACTTTAAGTCTGACTCACCTTTGCCCTCCCAGAAGCCCTGCAAAGAACTCACCCAATCCCGCCCCTCCCCCCCCTTTCCCTTTCCGCAAATCTTTGCGCATGCACAAATTCGTGACGGGCATCTCCTTGAGTTGCCACTCCGTCGGTACCACCTTCATCCCACGAGGATCTCGCGCCATCAGCTCGTACCCATTTTTCTCGTACAGCGCCCGAGCTGGCTTGTTCTTCTCGTCCACCACAAGCCACACTTCCTGGGGGAAGGAAGAGGAAGGAAAGAGCTTGAAGGGGTCACTCAAAGCTGAGTACAGGTAGCCAGGGAGAGGGGTGAGGCCCAAAATCCCGACGCCTTAGGCTTCGGTAGCTTTCAATTTTCCACCTCGACGGCCCTCCTCCCTGTCCCATTCAACCTCCTTTCCTTCTCCCCGGCCCCTACCTGGAAGCCCCAGCCTTTCACCACGCGCTCGCATTCCATCAGGATCTTCTTCCCGACGCCCTTTCGCCGCAAGGTCCGGTCCACCGCCAGGTTTGCCAGCACAGGGCCTAAGGAGGTGCCGGGGGGGTCTCCCCTCTTCACCACCTCGTATTTGGTCACCAGACCCTCTCGAATCACGCGTGTCTCCAGTCCTCCGCAACCCACCACTTTTCCTCCTTCTTTGGCCACCAATAGCGCCGATTTGCCTCGAGCAGCTCCCATCCTGGACCCTGCTGGCGATGACGCGCCGCTTTTACCAGCACCGGAAATGTACCGCGCGGTCAGGTCGCGATAGACTTCGCTCTTCAGCTGCTTCCTTTGTCTAGGCTTGGTAATGGGCGTGTCCCAAAACGAGGACACAAAAAATTCGCTTATTCCCTCAGCCTCGGCGGGATTGGTCACGCGCGACACCCTAATGGCGTACTGGGGTCGAAGAGCTGTCAAGTCGGTGGTGACTTCGGTGAGAAAACGTTATGTCACGGGGTCCGAATTGAAGATCGTGACAAGAAAACGAAGAGATTTTTCTTGATTACCAACAAAGGGCCCCCAAAAGTATTTTAGCGCTATATTCAGAGAGAAAAAAAGGGGAAATGCGCGGACGAGCTTGCATCCACAACTGAAGTGGTCTGTGCCGGGGTGCATACCAGCCACGCCGAGGCCCAACAAAAATGTGCGTCCTACCTCGTGGCGCGGCAGCAGGTCGTTGCGGCACCAAAACGAAGCCTTGGCTGGTGTGAATGAAGGACGCCAGGAGGAGAAGGGCACTAGCCTGCCATAAGATCAAAAAATCGGGCCGACGGGTCGTAGGATAACATGTCGCCATGGCCACGAGCTGCTCCTTGACGAGACAGAAAAAATCGAGTCAGCATCGTGTCGCTTCATAATGTCAGACTCATGAAATCACAGAGGAGTCACGGAAAACACAAGGCGAGTGCAGTAGCGTCATGTTTGTAACCTTTATCCCACAAAAAAGGTTACTATGGCATGCCCCGGCGACCCAGGCGCGTCCCCCCATCATCATCTGACGCGTCCCTGTCGCCAAGACAGCTGAGCGATGCGTTCTGTAAAGTGCCTCGGGCGCTTTACCAGAGCCCTTCAACTCACTCACCGTCGATCGTTACAGGGAAAGGACGGGTATGCCAGGGTTTGCGGTGGGCTGCCCGCAGCTGCTGGCAGTGCGGCAAGGGGCAAGCGCCCGCCGTACCACCAGCATCCTAAGCATGGCTGCTGACCCGACGGGCCACTACATTGCCATTTTAACACGGCACGATCTCCAAATATGGAGTGCAGGGCACCATCAACTCTTGCTAGGGTGGGCCACCACGATTGATGATGGAGATGAGGAAGTGCTGCTGCAGGAAGACGAAGAAGTTTATGTCAAGCCCGGGGTCATGTGGAGCCGTGGAGGGCAAGAAATTTGCGCGTTGCGGTTGGATGGCGCAGTAGCGTATTTCCAGGTGCACTATCTCAGCCACAGTCCCCATATTGACAGTATCCCGCTGCCCGAGTGGATGGATTTGGCGCCGGGAGAGGGCGTGTCCTCCATGCTGGACGTGCCTCACGCGGTAGACGTATTGCCTCTGCGACGCCTGTACTTGGGTAAGGGCCAGCGTGCCACTTGTCTTTCGGCGGGACTGTGGCGCCAGCATTTGCTCCTGGGAAAGGACAAAGAAACAGCCATTTTGGACGTGTCCTGGAACGGGCATGTGCAGAACGAGTATTCGCTGGTGATTCAAGCAGAAGCCGACGGGGAAGCTACTGCCAGTGCGACGAACGCCGGGACCAGGAGCACAGATCCCCCCATTCTGCCTACCCAACTTCCTTCCCCACCCGCAATACTACTCCAGATCTGCTACAGCGACGTCTCTCACATGCTAGGCGCCGTACTTGCGGACGGCCGAGTCCTGCTCTCCAACCTCCCCGGCCCGCGCTTCTCCGTACAGACCCTCCCCGCCTCGCACGAATCACGCGACCCCCCGGGCGTGGTCGAGGCCCTGGCTTTCAGCCCCGTCGATGCCGTCCTTGCCGTCGGCTACGATGACGGCTCAGTGGCTGTATTCCGCATCCTCTCTACGAGCCACGGGTGCAGTCCCCGCCGGGCGCGGTCCCAGAGTCCCGTCGGAGCCAGCCCCTCCAGGGCAAAGCCCACGTCTTCTGCCTCCCATCCCTCCCTCCCCGGACCCGCTTACCCCGCCGCCAACGCTAGCGAGATCTCGATCGTTTTCTTTCGGCGCCTCTCCCTGGCCTCCTTGGGCCTGGACACGCGCCAGGTAGGGGCGGTCATGCACGTCGAGTACAGCCCGGATGGCAGCTCCCTCGCCGTCGCCCATCGGTGGAGTTGTTCTCTGAACGTCTGGGACACCTGCCAATGGTGCCGGCCCATGACCACCTTTCCCCGCGGTCCGGAGACGCCAGCCACACGCGTCAAAGCGGCCGTGTCCTGCTTGCTGTGGATCCAGGAGGGCTATCGGCTTTTGGTTGCGCACAACCAGGTGCGAGAGGAGGAGATTATGGTGCATGCGGAAAAAGAGGAAAAAGAGCCCTGGAGAGATACTCATGCACACGCGGAGCAGATGAGAAGAACAAGGGAGGGGCGATCGTACCGGCGGGCCCGCGCAAGTGCCTGCATCGTGCGTTACGAAATGCTGCGGTGGGCCCGACATGCCGCCTTCGCCCACACGGCCTTGTGCCTCCAGGGCGTCAACACCCTGGCCTTCCTCGAGCAGCGGCCGTGGAACCCGCGTCTTTTATCCTGGGCCCATGTCACCGTCCCCCCCGCGTACAGTGTGAACCTACCTGTCACGCTCGTGGCGCAAAGCCCCTCGGGCCAGCAGCTCGCCGTGGCAGGAAAACGGGGACTGGCTCTCTACAGTCGCCCACAGCGACGCTGGCGGCTTTTTGGGAATGTTCACCAAGAGAGGGAGCTGGAAGTGGCCGGGATGACCTGGTGGGGCGAAGACGCCGTCGTCGTAGTCGCCAAACTCTGGAGTCGGGCCGGCTGTGACATGCTAGTGTATTCCCGGCACCACCTTGACAACTCCTCCCTGCTCTGCGACCCGGTGCCTCTCCCCCCAGGGACGCGTCCGTTGTTTTTAGAGTGCGTCAAGGACCGGCACGACACGGTGTTTCGCAGTCGAAGTCGGAGCAAGGCGTCGCGGCGGCCGGGCAGTGGCAGCCTAGGGACAGGGCGTGGCAGAGGAGTGGACGGGGCGACTCTAGATGGGGTGTACTGGACGGACTCCGCCGTCCTGATGGTGGGCGATGTCCACAAATTGTTGTTTTATCGGTTGGCGCGAGATCACAGTCCGAGGGGTGTCTCCATTGCTCTGTCTGGCCACCTGGAGATTCCTTCGAATGAGGGCAGAGGCCGCGACGCGGAGGCCACTGCCGATGATCCGAACGCTTTGCATAGTGACGGAATTGGTGTAACGGCTGTCAGCGATGTGGAACCTTCGAGTCGTGCGTCTAACAGCGCTCACAGTATGAAGCCGATGCAGACATTGGGTGATGGGGAGACAGCGCGGCGCATTGTCCTTTTGCCTGAGGTCTCGCCTCTCTCCGTGGCTCTTTTGTCTTCCACAGACACCCTGTACCAGATACAGGTGCAGGATGCTGCAACTTTCTGTGTGGCTACCGGCGTATCGAATCTTTGGGAGCTAAGTCTTCCAACCGGTGAGGCATCTATGCGACCTTGCTATGTTCTTTATTGTGGCGACCGCGGATTCTCCCTTTGGCTTCCCTCATTTTCTCATAAAAAAGCCCTGCAATTGACGCGGGAGGCTTGCCAAGAGCCTTTTCTTGACCCGACATTCAATCCTGATGTTGAAGGCGTGATCATGGGTATCCACGGTCCTACCTCCTCTTTGATCTTTTTGACGCAGTCATGCACCCAGCCGCAAAGCTCTTCGGAACATTCATCATCCGCAGATAGGGTGGATATTCCCCCTCGCTTCCAGGTGGGTCTGCAGCGTCGGCCGTGCTATCAAGTAGCATTCCGTTTTCTACTCTTCCTGCACAGTATGCTGAAGGCGGAGAAGAAATCTCTGTCGGAATGCGGCGCAAGTTCTGATGAAAGTTCCCTCGAGGAAGCGCGGAGTCGAGCAAGCGCCTCCAGTGCTCCCTCAGGCTTGCAGGCCGGCAGCAGTATGGGGACGAAAACGACGTCCTTGAACAACACCTGCATGGATGTCAGCGCGGGGAGCGGATCAGCGGCCGATGCGGTGGCCAAGGTCGTGGCAGGTATCTTCGACGAATTGTATTCGCAGCCAGCCACCCGAATTCAGCTGGCAGACGCCTTAGACTTCCTTCTTCGTTCCTGCATCGAGGCGGTCGGGAAGGCTCAGTCTCGGCTCCAGAAGCAGACTCGGGCCAAACTATCCTCCCAGTCACCTAGTTCTGAGAGAGGCGCGGACCGTGAAGCGCCCATGCCTGCTTCTTATTTCACATCCCTGTTGACCAGCACCGAGCAGGTCAAGGAAGCGCTGGCGCTTTGTCAGCGGGAAGCGGGCCTCGGACTGTTTTACGAGGTCATCGTCCGAGTTGCCCGCAAGATTGAACCGTCTCGCCTTAAATACATGTTTCCATTGCCAGATCTAAATGGACAAGGTTTCGGAGATACCCCTGTGACGCTGTTCCATAAATGTCTGAGGACGAAGAAACTGCACACGGCCTTGCTGTATTTGCCCTTGATCGACCCCCCGCAAAGGATGTCAGAGGACGTTGGGCCGCTTACTCCTTCTAGTGACCGGCGGACTCGCCTGCTGGCAAACAAAGAGGAAGTGGAAGATGTACAGCGTGTACACCGTCTTGCTCTAGAGCTTCTGTGGGCGGTTTTGCGGCGTGGGGGACAAGAATGGCGTATGCTCAAGCAGCTCTGGCGTTTCATCCAGAAAAGAGAGGAGGCCATGACTCTCTACGCGCAAGAGGCAGACGTCCTGAGCCAAGGTGGAGGTAATAGTGGGTTGGTCAGCGGGAATGGAAGCGGTGCAGACGACTTGAGAAATGACACGGGAAACGGGCTCCTGTTCGGAGCTTTGTACCGGGCTACTTTTGGGATGCTTGGCGCACCCTCCGGAGCCGGTCGTGGCGGTAGTGTTCCACAACCAAAGGTTATGGAGAGTGCCGGTCGGGTGGGAGATGGGGCGGTACCGCCTTCTCCCTGGTCTGAGAGAAACGGCCAGCCAACAACTACCCCGCCGAATGCATACCTGTTGCATTTACCTCGCACCATGCCCTCTGTACCAGCCACACGAGGCGAAGGAGCCTATGCGTGGATGTATGAGCCGGACGAGGAAGCGGCAGGACCGCACTCTGCTATGGCTGATTTCGACGTGTTACAGCATGCAGATTCAGGGGTTGAGGTCCTCACTCTCTTCGCCTCCATGTGTTTGGCGACACTCCGCCTCCGCGAACTTGTAGATGCCCTACTTCTCCTTGGGGGCGGGGATCCTCGTCAGGTGCCGTTTCCCACTCTTCAGCCTTGGATGAAGGCAGAAAGCAGCATGAGTACAGGATACAACGCGCGCCATAAGGAAGGTGGGGAAGGCTCGAGCAAATGGCAACAACATGCGACTTCTTCCTCACTATGGCCTTGGGCCCGATTCGAGGCCCCTAAGGATATAGTTCTGGACACCTTTCTAGCAATCTGTGAGCAGTTCTTAACAAGCACGCCTTCAACGTCGGCCACTGGCGCATTTAGTGGAAAAAAATGGAGCTGCACACCCGAGGAGTGCCTCGCGGTCTTCGGGAGGGTTTGTGTGGAGTTAAGAGACTACGAATGTTTATTGGCATTGGGAACATTTTCAAAGGACACAACAACAGTCACTGCAGCTTTGAAACGGAGCACTATTCGGGTTGCAGAATATCGAAGGACTTTCCTGGATGACAGGATGGAGGCGGGCGGACTCTCTGTCAAGGAATTTGTGCAAAACAGCACAGAACCATTTCTTTTGGTCGAAGACATGGTTCGCGACCATTAATTTATACATATGTATGTGTGTGTGAATATATAGGACCACAGTACTAATTTCTCGGTCACGGAGACGAAGGGCGGTTTGACTTTATGGACGGTCAAATTCTATCATGTACAATTTGTAAAAAATGAAAACATGAACAAAAAATTTGCTTTGCGTAATGCTAAGTGTAAAGATTTCGCCATTTTACCGCAATTTGCATCTCAATCATATTTTTGGGCCTAATGACTCGTACAGCTTATTTTTTTTTTTCTATTCCCTGGGTGATAGCCTCCTCCCGCAGTTCTCTCCATACTTTCGGATCATGACTTCCGTCACCAATTCCGATAGAGGTCATCAATGGCACAGACAGGCCTTCTTCGTCGATAATTGCTCTTTTAAAGTTAGCTCAGTCCTTACGGATACCTACAAGACGAAACGTATTCAGTGTTGAAACCCTTCAAGCCTTTTTAAAAATTTTCAGCGAAAAGCCAACGGTCGGTACCCGGCCGTTGGTTTGCTGTTATTATCTTTGGAGTTTTTTCCCCGTTGATTCCATCTTTCTGATCATCGATAACGATGGTACTAATCTGTCCTTTCTATACGTTTTTCGATGACGATTAGGTGGCGAATTGTGACTCATGCTGATATGCATGTAAGGCCACGCTGTCCCCTGGCACGAAACAAAAAACATGTGGGGTACTTTTTTTGACAGACCTTTTCTCTTCTTCTTGAGCGTATGCTGATTGTGCGTAAAATACTTTTATGATATCAAATTAAATATTCGAAAACTTTTAAAGTATTTCATTCTCCGATATAAATGCCTTCATTTACATAGCTTTCGCACATCACCTCACAAGCGATAAAATGATGCGTCCTATACGATCAATCGAGGATGTATATCCTACGCGAACTTGGGTACAATATGTGTATTTTACTGGAAGAGATATTTTCATCGTTCCTTATGTAATGGGCCTTATTTTGAAAGAAGGCGTGGAAGGCATCATGGACTATTTCGAGATAGAACCATACTACATGCTGTACAAATGGCATTCGCAAACGTCGGAAGATATTTCGTATAGAATCAGCAAATTACACCAGCTACTTGATGAGAAAATCTCTATTCCACTCAACAACGCAATAGACCGGGCCTCTAGTGCCATGGGTCGCGCTTCTAGCTGGGTGTCTAGTATGATGGGCATGCTCTGGTAAAGAAGGGGTGGAAGGACAAGAATGTAAATATTACCGACTCCTGCCTAATAAGAATGGAGCATGACCATTGACGAACACCAAAAGACCTGTAAGGAATGTCAGTCGGACCAGGAATATTCGCTGGAAAAAATATGAGTCTACATTGGGGGAAACACTGCATCAATATTTATATTCGTTGGACTTTTACATATTATGAAAACTGGGATAGAAATGGCAAACATTTTGAGGCGAGAAGCATGCGGGTCTTTTAACTCAGGTCTGCAGGAGGTTTGTAGATATCTTCAATCTAGAAAATTGGACTACCTGCCCAAGCTTCTCTCGTCCAAAGATGCCCACATCGATAAAGATTCACGAAGTCAAGCTCGTACTTTTCAAATGGAAAAACAAAGAATGCTTGAAGCATGCATTTTTGAAAGCAAATCGAAGCGTAAGCTGGACGAAGTGCATTCGTCAACTCTATAGCAAGTAATTGAACGTCATGCATTAAGCTAGCGAGACGGAAATAAAGACATTACACTCGCAGAAGAGCCAAGAATTGTGTGGTGACATTCATTTATGTATCTATTTGCTTGTTACCAGGCGCATTGAAAGGAACAAGGGGGGAGGTCTTTAAAGCGAGTAAAGCGCCCTGAGACGCATATATGATGGAGATCATAGAGATTATAGTCCATGTATGGCTATCTTGCTTCACAGGACAAAACTTCTTATCAATGTGGTACAAAAGACCAACAAAAAGTCGCAAAGTAGGCCATAAACTTTCGAGGACGCAATTGACAGATGCATTTGGAAGACAAAACTTGATGTCCATGAAGTTTCTTTTACATAAATTTGTACGACAGCACATGCAAAAAATGTCATTTACTATCACACTCCGGCTGTATCTTCAGTTTGGTCTTTTTCATCGTCTAAATAGACAGTACTGCATCTCTCTACGGCTTGCGATAGTTGTTTGGCCGTTGCTCCAGCAGCTGTCGCACTGTCACCACTCAGGATTGGCCCATTTATATCCAAAGCAATGACATATATTGTAACAATGCAATGCATATGCTCGTTTTCCCAGTGCACAACATAGCTGCAATCCGACCGATCATCCCAAAATTCCGATGAGATCGACCTAAAGCCCGCTCCATTTTTTTGAGATAGCACAGAGGTGAGCAAATACTTGCAAGGTCGATTAAGCGCCACAAATTCTCGTAGACAGGTGTCCAGTATTGTTTGAACCCAGTCATTGACCTGAAGCGGCAACAAATGTAAACTTTTCGTGTCAGGACTTGTGGGTTTGGATACAACCCTACAATGACGCCCCTAGCATACCTTGTTTGACGAATACATGGAGGTGCCCAGTATGGCCTCCACACTGCTTCGTACGATATCATTGATTTCATGCAATAGGTCATTCTGCGAAGTCATCTCTATCAAGATATATAAGGTTATCAAAGTGAAGCTGATAAATGCATCTCTTCGAATGCTCTCTCACCAATGCGGACCACCGATGATAAAAGCAAAACAAGTCACCGAACTTCTTTGACCCACTTCACAAAATGTTGGGTGCAGGTGAAGAAGAAATGACAACTTTCTACCTTTGTCATAGACGACTCTTGGAAAAAGAAGTGAGAAATTAAAAGCATCGAAAAATTGACGATGGGTTTGCGTCGAAATCGGAGCCTGCCGCTTAGAGACGCGTTTGATGCGAGTATACGAGGCTCAGACGAAACCTAAATGAGCTTTATTAAATGAATTTGAGCCTGAGAACTACGAGTCCAGTGCGTTTTCCCGTGTATGCAGTTACCGCACTTCGGCCCATGTGCGAGGCCGAGCCGAGCCGCAGTACCCCCCGGCGGGATGCACCTGGGGGGGTACAGACTTTCCCTCGGGGAAGAAGGTGTAGTCATAGTTTTTCCTATTTGGTATGTCTCTGTGCCTTTCTTCTCCCTGTGGATACCGTCAATATATACACTCATTGTATGTCCATCTGTACACCCCACACCATCTGGATAACGTGGCTCTTTGGTTTGATTCAAGCTTTAGCTTGACTTTCCTCGTCACCAGATCCTCCCTGTTGCATCATTTGAAATCCATCTGGAAGCGGAAGGAGGGGTTGGATTTGACCTTATCTATCCCTGCCTTGAGATATTTGAGGAACTCGATTATTGCGCCATCCCGGACGTCGCAGGGGACTTGAAGTACCCAGGGACAATACGCACCATCTCATCCAGTGCTGCCTCAGCAACGCTACAAAGAAACATATTTCGCGCGCCATTGACGCCTCGATCGCCTCTCCAAGACCGACAATTGAATCTTTCGTTCCCACCCAACTTGTCGTGAATGCTGTCTTCGGGGCCTAACCCCCTCTCCAATCTATTCCTCAGGGGATTTCCAAGTCTGATTGTGGAGTTGTGGGGCAAGGCTGTGGCAGACGTGAAAGATGATACCACCGTGCAAAAAGTTTCATTTTGAAACACTTGTAGAGTACGCGTTACTTCCCCGGAATTTGCGTAAATGCAAACAGTAAGACGATATGAAAAGCTGTGAAGAAACGCAATCCGCGATATTTGCTCTTGCAAACTCTTTCTTGTCATCAATTTGTTTCATTCCCTTCATGTGATCAGCATGCTATGCAAAAAGTCAATCAATCATTCACCTTCTCACAGCCTTCATTAACGATTTCGTGCCATCACGATCCCACGCGTCTCTTTGCGCGTGCAAACTTCTAAGCCCTTCCTAAAGGTTTGTGCCTAATGACTCTTCATAAGAAGAGCATCTCTCATGCCATTGCTCCGATTTATCGAGGCTCCGCCTGATCCCAGAATCGTGACAGACTCGATAGGAAGATAGACTTACAAAACACCGTCACAGGCTCAGGCCAGATTAGCATTCACAAAGTCCCAGTTGACCAGTTTGTCCAGGAAGTTGTCCACGTACTGCGCACGCACGTTCTGCACATCGAGATAGTACGCGTGCTCCCACACATCGATCACGAGCAACGGCGTCTGTCGGGTCCCAAAAGAAAGGCATCATGTTAGTTTCCCTCCCACCAACGCACTCTCATCAATTTCTTGTCTTCATCTCATACATTAATGCTATCATTCATCGCCTCGCTTCCCTCCCCACTCACCATCCCCTGCGTGAGAGGCAAGTCCGCGTTGCTTGTCTTCACAATCTTCAGCTTGTCCCCGTCCATGGCCAGCCAAGTCCAGCCGCTACCAAAGTTCCCGTTCGAGTCCGCAGCGAACTGCTTCCTGAAAGCCTCGAATCCGCCCAGGTCGCGGTCGATCAAGGCCGCCACCTTCCCCGTGGGTTTCCCCCCCCCGTTGGGCTTGATGCAGTTCCAGTAGAAGTTATGGTTCCAGACCTGCGCCGCATTGTTGAACAATCCTTGATTCTTGCCTGTTCAAGAAAGAAAAGGAATAAAGTGATTTCTTGGAATCCAAGCTACATGGCAGCGTAAGACACGCGCCAACTTGTAACTCGCATGCCTTTCTACTTCTTGCTTGCGCAACACCTCATCTTCCCTTTTTCTACCTTTGGCCGCTTTCACAATCTCCTCCAGGGACGCGTTCTCCAGATCAGTGCCCTTGATCATCTCGTT
>Ga0209925_1000639_pt1 | contig 17850 bp, 8 predicted proteins | sample SalPonR2_A_D1_MG_FD_185702 | JGI IMG/M metagenome (GOLD analysis project Ga0209925, IMG submission 185702) | Salt pond soil microbial communities from South San Francisco under conditions of wetland restoration - Salt Pond MetaG R2_A_D1_MG... ...
ACATTGAAATCTGCAGAAAACAGTCAGGCAGGATGGCGATGTGCACCGACTGGTGTAAACAAGGGAGTCGCTCTCGGACAGCGCGCCCGTCCACAGCAGGTTATTCTGCGGCAGAGCCCTGCATCAGCTGGCACAGTGGTCAAAGATCTGAGGCAAATATTGCCTGATGACGCACCAGCGCGGACAGCGATGTTAAAAGCCTTAGAAGGAGGACATGTGGGAACGTGTGTTCAAGTCCTGCAACAACTGAGCGCGGAGGGTGTATATTCGCTTGACAAGCCACTTGCATGCCAATTGGTGGATAAGTGCGTGGAGAGCAAGGCGTGGCCCGTTGTCATGAACAGCTTGCTTCCCTGTCCTGCCTTTCCGATGGACACGGGCATGTGCTCCTACATCCTGGAGGCCTGCTTGAGAGCCCGGCGTTGGCGCCCGGCCCTGGCCTTGGTGCGCTCGCGCATGCCGTCCAGGGGGCTGCAGCCTACGCGCGAGGCGTACGAGGGAGTTCTTATGGTTTGCGGACGCTGTCAGGAAGCGGGGGAAGTGCTGCGGCTACTAGAGGAGATGCACGCGCGGCGTCTCCTAGAGACGGGGAGTGCGAAGGATATGCGCGACCTGGCCGTGAAGGCAGCCGCCGCAGGTGCTTGGGAGGCTGGCCTCATTGTATGCCAGGAATATCTGCGGACGGTTCCAGGAGGAACGGTCGGAAAAGGGGAAAGATTTTTACCTGGAATGCGGCAGAGAGGCCGTACGCCTGCGCCTGAGGTGCCGCGGTGGTCTGCTTCCGTCGTCGAATTAGAGGCAGAGATGGTAGAGGCGACGATTCTGGCCTGTCAGCGGGACTTGCGAGAGGCGCACCGGATGAATGAGCACGCCCTCCTTTCGCGCATGTGCACGCGGCTGTGGGAGCTGGTCCAAGAGATGCAAAGACGGCGGGGCCTTGAGCTTGGTCGTCGAGCATGGGACTCCCTTGTGCATGTGTGTTCCAAGGCGGGCAATACCCAGCTGATCAGTCAGATGATGGACGCCGTGGCGGTGGACGAGAGGGTTGACTCGGGGCATTGGGCGCAGCGACACGCGGCTTTGCGACGTTGTTGGGTTGACCGGGACTGGGCCCGGGCACGCGCGCTTCTGGGAAGTTTTTTGGCCTCGTGCGGGAGGGAATCCCCGCCGGAGTCAGACGAGCTGGTGACGATGGTCTTGGACTGTGGCCTTCGAGGTGACCTGGAGCAGGAGGCCCTGGCCGTGTTTAACGCCTGGTGGGACGCCGACCCCAGCTTCTCCCCGAGCTCGAGGTGCCGTGTAAAGGCCGTGCGGACAGCGTTAAAATTGGCGAGGGTCTCCTCGGCATTTCCATCATTGTCTGTCACCCCACCGCGCGATTCAAACTCTCTAGACTCTTTGCGTATACAAGTAGGAGCGACAGAGGAGGCTCGCATCGGATCCTCAGGCCTTCAGGGCCTGGCCGACCTTCTGGATCGGTTCGAGAGGCGCGCACCGAGCCAAAGGGCCATTGTCTGCAATATGGTGATGGAGCACGCGCGGGTCCATCGACTTGTGGAAGAGGGATTTGCATTTCTCGAAGCCATGCGGGCTCTAGATATTCCCCGTCAAAGCGCAACCCTGCAGCCCTTGCTCAAGCTGTGTTCCTCTGCGAACCGGCAGCGGGATGTTGTGCGCCTGGTGGGCGAGATGGTGGAAAAGGATAAGCTGAAGCCTCAGGCACAAACATACAGCCAGGTCATAGAGGCAGCGACGCGGGCGGACATGGTCGAGGAGGCGCTGAAGCTCTTCCAAACGATGATTGCGGAGGGATTCCCAGCGGGAGACAAAGAGTGCACAGACCTTATGGCCGCTCTGGCGCGGAATGGGGACTGGAGCCGGGCTTTAGACCTGCTTCAGGACATACGAGTTTACACCAAGCGTCCGCCGGCCTGTATCGTCTATACCGCGGCGGTGAACGCGTGCGGGAACGGGGGGGCGTGGGAGATGGCCCTGATGCTGATGCGGCGGATGGAGGAGGAAGGCATTGCGCCGAACAGCTACACCTACAGCTCGGCAATTAAGGCGTGTTCGCGGGCTGGGAAGTGGGAACAGGCATCTGCGCTTTTTACTGAGATGCAGGAACGGGGACTACCGCAGAATGAGGTCACTTACACGGTGATCTTGAACGCGCACGCGAAAGCCGGCCGCCTTCAAGAGGCAGCCGCCTGTCTGGAGGGGATGAAGAAGCGGGGCCTCAGCCCGTCCACCCCGCACTACACAGCTGCGATCGATGCTTGCAGCCGCTCGGGAGAGTACCAACAAGCTCTGCGCTGGTTCGAGGAAATGAAGAATGAGAAAGTGCCCATCAACCGCATGACGTACTCGGCGACAATAGCTGTTTGCGGTAAGGGAGGGGCTTGGGAGCAAGCGGTCCGTGTGCTGTTGGATATGATGCTCACTTCAAGAGATGGGTCATCTCACGTCTGTTATATGCTTGCGGTTGACGCCTGTCGGCGCTCCGATCAGTGGCCTGTCGCAGCATATCTCTGGGATTTGATCGAGCTGGTGGACCCCAAGGAACTAAATCAACCCACTCTGAACTCTCTCATTTGCGCAATGGAACACCCGGCCCTTCACTCCCTCGTGGCGTCCTTCTACCAGCGAGCCTACGACAAGGGGCAAGTCAATCACTGGAGCGTCGCCTTCTACCGAGTCGTGGATCTGCACAATTTTTCTCGGCCGTTGGCCAAAGCGGCGCTGCATCACGTCTTAGAATGCATGCTTGAAAAGCATGGTCCAGGTGTAGCGAGGGATTTGTCGATAGTCTCCGATGGAGAAGAGATGGGGACCAAGGAAGAAAAGGGGTTCCGGAGTACGGCTCCTTTCCAATCTCTAAGTGGCGAGATCCCTTGTGACCCAGCCATCTCCACGCAGACGGACAAGAAGTGGTCGGCGAGTGAGATGTACCTACCTTGGCCCCGCAACAAGGCACGTCACGGCTACGTCCAAGATCCTCGCGACCCCCTCGTGATTGTCACCGGCCACGGCAGGAGGCGAGCAGCGGGGACAAGCGTGCTGCGTGATGACATTGCTGATTTTTTGACCTCAGAGTTTGACCCTCCCTTGACCACAAAAACGATGCCTTACAACCCTGGACGGCTACTCGTGCCAAGTTCGACGTTGCTTACGTATCTTTTGGCAAAAAGTGGTTCGTAGGCAGCAGATTTCAACCATGAAAACGGCATGTATATTATACTGAAATTTTTGCGCGGTACCGCCGTGCGTAAAGTAAGTTTAATGGATTTCAAACAGAGCTGTTCCAGCCTCAAGCATCTTGCTGGCTCACACTTCCCTCGCTTTTTTTTTCCTATCTGGTGTGTGAAGGTGTCTTACTACATCGAAAAGGATACCCTTCATATGTTAGGCAATGAGTGAGCAAACGTATGCGAAAAAGCTTGACTTACACGCCATTTCGAGGAAAAAGCTGTGTTATGTAACGCATCGACGAGCTCGTGCAGAGGCACGTACTAGGGGCAGGGCTCTTGATTACAAGACCTCAGGGTAATCAAGGTAATTGCTCATTTACAAAATCTTTTTTATGAGGAGTGAATACGGTACAAATTTATTTGATTGGGGTTTTGGCGAGTTCCACTCGTTCTTGATTGTTTTTAATTGCGATTCCATCCAAATGAAAGCATTACCACCGAAATCCACGATGAGATGTATTTCCGAACGAAAGATTGAAGATATATAAATTTCAACACTTATGCCGCTGAAAAAATCTTGCCGCCTCGCTCTTTCATGTCATTCGGTGTTCGACGAGGTCGGAGGCCCTCATAGGCCTCTGGCGTGGAAAACATACCCGGATCCTCCTCGTTTCCACACACGAACGGCCCCCCCCCCCCTCCTTTGCCTGCGCTCTAGTGATTTGGTGCAAGCACCTTGCAGGAGACATCCTGCTCTTCTTTCTTCATGACGTATCTGATCCCAGCGTTGTCTTGTGGCCCGTTGGGCTGGGTGGACGTGCCAACGACAGAAAGCAAAGCGCTGACGGGCAAGCGCAGGCGATCATATCTCGCGGCATTATGGCATTATTATGAGTACAGCTCAACACTTGCTCTCCCTCTCTCATTCTTTGGCCAATTCATACACATTCATCAGGCGATGCCATGGCGTCCGCGCATGGCACGTCCGGCGCGAATGTTATGCTCTTGAGCGGTGGCATGGGAGATGGCAAAGCATTTCGGGAGGCCTCTTGCCCTTGTCCTCCGTTTCAACACTCCAGTCCGACAACCAAGCTTTACCAAAACCAAGGTGGGCGTGGTGAACAAACTATGCCTGTAACACACCTACATGTACTGCCGCCTCGCGTTCAGAAGGTGTCCATATTGTCGAACAATTTCCCCCAGTTGCAGCCGAAGGCGGGCTCCTACTGCTGCAAGTGCGGTTGTCCACGGGCTGATGTCAGGCTGACATGTTGCAATAGTGTCGTCCATGGCCGTTGTGTATACCCATGGCCCGTGACTCGCTGCCCGAGCTGTAGCATGGACGGGAAAGAGATGGCTTTTGAAGTGCTTCTGCCGGAGCCTTATACCCGCAACGGCGCAACCTTGTCGCTCTCTCACCAGGAGTTGAGTAAAAAGCGTGGGGGGCGGTGGTCAGAAGCTGAGTGTGCATTTGCGGAGCTGGTTATGGAGGGGTTCGGTTCCGGTATGTTGCCCCTGAGGGACGGCAGTCGCCTTGGCACCTTCCTGTGTAGCTTGCTTCAATGCACTTCAGCGCGCTTGTCCTCCAAGTTACGCACGGGCAAGCGAAATTTTCGGTATTTGGTGGATGAGGGCATTTCTGCCGAAAGCATCTTCCGATATGAACAGGAACAACGCCAACTCTCGCGGCGCGAGGAGCTCTTCCTGCATTATCTCTCCCCCGAGGAGGCCGCACTGGCCTCTCGCAGTCTGCAACTGGAATGGCGCCTCCAGTTCCTGCACCTCGGCAAACAAGTGGGCGTACGGGTAAGCAATTTATACGAATGGGACGCTTTTCTGAAGACCGTGGTCCCAGCCGCCCCGAAAGCCGTGGGTGGTGCAGGTGGCCCCCAGGCCCTCTCTGGGCGGAAGCCCGAAGGGAACGCAGAGGATGACACCACGTCGCCGCCGACCTTTTCTCGGAAGAGGCGGACGATCGGTCCTACCGTTGCACAGTGCCCTGACAATCACCTTCAGCGTGTGCGTGGCGCCCGGCAGGCATCGGCCGAGCAAGATGGCGCTCTACCACCGTCTTCCCTCGCGACTCGAGGATTAGGCGTCCTGATGCTACGTCTGGCCGCGGACAAACACCGGAACTTCACGGTGCAAAACGGGGTCATGGCCGCCACTTCAATCGAGGACTTGCTTCTCCTCCTGCGGCAAGCTCCTGGCGACGAATGTTCAGTCTTAGCTCGGGCCGGGAACGGAGCTGTCCTCTTCGTCTCCGTTGGTATTAAAGGCTTGCTTGGGTGGGGCGATGCCGACCTGGTGGGCACTCCGCTCATCGATGCGAAGAGCAGAGGAGGATGTGCGACAGGGTCCGGCTTCCAAGGTCGTCTCGGCAGGAACCAGAATGGGGTCATCCATGGAGAAGACGGGAGTGTTCTGCAGGCGGCCGTTCGTCAAAGCCAAGTTCACACTGCCAGTGTGCTTGAGCGCCTGGGCAATCCGCAGCTGCCAGTTCAAGAGCATGATTTGATGATGGTGCCCCTGGTTTTACGCCTGTATCGTCGGGACCGTACTTTAGTGCGCCGGCAGCTCACAGTGTTCGCCACGGAAGACTTCCTTCTCCTCCACGGCTCTCTGGCAGCTCCGACTCCTCCGGTGCATCGAGCTCAAGGACGGAGACGTGAAAACGTCCATCGGCCAACTAAGCAGTGTGGCTACCAGGAAGGATTTTACCTGTCGCAGCATGAAGGACAGCACACTGATGACTATCAACCTTATCAGCAGCAGCAACAGCAGCAATACCACGAGGAGCACCAAGGCCAGCAAGAAAAACAAGAACCGCAAGGTCCTCAGCAATGGCGGCACCCGCATGACGTTGGACACGTTGAAACAAGGCAGGGCAAGGAGAGAAATGATTTTTCAGGCCACTTGTCGAAAAGCTCGCTGACATTGTCTCTTCGGAATCTAGCGCTTGCTCCATCACATCAATACCCTCGTGTCTACCGCAATACTTCTTTCACCTCGACCTTACCCCTTTGTCGAGCATCTGTGGAAAGGATGCAGGCATCTAGTTTATCGACCAATTATGTGCAGCCTGCCCATCTAAGCTACGAGCAGGTTGTTCATGAAGAGGGCGGGGCTCTTCCCTTACCTGAGTCGATTATCGGCTCCCGTGGACCGCAAGCGCATAGCATTACCACGTCCGAGCATGAGAGTAGTGTACCGATCGCTGAGGGTGGTCATGATATGAATAGCTGCATTCTTCATGGCGCGGCTCTACTGGGCCGCCGCAGTGAGGTTGCCCCAACATTAGTCCTGGAGTCCAACATGGACGTGGAAGCACGGGTGGAGGGTGCCATCGAGCGGTTGGAAAAGTGGGGGTCTCAATTAAGTGAGGAGGGTTATAATATCGCAACAAGCGCAGATGACACTATCGTGCCTCGTAAAGGAGAAAGCGGGCTGGCCGAGGCGGAGGTCATCGAGTGGGCGACGGATGAGGACGTGAGGCTGGCGCTCGGAGAGCATGCTCGTGAGCCCACGCCTCAAATGCAGCGTGATGCCTGTGGAGGAGCTTACGACCTCTGCTACTCTCCTCCATCCACCTTTGAGGAGACAATGCGCGCGTTTTTGCTCGGTCTGCCTGCCCAGTGCTTCCAAAGCGCTGATATCTGGGTGCCATTCCGGGACCCTCGCACTAAGCGGCTTTCGCTTCAATTTGGCAGCGGGTTAGCTCTTCGAGGAGACTTATCACAGTGGATTTACTACTCTCGAAACTTTGCCTTTTTTGAAGGGCAAGGAATGCCGGGGCGAGTCTTTCGCTCGCAGGTGCCCGAGTACCTGGAGAATATCGCCTCCATCGACGCCAAACTTTTCCTACGTCGAGATGGGGCGCAAGTCGCTGGAGTCCACTCATCCTTCGGTGTCCCCCTCGTGCAGGATGACTCAGTGATTGTTTTGGTCTTCTACTCGAACCACGACTCGTCATCTCATATCACCCAGGAGCTGCTAGACTTCGTTCGTCGAGCCACAGCATCTTGGAAAATCCAGACCACGTTTCCCGTACCAAAGGCCTTGACGGCAGATCCCGACCATCAACCAGCTGTCGTGCGCTCAGCTTTATTAAGGTAGCGCGTGTATATAGCTTATCAGAGAGTTACATCAAGGAAAATGGAACACAATGCCTATCACTACGGTCTTCAGGTCACAAGATATAGCTCATTCCATGATTGTCAAGTAAGCCGGTAAGAATAGACCTTGCCTACTGTTGCACCGCTAGGTCTGACATAATTGTGAGACTCTGAACGAGAAGAAAAGATACTGACCCTGAAATGTGCATACGTCATACGATGGAGCTATTATAGTGGTTACAAAGGTGCACAGAAGGAATGTAAAAAATATTGATGCCGCTCTTTCCAAGCCGCCTGTTTTTTGTCAACAAGAGTGTACAATTGCTTGTATGTATGCGCACTTACGCAACGGCTTTGATTCTTAGGAAAAATATCTTACACTACTCTGTGCATTCCCATTATATTTTGCTGTACAATACGCCGTATAAACGGAGCCTTTTTTGTTCTGAGAACCATGCAATGGTGGGTCATACACTTCTTGTATTAATGAAGCACACTCGAACTTACAATTTTGTTTCTGTGCGACATATTTGGTTTATTTTTTCAATGTTGCCGAATGGCCTCATCGCCTACGACGCAACATACGGTCCAGGACACCAGCCCCTTAGGCCTCCCTCCGCGTACGACGAAAGTGTAACTCCCGCCAGCCCGCTGCACCACCTGCTCCATCAAGACAACACCTTCACTGCTGGTTCTATCGCCTCTCTTACGGTTGATCTCCCCGTCGCTAATTCCGCTCCCCCAAAGCACCTCTCGAGACACGTAAAGGTTTGGCATCGGTGAGCCTACTGGCGTTAGGTGATAGACATACAGGGGCGAAGAGAGGCCTTCACGAAAATGTCGAGGTAGACACACAACAGCCGAGCCGTCTGGTCCGAGCCGCACACTGCCTACATAGCTCAAGGTTGAAAGCCCCGCCTCTGCCGGGTCATTTTTCATGACACCGCACATGTCGTACGCTGGCTGGCGCAGGATATAGCGCTTGAAAAAGAAATCCGAGAACAAGACGAGCATGGAACCCGTATAGACCATCATCAAGATCTTGCTGAAGTCAGGCGAACCGCACCGGGGCCCTTCGTAGAACGCCAAGAGGCTCTGGAGGAAAATGGCGGCAAACTGGGCGACCTGGAGGGTGGCAAGATGAGCGGACCACCAGGGATTGAGGCCTAGGCAAGTACAGAAGTAGTGAAGGTAGACGGCCACGTGGCAGAGGCTGTTGACAAGGATAGGAAAGTACATGTCTCCCCCAAAATCGAAGGGCATAAGCGAGCCGACAATCACGGTGATGGAGGTATGATGGAAGAGGTGGAGAAAGGTGACTTGCCGAAAAGAGCGTCGCAAGATGAAGAAATACGTGTCCAGGAATTCAAAGTACTATGGGTGTTTGGGGGGGGAAGGGGAGATATGCAGGACAATGTTGGAGGTGACGAAAGAAGTGTCAGATCTCGTTCTGGGTGAGCAGGATTTCTGCAAACGAATTTGAAAACACAGCGCATATAACCCAAAAGTGAATGAGCCGCACAAGGGTAAGCCATAAAAGCCATATAAACTGTGGTACTCGTGGTACACCTGTATAAAAGTTTTTGTTCCGTGTTTGACGCACCTTTTGAAGATAGTACACAGCAAAGACAGACGCTAGACCCGGGTGTCCGAGAGGTAGCTGGTTGCAAATAAATGATGTCGCAATAAAAGGTGGTGAATGCGAGTTCGCATGCTGAGGAAGCGGTGCATTCAGCACGGAGGAAAACAATTTGTATTTTAGGATGGAAGCCGACACGTAGGATGAGACCAAAACATTGATGAGATTGTATACAGTCAAAACTTGCTTAAGTTGATGCGCTTTCTCCCGACGTCGCATATGAGCGTATAGACCGCACGTAAGAACGAGGTATCCCAGGTTCATCCAAACCAAAAGTTGCTCTTGGTTCTCGACAACGAAGAGATTTATTAAAGGTGTCGTAGGCTGGAGACCCCCAGCTATACGATGTTCGTATGCGGTTTGGGCGATATGCAAGCTCTCTGTAGCACGCCTGTAAAGGGTTCCCATAAATGGTGCAGCAAGCACTCCCCCAAGGGCAATAGGAAGGAGAGGAATCATCTCTGTGATGGAGTCGTCGAGCTGCGAAGCGCTACAATGGAAGTTTTCCCGACGGCGCTCAAGGTACCGCAAAAGAGCTCAAAGACCTACCCTGTGAGCAGATGCATGGGTCATATTATCGGTATGATGCGGATACCAGGCTCCTAAAACAATGTTTGTCAACACGACGGGGTCGGCACTCGGGCTCGGACCTCTCTCACTTCAATAACCTCCCGCCCCCCGGTCCAGGATGACTAGCTTCCGCGCATGATGCCGCAATTAATTCTGAAAGCTAATGCAAAATGGAAATATCTTTCAAATTTCTCCTACACTTACTAAGGATCATGACGAGATTTGTTGCTTGCGCGGTATTTCTGTTCGTTCACGTCGCCTTGACCGGTATCAGCGTCACAACCTGCCAACACACTCAAGGCCGGTGTGCTTCAGCATTTTTGCGCCCATCACAATCAGCGTCTTCAACTCGCAAAGCATTCCATGATGTTGAAGTAAAAGATATGCCGTTGATAAATTATGTGAGTGTAGCTCGATATCCACTCATAGGATGGCCAAAGTGGGCCCCCAAGCTGCACACTGCGGTAGTGGTCAGTACCATGACAACGTCAGATGACGTCCCAAAAAGACCACAGAGCATTTGTGTCGCTGCCTCTTCACAGCACATACTATTTGACTTCATTCCTGCCGCTCCGACGGATGTTCGGACCGCCCGAAGCTTACTTTGGGGTGAACGAGTGCCCGGAATTATTCGAGAAAAGGTAATATTTTTCCAATCGCAATGTCTGCCATCCTTGCACCTTCAAATGTCTGATAGTCTTTCTTAGATTGTACACCATATATGGCTTGATCCTACAGGCAATCAACTCGGCTCCCCAATCACTTGCTTTTCAAGGAATTTGTCGGCGAAGATTGGATGACATTCGTGATTTTTGTTCTACGTACGACGCGGAACTCCACCTTTTGGATAATAACTGCCACACCTTTACACAAAAAATGGTTTCCTTTCTTCTTGCTGATGATATATCAATGCGGAACGAAATTATATGGAAGAGGACCGAGTTGCAATAATTCGAGATCGGCGGTCTATCAGTTTGACTGTTTGCGTGTTTCTGTATCGTGAAATAAGTTTCAGCATGCGAGTGCGGAGATACAGATGTAAACTAAATAAATGCTTCAGCATGGGATTTTTTTCACGAAAACCTTTGTCATTGCACGCCGCGCACTGTTGTGAGCTCCTGTTTGAACGCAGCATCAGATTGTTGATCTGATCAAGTCAGGGCTGCTCCAGGTGATTATCGGCGAACTATAAATTGATACGCGGGTACAGCTAAAGCATTCTAGGTTTATGTTGTTGCTCATATACAGTGCAATTGAATTGAAGCACAAGGAAAAGCTCTATTTGACGTCAATTGCTCGTCCTAAAGCTTTATTCGTTTCATTACGGTTGACCCGCGAAGCTGTCATTAAGCTATATGTTATTGGAAAAAGCAAAGTGAGCAAAACTCAAGAATCGAAAGCAACTGAAGAAGTTATTTACGAGGTAAAGAAGCACATGAAAAACGAACCGATCCCAAGTGTGTCAGGCGGGATATTAAGCACAAAGTATACGAAGTGGCCCTTAACAATGATGGCTCAACAGCCAAAGTAACGCGTCCGATACAAGATCCTTCATAACACAGATGACGAATGGAGTTCGCGATATATGGTTTTTGGTAGGAACTAATTGACAGAATGGTTGGCATAACCTTCTAGGAAGAAATATGGCCCAGCAATTTGACGAATGTAAGTGTAGAACCCACAATACCATTCGTCACTTCCGCAACACAAAGTTTAACTGCCATTGTAAGCGTTAATTGATTGGATCTTTATGCTGATTCACTCGATTCCCTACAAAGGGAAACGAAGAGGGTCTGGACGAGAGGGGGAGGTTGAAAACCGGGGTCCGCAGCCGATTAAGCCAACAAAAAAGGCAACGTGAATCGTATAGGGGGTAAGGACGCTCAAATTCTGCACACACGACGAGGTTTCATCGGACTACAAAGTCGGCAAGAGTGTGCAGGGTTCGAAACAAAAAAGGAGGATGGAGCGAGAGATGTTTCCACAACTCCCGATCTGGGAGTCGAACCCAGTTCTGCTGAGTGAGAGTCAGCCATCCTAACCGCGTAGACTAATCGGGACCATCACAATGACCGTGGAGACGACAGCATTTAGAAAGCACGCACCAAGTGACCCCCCGGTCCTTGCTCGTTTTCTCAATCCTTCTTCTACGCGAAGTCAGTCTCGCACCTCGACAAGGGTGAAATCATCCGGTCCCTCACACCTGTCCACTTGGACCGGAGCCTATAGCCTGCCTGTGGAAGCCTACGTCGTGCTCTACTTGCTGGCACGTTAGCCGCCCGCACGCTGGTGGTGGTCGTGATCGCTGCTCGCTCTTGTCTGCCTTGCCGGGCCTTAATCGCGCTCGTCTCCCATTTTTGTCGTTGCAGACGTCCCAACCCCCCATATGTGGGAGATTTTAACCTGCCAAGCCTGGTGCCGGGAGTCGATTGCCAATCTCGTTTCTAAGTATCTAATTTTCTTCGCTTTTCTTCTTCAACCCTCTCAAATTCAAGCACAGGAATCCATCAAATGGAACAAAGTTCTGCCTGGCTAGACTTTCGCCACAAGCACTAGGCATCTTCCTAGAAGTTTATTCGATCCATTTTTATGGTGGTTGCATTACGCGGGGGAACGCTTCGTCCCAGCTGCTCGAGCTCTTGTTTCTTTCCAGCAAGAAAGAGGCTTCTGGCGAGGGTTCTTCTCCTTTTCATCCTGGCCCCTTTCCTGCAAGCACACATGCCTTACGGTATAAGTGTGGCTGCAGGCAGTAGATGGCTGTCCCTTGGTAATGCACAACTGTCTGTGCACTCTCGCAATGACCTCACGACGCTTATCCTTCGTAGTAGCGGCAAAGGGGGATATTCTCGCCGGGCTTACCACCAAGTTTCAGGAGCCTTGTGCTTCATTTCCGTAAGGCCTCGCCCAGCTTTCCTGCCGCCATCGACCCCACGGCGAATAAAGGGGTGCGTGTCCCCCATTCATGTGCCCGGTGACATGACGGCCGCCTCTCCCGAAGCTTCCTTTTCCACCGCATCTTCCCAGACACGATCGACCTATCCGGTTCCATCACCCTCGCGGACATCTGCCCACCAGCATGTGGATCCGCCGCAGCAACCTCGACGTCGTCAACGCAGACCTGGCCTTTCTCTGACCTCCCCTCCCCTATCGCCGTCCACGCCTGCCTGTCGTCACGCCCCTGCAGTGCACGCACTGTTCGAGAACGTGGCGACCATCAAAGGGGTCGGCCCCGCGGCCGCCGAGTCCTTGGGAAGGATGGGCATTCACACGGTGCTCGACCTCCTCTTCCACCTGCCCGTCGGCGTCTTCGACTGGGGCCAGGTCAAGCTCGTCCGCGACCTCCAGGAGGGGGACACGGCCACGGTGGCGGTCCGCGTGGTCGGGCACACGGAACCCGAGGGCCGCCGGCCCCTGACCATCCACTGCCTCGACTCGGAGGGCTCCCCTCTCGACCTCCTCTTCTTCCTCTACAAGCGCGACCTGCGTCACTTTTATCTCCGGCGGTTCCAGGAAGGAAGCGTGCACCGACTCCAGGGCAAGGTGGCTAGAGCCAAATACGGAGACAAGAGCCTGTGCATGTCCCATCCGGAGGCCGTCAAGATGGACGGACAGCGCCGCGATAATGTGACGGTGGAGCCCATTTATCGCCTGACCCAGGGGCTGAACGCCAACAAGCTCCGGGACTTCCTGCGAGAGGCGCTGCGGACTTTCCAGCCAGCCCCTGCGCCTGCGTCGCTTGCCCCTCCTGCCACGGCGGGTCACCCTCAGCCCCTGTTTTCCGACTGGCTCAAGGACAGCTTTCGCGAGGACAAGTGCTGGCCAACCTTCCATGAGGCGCTGCTCCGGGTCCACAATCCCTCGTGCGTGGAGGACGTGCACTCGAGCAGCAAAGCCCGGCAACGATTGGCCTTCGACGAGCTCCTTGCCACTCAGCTGCCGACCGCCTTGCGTAGGGCGGTAGAGCGAAAAAATGCCGTCACAGCGGCTAGCAGTGCACTCGTATCATCGTTCTCGTCTATATCCTCCAGCCTTGTCTGCGCAGTGGGCGGAGACGGCCACCTGACGGGGCCCTTGATCCAGCAGTTACCCTTCCAAATGACCGCGGGGCAGAAACGCACAGTCAACGAGATTTGGGCGGACATGGCCTCCAAACACGGACGAATGGTACGCCTCTTGCAAGGGGACGTGGGAACCGGAAAGACCCTGTGTGCCTTGCTGGGCATGCTCCGCGCGATCGAGGGCGGGTGGCAGGCGGCCATGCTGGCTCCCACGGAGATCCTGGCCTTCCAGCACAAAGACACGCTACAGGAGCTCTCCAGAGGCTTGAAGGTCCAAATACGCGAAAGGGAGGCTGTGGAGGAGACGAGAGGGACCAGCGCGCATACGGACGGTGGGTCTCAGTCCGGCTCGAGGCCTGGCGATGATGCTCAGAGGTTGGGTGGGAGTGAGGAGGGGGAAGGGGCGTGGCGGCCTCTGCGGATCGAAGTCCTGACGAGCAATTCGAAAAGAGGCAAAGCAAGAAAAGTCCTGCTAGAGGAGCTGCGGCGCGGCGAGATAGATATCCTCATCGGCACCCACTCCTTACTGAGTGACGAGGTTGTGTTCCGAGACCTGGGCCTGACTGTCATCGATGAGGAGCATCGCTTCGGGGTGAGGCAGCGGGAGAAGCTCTCCAACGACACCAACGTGCTCTATATGAGCGCAACACCGATACCTCGGACATTACTTCTGACAAACTACGGGGACATGGAGGTGAGTCGGTTGGACGAGGCCCCAGCAAGGGACGTTCAGGTGACCACGTCCATCTTTCCACTGACGAGCTTGGTGCAAATCGCTGAGCGTCTACGAAAAAAGATCCTCGAGAACTCAGGGGAAAAGGTGTTCTGGGTGCTGCCGTGTATCGAGGAGAAACGATCCTCGGATAAAGACAGGACGGAGGAAGGGGAGGAGAAAAGAGGGGAAGCGGGAGAGGAGTGTGTGAAAATCACCTCCGTGACGCAAAGACACCAGGCGATGGTCGAACTACTGGGAGAGGAGCTAGTTGGAATGGTGCATGGGCGTATGGATTCCGAGAGCAAGTTGCAGGCGCTTCGAGACTTCAGTGCGGGTGTGACGAGGGTGCTGGTGTCGACGTCAGTGGTGGAGGTGGGGGTGGATGTGCCGGATGCCACGGTCTGTATCGTGGAGCACGCGGAGTACTTCGGTCTCTCCCAATTGCATCAGCTCCGGGGCCGGATAGGCCGCGGGTACGCTGTCTCAGCCAAGGCAGATCGTAAGGTTATGGACCAGCTCACCGAGTGTCACTGTGTGTTAGCCTATGACGACACCAGTCCCAACAAAGAGAAGGCCCTGCAGCGTCTCCTGACACTGAAAAAGACCGTCGATGGGTTTGAGATAGCTGAGCAAGATCTTAAGCTTCGGGGTCCAGGAGAAGTTTTAGGAAACCGGCAGTCGGGTCACAAGGGGTTCCGTCTAGTGGACCTGGCTAAACATGAGGGGCTCTTGGACGAGGCCAACCAGGTTGCCCGGGCCCACGCTGATTCGGTCGTGCGGCGGGAAGAAGGGGCCACGGTGGAAGCAGTAGCACATGGAAATGTTTTGGAGTACGAAGGCGTCGAAACGCTCCTACGGATTTTTGAAGCGAAACCCCCTTCGTCGGGGGAAAACATTCAGAGGGAGTCACAGCCATCTAGCAGCAGTAGCAGTAGCAGCAGCAAAGGTAGCTCTCAGTCTAAGAACAAATTTTTACTCGAACCCACTGCAAGCCCCTCATCATCCATGAAGCTCTCTATGGGAGGCATGTCCAAGAAGAAGCCACCTACTTCTTTGCAAAAATCGAAATCGGCGCCCATTGCTAACGCGTGCACCGCCCCCGCACCGTCTTCCATTTCTGACTTACCCCCGGGATGGACAACTGTCACGTACGGAGATCGCTTCGAGATCAGCACGCCTCCGCCGTCATCTGGAGACGAAGAGAATGAGGGAGGAGAGCTGACCCTGATGCCCGGGACGGAGCCCGTATTGAGCACACGCTTTTCGATCGACGACCTTCCCATTCCGCGGGTTTCCATCGACCTGGAAGCGGAGGACGTTACATTTATCATCTTTGACACAGAGACCACGGGGCTCAGGGCGGAGTCAGAGCGTATCATTCAACTGGCCGCGAAGGTCCTTTCACCTTCAAACTGGGGGGGGGAAGAGGATGACGAACAAGCAAATGAGCTAGTTGCTGCAGGCTTGGCTTGTGGAGGTGAGCCCGAGGACGGTTTGTTGTTCAATGCGTACGTGGATCCGGGCTTCTGGATCCCAGCGAAGATAACTGAAATCACAGGCATCAGCAATGAATTTCTTTTCCGGCAGCGGGCGCGCCGCTTTGAGGAGGTATGGCCAGACTTTCTGCGGTGGGTGAACGCAGTGCGGGGAGGAAAACCTGTAGTCTTAGTGGCGCATAACGCAGGCTTTGACCATAAAATGCTTATGTTCGACCTCCGACGATCGAACCTCGATGAACGGGTTTTCAAGGAGGAGACGCAGATAGTGGGAATGATGGACACGTTAGCCGTCTTCCGGGGGGACGAGATCTGGTCCCGAAGGAGTGGGGATGGTTTACCGATCAAACCCAATACGTTTCGTCAAGGAGCTCTGTACCGGTACCTGTTGCGCGATGACTTAAAAAATGCACACAGCGCCAAGGGCGACGTGCTGGGTTTGGAGGCGCTCCTCAAACACCCATTTGTAAACAAGAAGTGGCGAAGCGCGGGTTCAGCACATGTCTTGGAACTAGGGGGCTGGAGGGATGAGAGAGCCACTGAAGAGGTTAAACATAGGCTATCAATACCTTTGATGGTGGCAAAGGTGGCAAAGTAAAAGGCGTCGAGAAATGCACCGTGTCGAATGAAAGTCTGGCCGCCTCATGGGGGTGGGAAATTTCCCGTACGAAGTGCGGCTGCTTCGTGAAAATGTGGATTGTCGTACTTGGAGAGGCTGCATGTATCTTATCATAGTCGTCCTCGTCGCCTTTCAAAGCGCTGGGCTACCGGCGAGGAGAGTCGCACACCGTTGTAACAGAATGTAGAATACGCGCATGATTGTCAAGTCTATCTACATGCCTCTACAGAAAAGTGAATTTATGCTGAAATCCAATTTACCAATATTTCCAATGGATTTGGTTGGTTTCCGGTCGAAATTTCAATTTTCTGTCTTGTAAGGCACATTAGTTTTTGAATGGGCAAATGATACATGCGACAGTAAGAATTTTGTTGATGCCTTGTGAACGGAGCACAGCAGCTTTCCCGGGCATAAAATTTTGGATTTTGACATGATAAAGTTGGCATAAGTCCCAGCATGAATAACATATGATTTTCGGCGCTACACAGTAAAGCAAAAAAAAATAGTGCTGTAGACACGCTTAACCTCCCCTCCCATCTGCACATTTCAGTGGCGGAACTCCTATTGCACATCAACGCGCACCAGTCGTACTGCGCATCGCTCATAAGCACACAACTTACCATTTGGTACATCCTCTCAGCGGAAAAGGTGCCAAAGCTGTCGTCCGTTTGACTACGGACAGGGGACTCGCTGGGAAACGTGAGAGGGAAGTCAGGACGCCCTCAAGTTCTCTCCCGCCCTCTCGTACTACGCCCTTCATTGACCCCGCCTGTGCACGCACTGGCCGCGACAGCTCCTACACGTGCGAGTACTTCATACCTTCATGAAGTAGAATGAAACCCTATCCATCCTTCCTTCGTTTCTTCACACGGGCCTTTCTCACAGGGCAAGTGGAATGACTTCTCTCTAAGAAGCCGTGGTGCATTGTTACAAAAAGCATAATGCACCTCAATAATTTTATTCAACGAAATAAAAAACAAAAAAATCACACACATACACTCAACATTTAAGCAAACATGCGTGACATGCACTTTCTCTTTTGCGGGGGGGTCGTGTCCATTATTTTCGGTGGACATAAGCACTTTCTTGGCACCCCCCCCCGCGCTACCAAGCGTCCCGATCCTCTCCGAGGCCCATCTCGGGTCCAACAGACCAAAAATTGCCCTTATGCAAAAGAAAGAAATATCTCATAAAATGAACAATCACCACAGTATTCGAGATAGCTCTACGAGTTAAGTTTTACTGGCCGTTTTGACGTCGTGGGGAGAATCGTACAACCTCGCCCAAAAGCAACCCCAGTAAAATGATGCTAAGTAGCCCCATTTCACTGCGCAACTTTAAGGCAACGGAAGCACCTGTAGCTGCGCTGCCAGGTGCAAGAGCACTATGTGCTGGACTTAAATGTAACGGGTGTAGTGAATTACTATGATACTTACACGTTTTTGTTTTT
>Ga0209925_1000645_pt1 | contig 17802 bp, 12 predicted proteins | sample SalPonR2_A_D1_MG_FD_185702 | JGI IMG/M metagenome (GOLD analysis project Ga0209925, IMG submission 185702) | Salt pond soil microbial communities from South San Francisco under conditions of wetland restoration - Salt Pond MetaG R2_A_D1_MG... ...
GATTATTTTGAATAATTTGGCCCTTTTCGAATCTATATCCAGCGACAGCTTACTGATTTTTCCTTCATAACTAGATGTGCTGACCCCTTATTTTCCGGATTTTTAAGCCATCCGTCTTTTTAAAAACCTTGAATTAGGTGTGGCTGAAAAATATGTCGATGATATAAACATACCCCAAAATTCATGTCGATAAATATTGACGATCTCGTAAAAAGTCTATTTTAGATGGCAAAGAAAAAAGTTCAAGATCAAGGCGACGCAAATTTCGAGGAATGCAGCGTACATAGGAGTACGTGAAATTCCGAGAAATGCAGCGCAACACAGATATTGGACTTTTTACGAAGCCATCAAGTATTTAATTTCATTAAACGCGCTAGAGCCGACAATTTAACTTCATACAATCATTTTGTCCTTCCGAGGAGCGCCAGCGACGAGGAATCTTTTTTGTAAAAGATTTCTCGCTATCGCTCGAAATGACAGCGGCTGACGCGCTTGGCACTTGATTCTGAGATGAAAGATACTGTTACCGAGCAACATGAATACACCTTTTATTCAAACTCATCATCAAACTCATCATCGTATCCGTCGTCATAATCCCCATATTGCGGGGGCGCTTCGCCCAAGGATTTGACGAGTTCGATGTGCTTTTTCTTTGACTTGGATGGGGTCTCGGTTATTTTTTCCACCCGGATGCGGTGCCACCAGTCGTCGCCAAAATCAAACCAGTAGTGGAATACGTCCTTTTCTTCGAGGCCGACGCCGCCGATTTTGGTTTTGGCGGTGGATTTCCGTTTTACAGAGGGGTCGAACATGTCTTCAACATTCTGCGGATGGGTGATTTCTGTGGCATCCATTATACTCCGGATATTCTTGGTATCTCTTCGGGTTATAAAAAATGAATACAGATGCGGATCGTACCTGTCGAACGCTTCGAATATGGCCTCATGCAGGTCGTCAAAGGTGCAGTTTTCAGAAGCCTCGATGGTGCGGTAAAGCCTTGGAATGCCAAAAATGGATACTTTCATTCGATACAGTTTCACAATCCACTCCTTGGGGTTATTCATTCGATTAATCGCAGGACATAGCCCTGCCACACGTCCCTGGAATTCAAAACCGATTCACTGTTTAAAGAATGTAGCACAATGAGCCCCAGCCGGTCAAAAAGCGCCCGCAGCCAGGCATCCTGCCACAGGTAGAAGGTTCTGCCCGTGTCGTCGGTTTTTTCGCCCTCGCCTGTTTTCAGAAAGATGTAAAAGAAGCCGTTATTAACAAGCACCCGGTGGATTCTTTGGATGACCGGCAAAAGGCATTCATGCGGGATATGGACAAAGGCGCCAAAGGCAAGAACCGCATCAAAGAAAAGATCGGAAAAATCATAGGATTCGAAGTCGCCCTCAATGACCCCGCAGGCGGTAAATATTTTCAGGCGCCTTCTTCTTCAAGCACTTCGACGACGTCCTCCCTGTTCGGAACAACGCAGATAAATTCAAAGGGCGTCTCGCCGGCCGCCTCATACCAATGGGCCGTACCGGCGGGGATATAAATGCAGTCATCTTTGGCAACATCATAAGTCTTTTCTCCGATGCCGATTCGGGCCCGGCCGTTTAATACGAACTGTTCATGTTCAACCGTATTGGTATGGCTTGGGATACTTCCGCCCGGCTCCAGGATAAACCGGCGCATGGCAAAATTCGGCGCCATCGGCTCACCTATAAGAACCTGCTTCCATGCTTTAACGCCCATATTGACTTTTGCTGTGGGGATGTCGTCGATCTTTTTAATATACATATATGGCTCCCTATCCAGACGTTCTCTTTTTTGGGGGCTTGGCTTCATGCCCGGTAGGGCGATCCTCCGGTTAAGACGCCAGCATTTCGCGCACCTTCTGCGCCAGCACCTGCAGTCTGAAAGGCTTCTGGATAAAGCCGGTGCCCTCATGCTGCAGGATTTCATGCTCCTGCGCGCCCAACGAGTAACCACTGGATACCAGCACCGGGACTTTCGGGTGGATCGATTTCAGCCGCTTCAATGTTTCCCCGCCGCTCATTTCCGGCATGGTAAAATCCAGAATGATGAGATCGATTTCATCTGCCTTCGTCTCAAATTCGGCGATAGCCGCCTTGCCGCTGTCCGCTGTTAAAACTCGGTAACCGAGCCCCTCCAGCAGTTCCCTGCTAACACTCAGGACCATTTCCTCGTCATCAATGAGCAGCACGGATTCCGAACCGTGCGGGATGCCGCTTATTTCTCCGTTTTTCATCTCCGGCGCCATGATGTCTCCTTCCGCAGCCCGTATGGGATCCCTGTTATTCTGTACTTCCCGAGCCTGTGCTGCCAATTGTATAGATTGACTTGGATTCCCTGTCCACCCGGTTCATTTTTTCGACAATGCATTTTTGAAGACGCTGAAGATCGATGGCAGTGAACCTGATGCCGATGCCGTCCGCGTTGCTATGGACGGTTTCCCCCCTGGCTTTAATCGGCAGGTTGGATACATGGGAGCTGGGGTCAAATAAAATTTCAATATGCAGACTCGTATTCGGCGCCACAAATTCTCTGAGTTCCAAAAACATGCCATTGGACCCGAGGTCCCTCACTTTTCCCTTAAGCGAAACGCTGCTCCGTTGATCGGGTTGGGATGGATCCGCGTAGGTTATTGTCGCCTGTGTGTCCGGCCAGACCCGGCTTCGGGTGGAAGTCCGTCGTTGTTTTGATGCCATTTTAACCTCTTAAAAACCTGAAAAGGGATGAACTCCATAATTGAAGATTTCTAAACCAGTCAAACGTTGATGTCAATAAAAATAAGGGTTTTAGAACTTATCCGGAGGCTGCAGGCAGAAGCGCTGCATAGCCGGCGCCGGATCCACACGCGGGCCACGCATACCGCCCCCCTTTTTTAGCTGTTGATTCCATGTAACTTCTTTGACATAATAATAAATTCTAGTAGGAATAAACGAATAATCACTTTTTATCCACCCTTCAGTTGCTTAACTTATGGAGTCTATTCAAGACTACAGGATCATCGACAAGATCCACGAGCGCCCTGGGGCGACCTGCTATCGGGGGCAAAAGACGGCTGATAGCGAACCCTGCTTTATCGAGTTGGTTAATGCCGCCCATGCCACACCCTCAGAGATCGCCCGGTTCAAGTATGCCTATGAAAAGGTCACAAAGCTTGACAGCAGCGGCGTTTTTCAAACCCATGAGGTTTTCGAGCACAATGGCTATATCGCCATCGTTGCCGAGCCCTTTTACGGGATGCCCTTGTACAAACGATTTACGCCCGGTGATATGGATACCATCACATTCCTCAAGGTGGCAATAGATTTATCCCGGACATTGGGCGACATTCACAGTCAAGGCGTTACCCACCTTTCGATTACGCCGGAGACGATTTTTTGCGATGAATCCGGGGAGGTCTTGAAACTCCATGATTTTGGCGCATACGGAACGATCTCCCGGATCAAAGAGGAAATCTATGACCCCTGGGTTATCAGGCACGTGCTGCCCTATATGGCTCCGGAACAAACCGGTCGGATCAACCAGCCGGTAGGATACGAGGCGGATATTTACGCCCTGGGCGTGGTCCTCTATGAGCTGTTAACCGGTAAGCCGCCTTTTTTATCGGATGATCCCATCGAAATCATTCACTCCCACATCGCCCGGCAGCCCGTAGCCCCGGCAGAAAAAAAGCCGGGGGTGCCGGCCGTATTATCCGATATCGTCCTGAAACTGATCGCCAAGGCGGTTGAAGACCGCTACCAGAGCGGCTACGGGGTCATGGTGGATTTCAAGAAATGCGCCCACCAGCTTGAAAAAAACGGCAAAATCAGTGGCATCGAGCTGGCGCGGCAGGATGGGGCCGTCGGCTTTAATAAAACAGGAAAACTTTTTGGCCGGGAAGCCGAAATCAATAGGCTGATGATGGCTTTTGACCGGGTGGCGGGCGGCGGCAATGAAGTCTTTCTGGTATCCGGCCGGGCCGGTATCGGTAAATCCTCCCTTATCAATGAAATTCAAAAGCCCGTAGTGGCCAAACGGGCCTATTTTATCGTCGGCAAAGCCGAACAATACAAACGAGATATACCCTACTACCCGATCATTCAGGCATTCAAAGAATTTGCCCACCAAGTGATGTGTGAAACCGACACCCAGATCAATGCCTTGAAAAACCGAATACTTACGGCTATAGGAGTCAATGCGGGCCTGCTTCTCCACATTATACCCGAGCTCGAGCCCGTCATCGGAAAACAGCCGGCGCTCACGCTACTCGGCCCGGAGGAATCAAGGAGACGGTTTAACTTCGTGTTCAAGGAGTTCGTCAAAAAATGCGCCTCACCGGAGAATCCACTGGTGATATTTGTCGACGACCTGCAATGGGCGGATGCGGCGAGCCTGGAGTTTCTTCGAATGCTCGCTGTCGAGCCGGGAACGAGCCATCTGCTGATTATCGGGGCCTACCGCGACAATGCGATGGATGCATCGCATCCTTTGCTTTCGAGCATTGATAAGGCAGAAAAAGACGGCGCCATACTCAATACCCTTGCCCTGTCCCCGCTTTCGGCTGAGAATGTGAATCAGCTGGTAGCCGATTTAATGCGCTGTGATGTGGAGTCAACAAAAAAGCTTTCCGGAATTATTAATAAAAAAACCAATGGCAACCCTTTTTTTATCCATCAGTTCCTAAAAACGCTCTATGAAGAAAAGGCGCTGGTTCCCAACCCGGAGTCCGGCCTGCAATGGGATCTTGAAAAAGTCGCCGAGGTTCAGGTCACCGACAATGTAGTGGATCTCATGGCGACAAAAATTTCCCGGCTACCGGATGCCACGCAGGACACTTTAAGGATCTGCGCCTGTTTTGGCAACCAATTCAACCTGTCGCCTGTTGCCGCCTGCCACAATAAATCCCTGGAAGCCGTGGTGGCCGACCTTGCCGCGGCTGAGAATGAAGGCCTGATAAGCTTTAAAAAAGACATCGGCATATTCTCCCATGACCGAATCCGGGAAGCCGTCTATCAGATGTTTTCTGAGGAAGAACGGCAGCGAACCTGCTACACGATCGGCCGGTACCTTTTGGAAAATTCCCGGCCGGAGCAGCTTGACGACAAGATTATCGATATCGTCAATCATTTGAATATCGGCGCCAAACGGATCACTTCGGCGGCGGAAAAACGGCGGATCGCCCGTTTGAACGATCAGGCCGGAAAAAAGGCGATAGCCGCCGGTGCGTTTGAGGCCGCCTACCATTATTTTCAAACCGGCATCGAGTTTCTTGCGGCGACCGGTCAGCCCGGGGAAAGCCGGACTTTCTGGGAAACCGACGATGAGCTCGCGCTTTCGCTGTTCAATAATTGCGCCGAAGCCGCCTACCTGGTCGCCGACTATGATCACATGTACCAACTGACCACACAGGTGATCGAGCATGCCCGAACGCCTCATGATCAGGTAAAGGCCCAACTCGTGCGAATCCACGCCCTGATGGCGCAAAACCGACTCGATGCAGTCATCCAATCCGGACTTGCCCTGTTAAAAACCCTGGGCATCGCGTTTCCAAAGAACCCCACGAAGGCTCACGTCATCCTGGATTTTTTAAGAACCCGAGCGCACCTTAAACGCAAAAAACCTGAGGATTTTATTAGTCTTCCGTTAATGGACAACCCGACTATCCAGGCCCAGGTCGATGTCATGGCCACTATCACGTCGACGGCCTACTGGACGGCTCCGAATCTGTTACCGCTTATTATATTCCGCTTGGTACGGATATTTTCCAGACACGGCAACACGGGCTTTTCACCCTATGTATATGCCGGATACGGGTTTATCCTGTGTACACTGGGCGAAATCGATACGGGCTATCCTTACGGGCAAATGGCGCTTTCACTGTTGGATCGATTACAAATCCCCCGATACAAGGCGCGAACGGAAATGGTGGTCAATACCTTTATACGGCATTGGAAAGAACATGCCATCAATGAAACGGAACCGCTTTTAAAAGCCTATCAGAGCGGCCTTGAAAATGGCGATCTCGAATTTGCCGGGCATACACTGATGGTTCGCGGATATACCCGTTACTTACTGGCCACCTCGCTCGAGACCCTCGATATCGATCTTCAAAAAAATATAGAAATCTTAAACCAGCTGGGTCAGGTATCCAACCTGAACGTGGCCCGAATCTATCACCAGGCGCTGCTGAATTTAAAAGGCCCTCACAATGCCCCTGGCGACTTGACAGGCGGGGTCTATGATGAAACGGCAATGCTTGCCGTTCATGAGGAGGCCAACGATCGGACCGCCCTGATGCATCTGTACTTCAACAAGCTGATGCTCCATGTGCTTTTTGAGAACCCGGCCGAAGCCTATACGCAGGCTGGAAAAGTAATGACCTATATTGACGGCGGTGCAGGATCCCTTCTCTACCCGACGGCATTCTTCTATGACTCGCTTGCCCGCCTCGGCTATCTGGATCATACCGACAGCGCCACAAAACGCCGGATACTTTCCCGCCTGGCCCGTAATCAGAAAAAAATGGCCCAATGGGCGCACCATGCGCCGGCCAACTTCCTCCACAAATACCACCTGGTGCAAGCCGAACTGGCCGCTTACAAAGGCAGGGACGGGGAGGCCATTGACTTTTATAAAAAAGCTATTAAAGGCGCCCGGGAAAACGAGTACACGCAGGAGGCCGCCATTGCCTGCGAATGCCTGGCCAAATTCTACCATTTACGCGGCTTTAACGACTTTTCCGGCTCCTATCTTAGGCAGGCCCGTAATTTATATAAATACTGGGGTGCTAATGCCAAGGTCTCCCAGCTTGAGGAAAACTATAAGGCAATCCTCGAGCAGCAAACCGAAGTGCCACCGGATGACAAATGCGCCTATGAACCGGAGGCAATATCCGCCGAGGCTGAAAAAAAGCTTGACCTCGCCGCCATGATGAAAATATCCCAGGCGATTTCCAGTGAAATTCAACTGGAAAAACTGCTCAAGACATTGATGCGGGTGGTTATTCAGAATTCAGGCGCTGAAAAAGCCTTCCTGATCCTAAACCGAAACGGTCAATACGTAGTTGATGCCAAAACGGACGCCAATTCAGAAAATATCCGCGTACTGCAGTCAATCCCCGTAGAAAAGAGCAGTGAGCTGCCCGCCGGCATTATCAGTTATACCCGGAGAACACAGGCGCCGTTGGTCCTAGACGACGCCCAAAAGGCCGAGTATTTTGCGGGCGATCCCTATTTAATCGAGAATTCAGTCCACTCGGTCCTGTGCATGCCGCTCATCCGCCAACAGCGGGTAATTGGCCTGATTTACATGGAAAACAACCTCACCCCCAAGGCCTTTACACCGGAACGTCTGGAGATGATCACGCTGCTCTCCACCCAAACGGCCAACTGTCTGGAGAATGCGATCTTTTTTGAAGGCATCCTGGCGGCGGAGAAACGCGCCCAGAAACAGCGCGAGGAATACCAGAAGCTAATCGAAGCCATGAACGACGGCCTGTTGATTACAGATCCGCAGCTTAGGATCAGCTACGTCAACAAGGCCATCTGCCGGATATCCGGCTATAGGGCGGATGAAATCATCGGGCGGTCGGCTTTGGACTTCGTGGACGAGAAAAATAGAAAAAAAGTCGAGGAAGAGGCAAACAACTGGCTGCGGCTGGAGCGGCATGTATTTGAGATCGATGGGATTGGCAAAGACGCCCAGCCCATCTCGGCGATCGTCTCCCCCAAGCCGCTCTACGATGAAGACGGCCGCCTTGAAGGATTTCTGGCGATTGTAACCGATATCACGGATCTAAAAAAAGCCGAAAAGGAGAAAGAGGCCGCCCAGGAGCAGCTGATTCAAGCCCAAAAAATGGAGGCCATTGGCACCCTTGCCGGCGGCGTCGCCCATGATTTCAACAACTACCTGATGACCATCCTTGGTTCGATTGATTTGATAACCCTTAAAGGCACGCTTCCGGAGAATCTTTCAAAACACGTCTCAGACATTAAAAATTCGGCGGAGCTATCTGCGGCGCTGACCCGCCAGTTGCTCGCATTCAGTCGCCGACAGATGCTGGAGACCACAGACGTCGATTTAAACGCCGTTATCTCGGATGTGGAGAAGATGCTGAAACGGCTGATCGGGGAAAATATCCGGCTGAGCACTCAGCTTGCCTCTGATTTAAAGCTGGTACGTGCAGACTTTGGGCAGATGGAGCAAATCATCATGAACCTTGCCATTAACGCCCGGGATGCGATGCCCAATGGCGGACGTCTTTATCTGAAAACCGCCAATGCTTTCATTGACGAAGCCTATTGCCAGCGGATCAGATACGCCATACCGGGCGAGTTTGTGCGGTTAACCGTGGAAGACAGCGGCTTCGGGATGGACCGGGAGATGGTGGATAAAATATTTGACCCGTTTTTTTCCACCAAAACGTCGGGGCAAGGCACCGGCCTTGGTTTATCCGTGGTATACGGGGTGGTCAAACAGCATAATGGCTGGGTTAACGTATACAGTGAGCCGAATCAGGGGACGACGTTCAATATATATATTCCGGTGGCAAAGGCATCGGCCGATGGAAAAGCCGCCGGCACCGGAAAAGCCGGAGAGACGGCAGCCGATCAATACCAGGGGAACCAGGAACGCATACTTCTGATAGAGGACCAGGCGGATGTCCGCGAGGTGGTCACCAGCATGCTCAAAATGAACGGCTATGTCGTCAAAGAGGCGGAAACAATCGCCCAGGCCACCCAGCTCATAGAATCCGAAAACGCCCAATTCGATCTGTTATTCAGCGACGTTATCCTGACGGACGGCAACGGCATCGACTTCGCCGAATCTATCAGCCAAAAGTATCCGGGCATAAAGATCGTTTTGACAAGCGGATACACTGAAGAACGTTCACGACCGGATACGATCGAAAAGAAGGATTTTCACTTCCTCCAAAAGCCCTACCAGTATCGGGAAATGCTCAAGACGATAAAAAAAATCCTCCAGGAGTAAAATTCAAAACAACGGGGCATTCGACAAAAGAGGGGGAGGGTTAAAAATTGGGATTAGAAGTTAATCTGCCTGCAATTCTTCCAGAATAATCCGATTCACCTTGCGGCTGTAGAGCAGGCGGAGATGACCGTGGTAGGGCAGCTTGTGGTTTCTCGCGCCTTCGCCCAATTCCGCGGATGTCTGGGGTATGACGAAATTATCGAACGCGGAGTAGATGGATACGTATTTGACCCTGCCCGGCGTTAAACCGCCCGCCGCCAGCGCTTCCATAAAATCGCTTTCATACAAGAGCTCAAGCGTATTGCGGCCATAAGGCATAAGGGCAGCGACCCGCGTGCCCAAGTGCGGACCGGCGATGGAAATCAGCATATTAATCCTGTCCTCAGCGTCCAGATTTTTGATCGCATACCGGGTTAACACGCCGCCCATACTGTGGGCGATAATGTTTACTTTTTCGGCGCCGGTCTCCCTGAGCACCTCGTCGATCCGGTCCACCACCTTCCGGGCGAGCCTTTCGCTGCCGGCCATGATCGGTCGGTAAGTCATCGTGTATAGGTTCTTGTATCCCTTGCGCTTCAAATACCCGGATAAAAGCATAAAGGCATGGCTGCCGGAGCTCCAGCCGTGCACAAAAAGAATCGGTGTTTGGCAATGAGGGCGCTGCCCCGGCGAGAGCCGGTCAAAAATATAGCGGAGCGGCTGGGTCATACCGTGAAAGAACATGGCGACGGATTCCAGAAAAACACTGAGAAGGCACCTCCCCGCCCGTATCTGCCGGCGCCAATCCCCGCTGTCCGGCTTGTTTGCCCGGAAATTGACGTAATCATAGCCGGCCACCATATAGAGGGTAAGGGTCGCAATGGCGGCAATAAGGTATAGGACCAGAATAAGATAGAGGATAATCATTTACGGTATTTCACAAAAAAAAGTTCAAAAAAATTTACATATGGATGGACGCTATTTAACCACGTAGGCCACCACATCATCGCCCGCCTCCGGCTCATCGTCTTTTTTTTCGCGACCGAATACAATGACGCCCGCCCCCGCCAGCGACTGCTCCCCCTTGTTGACGAATATCGGTTCTGCGTTTGACGGATAAATGAAGGTCCCGTTGGTGCTTTTGTCTGTAACCATGATGCTTCCATTACGGTTATCGATCCGGGCGTGGGTCCTGGAAATCCATGAATAGTTGATGACGATGTCGTTATGCTCCTCGCGACCTACGGAAATCGAATGCCGCGTTTGATCAACCACGATCGAGTTTTCATTCCGGGTCAAATACAGGCTGGTATAAAGCCCCTCCGCCAACTTACGGGTGTCAAGGACGGTTGTCAGTTTCTGGCTATCAAAAACAATTTCGAACAGTTCGATTTCTCCTGAGATATTTTTGGCCGTAACGCTTGCCAAATATTTAATCGAATGATTGGCGTTTTCAGACAGGTTGTCAATGACTTCCCGGGTGACCACTATCTGACGCGGGTTGGCGTAATCGACCACCCGGGCCGCCACATTGACCGCATCGCCAAAAATATCCTCGTTTTCCTCTACCACCGGCCCGACGTGGATGCCTATGTGAATATTGACCGTTAGCGCATCCGGCGAATCGCCCATCGGACGGCTCATGGCCTGGAGCATGGCCTTGCCGGCATCTACTGCGCTATCGGTTGACTCAAAACAACACATAACCGCATCGCCGATCGTCTTTATCACCCGGCCATCGAATTTCGCTGCCTTCTCGGACAGGTTCGCCAAAATGCTGCCTATGACGTCTTGGGCCGCACGATCGCCCAGACGCTCATAGATACTTGAGCTTCTGGTAATATCGGCAAAAAGTATGTTCATCAGACGATACGGCTTTGACATAAGTATGCTGACCGGCTAAAACCTAAATTGAGCGTTTCAATTTTTTAAAGGTTTAATTTTTATTTTATTTTCAGAAAATTGAATCATTGACAATCTCGTAAAAAGTCGATTTTAGGATGGCAAAGTAAAAAGTTCAAGATCAAGGCGCGCAAAATCCCGAGGAATGCAGCGTACTTAGCTGTACGTGAAATTCCGAGGGACGGAAGCGCAACGCAGATATTGGACTTTTTACGAAGCCATCAATCATTTTTTAATCAAAAAATTTAAAACCCTCCGGGATTTAGGTAAAATTAATCGTTTCCCCCTGTCTTATTGACCCTCGTATAAAATATACCGTAGTAGTTTAATGAGTACTTGCGCTTCTCCTGATCGGATCGCCAGATGTCGCCGGCTTCAACCCGATTTCCGTTCTCATAGGCGTCGGCGTCCAGCTTGAAATATGAATTGATGCCAAGCGCCCCGTCAAAAGGGACTTTGACCGGGCCGGGGAAATAATAGGCGATGATATCCCCCTTGTTGGCAATAATGGGCTTGTCAAAATCGATGAGCTGTTTACCGGGATTTGCCGCTTGCACTGCTATGGGCTTGTTACAGGTAACGATATAATCATTGCCGACGGGCCGCAAAAGTTTGACATGGATTTTGCATGAACCCGTAAAGTAGCCCCCAATCCCGTTGATCTGGCCCTGGCTGGGTACGGGATGGGCGACATCGATAATCATGTTGTTTTTATCGTCCGTATTCCTACGATTGACCAGAGGGTTTCCGACAAAATCCTCGAGCGCGATATCGGTCAAAAAATTTCGTTCATCGCGAATCTGCTGCTTGATAAACTCCCTTACGGAAGAAGAGATGCGCCGGATACGCTCATTATAGCTGGACTGCTCCGTAGAGCTGATGTTTAACCGCCGCCTGAGGTCCGCCACATGCGCTTCAAGCATCGCTATGGCCTCTTTCTGTTTCTCGATCTTTTGGTCCTTCTGCCGAATGATCGAGTCCTTGTCGGCGATCACCATATCCTGCGCCGAGATCGACTGTTGGCATTGGTCAAGCTGCTGCCGCACTTCAGGGCAGGTCGCACAGCCCATGCCAACCATCATTATTGTAAAAAAAATAAGAACCCGTCGCATATGGGCTACCTCCGCTTTTGCGTAAATTGAATTTGGGCTTTGGATAAAATATTGGCATCCTGCTTAACAACAATTGAATAGTCGCCAACCGCAAAGCCCTCGATGGGTGCGGCTACGGTTATCGACTTATTGCCGGAGTGGCCGTCCAAAACTACCGGCACTTCGAATGAATGGCCCTTTTCTTGGGCAAGCATTATGTTAACAATGCTGTCGGCCGGCAAATTGCGATAACGAATACAGAGCTTCAGGCTTTCCCGGGTTACCGGAGCTTGTGAAATCATACTTTCCCTCTCACAGCCTGCCTGGGTGGGGTATACTTCGATTTCGCGAAGGATCGCTTGATAAAGCTCCGAAATTTTGTGGGCTGACGGCGCTATCGCCATCGCCTTTTTCAGGATCCCGATGGCAGCCTGGTACTTCCCGTCTCCGTTTACGCTTTCGGCCAGATGGCAAATATTTTCTCTGGCGTCGGCCCGCTTCGGATTGAGATCCAAGGCCTTCAGAAAATACCCCCCCCTTTCGTCAACGGCGGATACCGCCTTTGCTTTTTTCATCAATATATCGTATTGGGCCTCGATAATATCATTTTCAAGCTCTGGAAAATGGGTGGTCACCAGGCTGAGAAAGGCCTGCGGTATTTCCCGTTCAGCTGTTCTGCGGGATTCAATATCGGCCTTAAGGCGTTCTGCGGCCTCCCGCCTGACTACCGCCATTTTCTCTCGGCCATATTTGTCCATGGCTGAGTCTAGTTTACCAAAAAGTTTGCCATAGAGCACGACTTTTTCCTGAAACGGCTGAGCGGTTTTGATCTGGTAGAGTTCCGTAAATAGCTCAGCCTTTTCATCACGGGCCTGCTTGATATTCTTATATAGGTTTTTAAATGCCGACCCGTTCGGCGATACGTCCATTGCCTGCTTTAAGATCGCCATGGCTTCATCCGAACTGCCCGCATGGTCCAGATCGTTTGCCGTCTGCTTGAGTCTTTCCCTGGCCTGAGCCCTCGACGGGTTCAGCCGGAGGGCGCCTAGATAAAATTCCCCACGTTTTCCCGCGGTTTTCTGGTTGTCGCCCTTTGCGATCAGGATTTCATACTGGGCGCTAAAAATATTGTCAAACTCCGGGAAATGGCTTGTTACGAGATTGATAAACGCATCCGGAATCATCTCCAGGCGACGCTTTTGTGCCTTGACGGCCTCGTCTATACTTTCAAAAACGGCCGCCCTCACATCCGCCATTTCCTCTTCGCCATACGCGGCGACTGCGGCTTGTAGTGATTGAAAGGCGTCCCTGTATACGGGTATTTTACCGGAAAGGGGCCCCTTTTCGGAGAGTTTCGCCAAAGGCCCCAGGACTTGCGTTTTATCGAACCGCAAGGCGGCTTTCCGATTTTCCGGGTACGCCGCCACGACCTTGCGGTAATAAAACCGGGCATTTTCTCTTTCCGGCGACGCATATTCGGCCCTTTCATAATGCATATCCGCCCGGATCATCCATTCGAGAGCCTTTATCGCCTTGTCGGTCGGGAAAACGGCACGGGCCTTCCCAATATACTGCACCGCCTGATCATAGTTTTTATTTTTATAGGCGGTCTCAGCCGCCTCTTTAAACCAGCCGGCTATCCTCCCGAGCCCTCTTTTAGCCTCCGCATCCTCCGAATCGAGGGCTAATATCCGGCGATAATAGGCCAGCGCATTATCCCCCTCGGGAACGGTCAGACGCTTATCGTTGAAGCTTATCCGGGCCATTGCGAGCAGACGCAGTTTTTTCAGCCGCAAATGCTCCGGCGCATATTTGAGTCCCGTCTCCGCCATTTCCAGGGCAGATTCAGGCGCCTCCTGCGCCAGTCGGTTTCTGGCGGATTCGCAGAGGGTTTCCACGGTGTTTAGCTTCAAATATTTAAAAAACGCATAGTCCGTTTTTTTTATCCCTTTTTCCAGGAATACGAGTTGGGCATCAAAGTTTCCGGTTGACGGAAAGTGCTTGCGTTCTAAGGCCATCTGTCGCTCGATGGCAGCATGGAGCAGCCCCAGAACGGCCGCTTTATTCGCCGGCGCCACGGACAAAAGGGCGCTGTAGACGTCACCGGCCTCAATGAATTGGCCGGCAGCCAATAGATTATCGGCTTTTTGGCGCATTTCGTTGGTGGAAGCGGGCATCCGGCGGCGCATCCTTTTCGTTTCGGAGAGGGCTTTTGAATAATTTCGATTGGTAATCGCCCGGAGCAGGGACTTTTTTTCCAACGCCCGTTCGTTAACCGCCACGGCCGCTTGCCTTGCAGATCCGCCATCAGTTTCGACCCCAGCCCCGGTTTCGGCGGAGGCACCGGTTTCTGAGGGTTGGGCGGGGCTTAACGGCTCGGCCGATTCTTTCACCGGGCCGGTAGCCTGCGAAGCCTCATTTCCAAAAAATTTCTGGCCGTCCATCCACTGAGAAATACGGGGCGGGGCGAAAAACAGCAGCGCTGCAAGCGATGCGACTATGGCCAGGGCTGCCCCCACAAACGCAGGCCTTGGCTTAAAGCCCGTCTTTCTCGGTTTGAAGACGGTCCTGTCCATGTATTCCAGCGTCTCTGAAGAGATGTTTTTGGCCGCCAGCTTATCCAGGGCCTGGACCAGTTCATGGGCGGATTGGAAACGCTTATCCGGTTTTTTGGCCATTAGGCGGTCGATGATCGTCTGGTATCGGGATAGATGAGACGGCAATTGCGGTACCGGATCCTTTATATGCTTGAGCGCCACGGCAACCGGGGTATCCGCCTGGTAGGGGACGGAACCGGTCAGCATTTCATAGAATGTCACGCCCAGGCTGTATAGATCCGTTCGCCAATCGATCTTCGAAGACCCCTGAGCCTGCTCCGGACTCATGTAATGGGGGGTGCCGATACTGGTTCCATCCTGCGTATAGCCGGTATCCGCGGTTAAGTCCTTGACGATTCCGAAATCGGTGAGAACCGCCGTGCCGTCAGCGCGAAACATGATGTTCTGGGATTTGATATCGCGGTGGATAAACCCCTTGTCATGGGCATGGGCCAGGGCGGAGCCGATCTGTCTCAAAATGTCCACACTCTGGGCGGCTGAAACCCCCTTTTTGACGGTCTGCTTGAGATCCCCCCCTTCAAGATATTCCATGATAATATAGTACTTATTCTCGAGCACGCCGACATCATAGATGGATACGATATTCGGATGCCGCAGGCCGGCCACCACCCTGGCTTCCTTGAGAAAACGCTTGTCTGCCAACTCTCCGGCTTTGGCGGGCGAGATAATCTTGATGGCGACGACCCTCTCCAGCAGCTTGTGCGTGGCCAGATAGACTTCGGCGACGCCGCCTTCCCCGGCGAGTTTGCCAATTTCGTAATTGGGAATCTCAATCATGTGGATAGTTTCGATGGCAAGTTAAAACCTAAATTGAAAATCGCGGAGGGTTTCAAATTTTTTGATTTAAAAAATGATCCAATATCCTAAAAATAAAATAAAAATTAAATCTTCAAAAAAATGAAACGCTCAATTTAGGTAAAAGTTTCAAAATCAAGATGCCGCAAATAAAATGCCGCCCATGACTCAATATTTGCCGGTCAACCGATGCCACCAGTCGCGTAGTTTATCAAAAAAACCGATCGAAATAATCTTCTGGGTAATAAACGGCACCGTATCCTCTTCCGTCAATCGATCCGGGGCATCATCGGCGGCGGAGACCAGAATCGCCGTAATGTTATCAGTTCCGCCATTGTCCAATGCCGCCCCTATCAGTCGGTCTACCTTCTCCTGCGCATTTAAATCGAGCACCAGTAATTGGGCAATCGCGTTCTCATCGAGTTCCTTATTCAGGCCATCGCTGCAAAGCAGAATCTGCTCGCCGGCATACAGATCCTCCCGGATCTCGTCAACCGCCACATCGTCCATGTCCTCGGCCCCGAGCGCCTGGATCAGAATGTCCTGATAGGGATGTTTGTCCGATTCGACGGCCGGAATCACGCCGGTATCCACAAGCTGCTGCACATAGGAATGGTCCTTGGTCAGCTGCCGCAGTTCGCTGCCGTCCCATAGGTAAGCCCGGCAATCCCCCACCCATGATATCTCACAGCTATGATCGACGACTTTTAGGGCAACTGCCGTTGTTCCCATTCCCTCAGGGCCTTTCCCTTCGGCAACCGCCTGCTTGATCGTATGATGCGAACGGGCTATTGCCCGGCTGAGTACTTCCCCTTCGCGAACCTGCTCGACGATAAAATCTGCGGCCAGGGCAGATGCCTTTTCTCCCCCCTCGTGCCCCCCCATGCCGTCTGCCACGATCCAAAGCCCCAAATCCGGAACCGCGCGGCAGGAGTCCTCGTTCTGCGAACGGACATTGCCCACATGACTACTTAACCCATAATTATGGTTCTGCATGGCAAACTCGCTGATTGGCAACTGGATATAGAAAAATCAAACCTAACTGAAGTTCAGGCCAAAGTAGATTGTTTTGTAAATGCTCTCCGAGATGCACGAGGCGATCGGTTCAGCCGCCCGTCATCTTTGTGCTCCCTCATAGGAACATATACATGAAAATAACAGACACTTCAATTAGTGTTTGCTTTATCGGGGATGCCGACATATCCGAAATACGATGGCGGGCAAGACATTGAAAGACTGGTTTTTTTACTCTGCCGCATCAGGCTTTTCTGCCGATTATTCCCTCAAAGTAGATTTTCTGGGCAATTATGCCGAACCCCTGTGACGTGGGGTGAATCTCGTTGAGCCAGTGGCGGTCTTGAAGGAGCCCCTGCGTGTTTACCACAACCACATTTTCCGGATAGTCTTTTTCAATCTTCTGAAGGGTGCTTTTTAGCCTAAGCAGCATGTTTCTGACGATTTTTCGCTGCTCATCCGGATCCTTTATTTTTTTTTGGATAAAATAGGGATACATCCAGGATTTGCCGAGAGGAATCATATCAAACAGCTCAAACCCTTTAGAGGACGGTATGGGGAAATCATAGGTGTGCATCACAATCCGCACCCGGGGCCGAATCGCCAGTATACGCTCCACCATCTCCCTGAAGGCGAGTTCCACCTGACGGATTTTAATGAAGAGCCGCGTGGTGTTTATACATTCCCGCCATTCCATTTCCGGGGTCTTTTCATGGAGCAGGAAGCCGAAATCATAACGTCCCACAACGTCATTGCCCCCGCCGGAGAGCAGCACGAGATCGAAATCGATGTGGTTTAATCGTTTCAACAGCGAGAACTTCTGCTCCCCCGAAATCATATCAAGGATTTCATCACCGCCTGAGGCCGTATTTAGAATCAACAGGTTGTCCTGCCCGGCCAGGTGGTCGATGATGTTGGCGTCCCTACCGGCGAACAGAAACTGCCGCGGATAGGTGAACCAGGAATCCCCTTCAGCGAGGATCCGAATGGGATTCAGATGAACGTATTTTTTTGAAAGTTCTTCAAATACCGATGTATCGCTTGTCTCCCATCCCAAATGGCATTCCTCCATTCCAACACGATTAAGCCATCTTTGATGGCAAAATTTTTCTTCCTATGCAGCCGATTTTCTATTATGTAAAAAAAAATATATTTTGACAATCTCGTAAAAAGTCGATTCTAGGATGGCAAAGTAAAAAGTTCAAGCCCCAGTTAAGATCCGGGGGCGCGCAAAATCCCGAGGAATGCAGCGTACTTAGCTGTACGTGAGATTCCGGGGGACGGAAGCGCAACACAGATATTGGACTTCTAAGTAACTTGAAAATATATATTATTATTCCAGAAGCTTAACTCTCTGTCATTCCGAGGAGCAAAAGCGACGAGGAATCTTGTTTGTTCAAGATTTCTCG
>Ga0209925_1000647_pt1 | contig 17795 bp, 19 predicted proteins | sample SalPonR2_A_D1_MG_FD_185702 | JGI IMG/M metagenome (GOLD analysis project Ga0209925, IMG submission 185702) | Salt pond soil microbial communities from South San Francisco under conditions of wetland restoration - Salt Pond MetaG R2_A_D1_MG... ...
GCTGAAAATGATAAAAAAACAGGTACCAAACATTAATTTACCTCTTCCTCCTTTCCCGGCGTGATACATTCATGGACGACGATTTACAAATACGCTTTCTTGGTGGTAGCAGCAAAGTCGGTAGTCTTGCCATGCTACTTAAAACGCATGGGCATCAGTTCCTTTTTGATTATGGGATGACTCCAAGCAAACCACCTGAATTTCCAATGCCGGCACCTCCAGTGGATACTATGTTTCTTTCTCATTCTCATCTTGATCATTCAGGGATGACTCCCTTACTGTGTGGAGAGGATACCCTTCCGATTCTTACAACTGAGTTAACGGGGGTGATTAGTAATCTTTTACATAAAGATTCCATTAAAATTGCTGGATATGAAGGATATGCTAAACCGTATGGTGTGGGTGAAATTAGACGGGCTAGACATAGTGTGCAACCGGTGAAACCGGGCCAAAAACAACAAATTAATGATATTTTAGTTCGTTTTCATTCCGCAGGACATATCCCAGGATCTCTTATGGTAGAACTCGTTGCTTCAAAACGATTTTTATTCACAGGTGATTTTAATACTATTGATACTCATCTGGTAAAGGGAACAAAACCGGTGAATTGTGATGTCCTCTGTATGGAGGGAACATACGCTGGTCGGAATCATCCTAAACCCAGAGATGAACTTGAAAAAGAGTTTAAAGATAAAGTTGAGGAAGTAATTGGTCGAGGTGGGAAAGTAGTTCTTCCTGCTTTTGCTGTCTCTCGATCACAGGAACTATCTCTGATTCTTCGGAAGATGGGATTAAATATCTGGTATGATGGCATGGGAAGAAAGGTATCAAAAATCTTTTTGAAATATGGTGAATTCCTTCGTAATCCTGGAAAATTAAAGAAAGCATTGAATCAAATGAATTTTGTTCATTCGGATCATGGTCGAAAATTGGCGTTAAATGCTGATGTGATAATAACATCGAGTGGAATGATGGATGGCGGTCCTGTCCTTCATTATATGAGTAAGTTAAAAGATAATCCAAAAAATGCAGTTCTTCTCACAGGATATCAAGTGGAAGGAACGAACAGTCGTTTATTAGTTGACGAGGGACGACTTGATTTTTATGGGGTTAAGGAAAACGTTGCTTGTGAAGTTGAATATTTTGATTTTTCGGGTCATGCAGGTCATAATCAATTAGTTGATTTTGCAAAGAAATGTAATCCTGAAAAAATTATATTAATGCATAGTGATGGTCGTGAAGCATTAAAGGCACCTTTGGAAGAATTTGCTGAAGTGTTTACTCCAGAAGATGGAGAACAAATCATTGTTTGATGCAAAGAAAGATTTTCTATTCTTTATCATAGATATTATTTTATGAGATGAATTGTTTTATCGTCCAATTAGATTATCTATCCAAAACTAATTGAGAATGAACTTGTTATATGAGACGGAGAACAAAACATGGCTGAGTTAACCCAACGACAAAAATATGATTTGAAACGACAATTAGAAGAGTTACGAGAATGTAAAGGACGACATACTGAACTGATTTCTTTGTATGTTCCTCCAACGAAACAAATTTCTGATGTTACGTCTTATTTGAAAAATGAACTTTCTGAATCTCAGAACATTAAATCAAAGCAAACACGAAAAAATGTATTATCTGCGATTGAATCTATCATGAGTCGCTTAAAAAATTTCAAACAGCTACCTGAAAACGGTTTGGTTTTTTTTGTTGGTCATAAAAGTGCAGGAGCTGATCAAACAAATATGGTGGCTTATGTCATTGAACCGCCACTTGAAATTCAAACGTTTTTGTATCGATGTGATTCGAATTTTTATTTAGAACCAATTGAAAACATGCTTGCTGAAAAGGAGATTTATGGGTTATTTCTTATCGATAGGCGTGAATGTACTGTGGGAATTCTTCGAGGAAATCGGGTTGATTTACTTAAATATATGACGTCTCAAGTTCCTGGAAAACATGGGAAAGGAGGACAGTCCCAACGTCGTTTTGAACGATTAACTGAGATTGCAGCTCATGAATGGTTTCAGAAATGTGGAGAAAAGGCAAGTGATATTTTACTTGCTGAAAAAGACATAAAAGGAGTTTTTGTTGGTGGGCCAGGTCCAACCAAGAGATATTTCGTTGATGAAGAATATTTACATTATGAAATTCAAAATAAGATTGTTGAATTATTTGATACGGGTTACACTGATGAGTTTGGATTAAGAGAACTTGTTTCTGCTGCTTCAGAAACCATGGTGGATTTAAAAATCGCTAAGGAAAAAAAGGTGATGAAACGTTTTCTTAAAGAGATTACTAAAGGGAATGAAAGTTTAGCATTGTATGGAGAAGACCACATTCGGAAGGCATTGCAGATGGGAGCAGTTGATACTTTGCTTCTTGCTGAGGATTTGAGACGATATAGAGTAACTTTTACTTGTCCGACTTGTGAGCATAAAGAGATGAGAACATATATGGCTGATGAACTTGATGATGATTTTGAGGCACCGAATTGTAGTGAATGTGAAACTCCTACTCAGATGGAGATTAGTGAAAAGATTGATTTGATTGATGAATTATCTGAACTTGCGGAAAACACCAGTGCAGAAGTTTATTTGATCTCTCAGAATAGTGAAGAAGGTGATTCATTAGTATCAGCGTTTAATGGAGTGGCATCTATTACTCGCTATCCTCTAGAATTATAATTCGTAAAGTATTTTTCTTAAAAAAGACAGATGACCAATCCGCGTGCGCTATACTATAGTAGTACTTACATGTTTTGATAGTTTAAACCGATGGTTTTATAAATATTGAAATATATTATTATGATTGGTAATTTACGATGTCATCTCGAGAGAATTTTAAATCGTTCATACCTTCCAGTAAGGTAATACCAGAACTTACCATTAAAGCAGTACTGGTTGGTGCATTACTTGCAATTATTTTAGGATCAGCGAATGCATATCTCGGTTTATATGCGGGAATGACCGTTTCAGCAGTTATCCCTGGTGCGGTTATGGCATTTGCATTATTGAAACCATTTAAAGGAACCATTCTTGAAGTAAATATTGGTATGATGGGAGCAGCAGCTGGTGAAGCACTTGCTGCTGGAGTTATCTTTACCATTCCTGCTATTGTACTTCTTGGAACCTGGACTGAGATTCATTATCTAGAAACAACGATTATAGCTGCGTTAGGCGGTATACTTGGTGTTCTTTGGATGGTTCCATTACGACGTGCTCTTATTATTAAAACCGATCTGCCATTCCCGGAAGGAGTAGCAGTTGCCGCAGTGTTAACAACTACTGTTGGCGATGGCGATGAATCTAAAAAAGATGCTTCAGGGACAAGTGGTATTTGGCTTCTTGTTGGTGTGACCATTGCTGGACTTTTAAAATTTGGTCAAACCGCATTGAAAGCGTTTTCTAGTCAGATTCATGCTATTATTGATATTGGTAAATTTAGTATCGGAGGCAGTGAACAATCAGGAGTGTTATATGGTGGTGTCGCTACCTCTCCCGCCTTATTAGCAGTTGGTTGGATTATTGGACCAAAAATAGCATCATTTGTATTTGTTGGTGGTCTTATTGGATGGGTTATACTTGCTCCATTAATTGCACTTGCAACAGGTCTTCCCACTCCTGCAACACCTTCGCAGATGGCTGATGCGATGACCTATGCGGGTGGTAATTTGGATGTTGGTTCGTTAATATGGGGTTTTTATCAGATATGGGGTGATTACATCCGATATATTGGTGTTGGCGCTATGGTTGTTGGTGGTCTTTGGACTATTTTTACACTTCGTAATAATTTAGCTTCTGGTATTAAAGAAGCAATTGCTGGATTAAAAGGTGGACAGTTAGATGCGAAGAAACGAACTGATCAAGATCTTAATTTTAAATGGGTGTTTCTTGCTATTGGTGCCTTGACTATCCCAGTGTTCTTTTTATATGCGTGGATTTCCAATGAATGGATTATCTCTGGTATTATGGCTGTGTTTGCTATCCTTTTTGCATTTATCGCAAGTGCTATCGCTGGATATATGGCCGGTCTTCTAGGGTCAAGTAACAATCCAATTAGTGGTGTCACTGTTTCAGTGCTTCTTATTACTTCCTTGATTCTCCTAGGTTTTGGTCTCTCTGGAGATGTTGGTGCTTATGGTGTTGCCGTGCTTATTGCAGCGGTTATTTGTTGTGCTGCTGCCATCTCAGGGGACGTGCTGCAGTCGATGACTTGCGGTCAGATGATTGGGGCAACACCAAAAAATCAACAAATAGCAGAGATCATAGGAGTGTTAGCTGCTGCACCAATTCTTGCATTGGTTGTTTCAGCTTTAGATCAAGCATATCATATAGGGAGTACGAATCTTCCGGCTCCACAAGCATTTTTAATGAGTGGTATTGTGAAAGGTGTGCTTGGTGGTGAGATGGTGTGGCCATTTGTGATTGCTGGTATGGTTCTCGCTTTTGTTTTGATTCTCATTGATTTACCTGTGCTTCCTGTAGCAATTGGTATTTATTTACCATTCACACTTGCTATCCCAATCTTTAGTGGCGGTATTGTAAGACATTTCACCAATAAACATATTGAAAAGAAATTTGGTTCTGCTGAAGAAGAACAAGTGAGTGAATGGGATTTAGCTATTAAGCAAACAGATGTGAAACCGAAAGAAAAGATTATTAGGACCGGTTTGCTTTTGACCGCGGGATTAATCGCAGGAGAAGCATTAACCGGGGTGCTTGTTGCATTCTTAATCATTGCAGGTATTGATCTTGCTATCTTTGATTTTGCTCCTATACTTCCGGGTCTTTTGCTTTGGTTGTTCGTAGCTCTTCTCTTGTTCTATATCCCACTGAGGGAAATATTTGCTAATGAAGAGTAAACCTAAAGATAAACCAGCGAAACCAACCGTAAAAGATTTTCTTTCTTTTATTCCAATAAGAGTAGGATATGAGTGGTCCACTGATGATGAGGGAATCGTTCATATTATTGTTCCAAAGTTTCATGGTAAATGGGGAAAAAGATGGTGTAAGATACTTCGCAGAAAAGAAACGTTTACGGCGGATATGGATAAGATGGGTTCGATAGTGTGGACGCATTGTGATGGAAAAAACACCGTACAGGATATCTTGGATGTGCTAAAGGAAGAGTATGGCGATGAGGAAGATCTTGATCAACGATTGTTTTTGTTTCTTCAGCAAATGAAAAATCTGAATTATCTTAGGTATTAAACTGGATATCACTCTTTTTCTTTTAATGCTGTTTTGGTGACGATGAATTTACCATGGTCTCGTTTCCACTCTTTTTTTGTTTCTTTCAAAATGAGTTGTTTTTGAAAAAGTGGACCATCCACTACTAGGGTTTCGTATTCCCCGCCTTCCCCTGCGATATTAATTGCTTTTGATCGTTTGATTTTTTGCAATTGTTCAAATGTTTCTGTATCTATTGTTTTTCCAAGCCAATTTTCATCGAAACCATCAGCAAAAATGCCTACGATTTTTATGATGAAACCAGATTTTATCATGTCTTGTAAAAGAAGTGATTGGTCTTTATGCCACAAGGGTGTGAATGATTTGATTTTTAGATCATGGCAGACCTGTTCGATTCGTGTTCTTTGATATTCAGAAGCGATCGCCCCACTGATCACCCCATCAATGTCTAGTGTTGAAAGAATGTCTTTTAAACTAGTGAGTTCTTCTTCTTTCTCTCCCTTTGTTTCTTTGCTTATTAATGGAATATTAAGAGCAGTAGATAGTGTTTTTGTGAGATGAATATTTACCGAGTGATACATCCATGAGTCTTTGTTTTGTGGAAAAATACTGATAAGATGAGTTATATCCCAGCCATATTGTTGAGCGATATAGATAGCAAAAATGGAATCTTTTCCTCCTGAGAATAACGCGGCTACTTTCATGATACACGCTCGATATATCTTTAAGCACATAAACATTTATGGGCAAAAGAATGTATTGCTTTGCATTTATTAATTGGATTGTGATCAGGTGAATATTGGTATTATTTGTGGACATCAAATCAAAGATTTATTTGATGAAAGTGAAGAATTAGCGATTACCACACCATATGGTAGTGTGATTTTTGAAATTGGAAAGATTGGGAATCATCAAGTTTATTTTGTGAATCGTCATGGGAAAGAATCAAATCTTCCGCCACATAAAATAAAGTATAAGGCAAATATCGAAGCATTTCATGAAGCTCATGTTGATTGTGTGTTCTCTGTTGGAACGGTTGGATCTATGAACAAAGATATTTTACCCGGTGATTTCGTGATTCCTCATGATTTTTTTGATGCTACAAAATCTAGATCCTTATCATTTTTTGATGATCAACGTGTTCATGTGGATATGACTGCTCCCTTTTGTGCAAGTCTTCGAAAAAAACTCATTGAAACAGGTGAAAGAAACAGTAACATAACCTTGCATCAAAATGGGGTGTATGTTACAACTGAGGGTCCCCGGTTGGAAAGTGCTAGTGAAATTCGGTTTTATGCAACTGTTGGGGAAATTGTAGGGATGACACTTGTTCCAGAGGTTGTCTTTGCTCGGGAAAAAGGCTTGTGTTTTTCATCCTTATGCCTGGTGTGTAATATGGCAGCTGGCTTGCAAAAAAATCTTCCAGTTGATGAAATAAAACAAGTATATGCAGAAAAAGAAGCATATTTATCCGAATTTTTAAAGCAAACAATTACCAATTTAACAAAAAATTTAGATTGTGAATGTGAACAGAAACAAAAGGACGCGTTGTTATGAATGATTATGAATTGATTGATCATACTGCAGATATTGGAATTAAAGCATATGGTGATGATTTCTCTGAAGCATTTGCTCATGCTGCAAAGGGAATGTTTGATATTATCACTGATTCCTCTCAAATAGAAAGTAAGGGAGAGTATCAGATTGATTTATCTGCTGATGATTTGGAACAACTTCTCGTTGATTGGTTGGATGAACTGTTGTATTTACAAGGTGCTGAAAATCTTGTTTTTGGAAAATTCAGTGTAACTGTGGACGAAGAAAAAAATAAGATTTCTGCTACTGTTTCGGGTGAAGAATTTGACACGGATAAACATAAGATTGGCATGGAAATTAAAGCGGTAACGTATCATATGCTTGAGGTTCATCAAGGAAATCCTTGTTTTGTGAAAGTCTTATTTGATGTTTAGTTTCGTTTTTTTCTTACTTGTTGATGCCTTATATCTTGCTTATGCCCCTACAGGTATAATTGTTTTCATCAGTTTTTTAACATAAGTTCGTGCCCAAGCAAAGACGAGTACTGAGCTAATGACATTTGCGACAACGATCCCCCACCAGATTCCAACGAGCCCGCCATCAAGACTTATGGCGAAAACGAGGATAAAGAACATGGTAAAGATGAGTGTTCGAAATACGGTTGCTATAAATGAGTTAACTCCTTTTCCTATGCCTTGGAAGAGAGCTGATGATAGCATTCCAAGGGAGATACTTGGATAATAAATGCTCATCACTCTGAAGAATTGAGTGAGGCCTGCTTCGAGATGGCTTGCGGCTTCTGCTCGACTGAACACGGCTGCGATTTGTGGTGCGAAAATGAATATGAGGATTGCGATGATGAGTTCAAAGATAAATCCAATTTTTACAGAGAAAAGATGAGAGATACTTACTTTTTCGAATGCTTTTGCTCCATATGCTGCGCCACTTACTGATATTACGGCAGTTGCAATGCCCATTACTGGCAATACTGCGATCATGGCTACTCGCCATCCTGTGGAGTAGATTGCGACGCCATCAGTGTTTCCTGCAGTGATGTATACAATTAGGAAGTTGATGATAAGCATTGATAGGGACATAGAGAGCTGTGAGAAGGACGCAGGAACCCCCACTCCAAAGATATCTTTGATGATGTGTTTTTTGAAGTGGAAGTTTTTAAATGTAAAGTTGACAAAAGTGTCTTTTTTGAAGAATAGCCAGTTTGCTAGAATAATTGATGCGATGGCAAATGAGAGGATTGTTGCCCACGCGGCTCCAGCCACACCCATATCGAATGTATAAATAAAGATCGGATCAAGAACAATGTTGAGTCCGGATCCCAAAGCGAGCGCATACATTGCTCGTTTTGCGTCTCCTTCTCCTCTGAGAATTGCATTTGCGATGTTACTAAAGAATATGAATAATGCCCCAATAAAAATCACTTGAGCATAGGAAACGGTTAGGCTTAGTGTGTCGCCGGTTCCTAGTGCTTGAAAGATGGGTTGAGCAAAGATGTATAGTGGTATCGAAAAAGCAATGTAGATGATAATAAGAAGAATCATAGAATGAGCGGCAACGTTGTCGGCACCTGTTTTGTCTTCTGCTCCTATTTTTCTTGAGATTGCTGATCCTGATCCAAGACCTATCCCGGTTCCAAGGGCCATAATCATCATGAAAAATGGAAAGACGAATCCAACGGCGGCAAGTGCATCTGCTCCAAGTCCGGATACCCATAGTGCATCTGCAAGATTGTAAATAGTTTGGATGAGCATTGCTAAAATCATTGGAACGGCGAGTTTCATCACTGCTTTTTTTGGTTCACCGAGCAGTGTTTTTACGCCTTCTGTTTGATTTTTCAGTATCGGATTGGGATTTATTTTTTTGCCTTCAGTCATTTTTTTCCTCTGTTGAATGGTATTCCGTTGCATTTTGTGCTATTTTTTCCAGGAGATTGAATAGTTTTTCTTCGTCTTCTTTTGAAATGTCTTTTAGGAGTATCTTTGTCCATTTTCTAAGCATTTCTCTGATTTTTGGTTTGAGTTTTTTTGCTTTCTCAGTGAGAAACACGTTATAGTTTCTTCGGTCATTCAAATCTCTTTTTCTGGTTACGAATCCTTGTTCTTCAAGTTTTTTGATGGCTCGTGCACTTGTTGCTTTGTCGATGTGTAATATTTCAGCCAGAGTTTCTTGATTTACACCGTCTTTTTGGTAGAGTATCATTAGGAAGTGAAATTGCCCGCTTCCAAGATTGTATTCTTGGAGTTGGTCGTGCATGTGTTTGTGGAAGTATCGATAAATGCAGGAGATGAATCGGCCAACTGATTTTGGATGGTTCATGGTTGTTCCCCTTTTAGTTACATTAACGCTCATTATTTGGTTGCGTTAGCAACTATTAGTTATGTTTCTTTTCATATATAAAAGTTGCGTGTGCAACTAATTATTGCCTCTTTGAAAAAATCTTTTTTAGGATGTTTTCCTTCTGAACATGAAATTAGTAAACATTTTCAAAAATAATCATGTGATTAACTTCTACATATCTTTAAGGTCCAACATAACTATTAAATATCACTTTTCCCTGTATCACAATTGTTAACGTTTGAGTGATGAATTATGCCAGAAACAAAAATTACCGAAGATATGAACATTCGAGAAGTAATTGATAAATATCCAGAAACTGTCAGTGTATTTGCAAAATACAATATGGGGTGCATTGGTTGCATCGCTGCTTCTTTTGAATCATTAAAAGATATTGCTGCCGTTCATGGGACGGATGTAAAAGCATTTGTCAAAGATTTAAATGACGCAATCGGAGAAAACTAATTTTTTCCTTTTTTTAATAGGAACTTGTGGTAGTCACTAGTTCTCCATGTTTTATTCCTTTTAATGATTTAATATTGTCAGCTAATTTTTGGATGTTTTTTGTTTTTCCTTTTAAAATCAGTACCTCTAAGCAATTGTCATGATCAAGATGAATATGGGTTGTTGTAAGGATTTCTTGAGTGTGATTGTGTTGAATTTTTAACAATCGATTCGTTAGATTTCCTGTATGATGATCATAGATCATAGTTAATGTTCCCATAGCAATACTTTCTGGGTCATGTTTCTTAGTAGAAATCAGTGAATTTCGGATGAGATCTCTTATTGCCTCTGAACGATTTTCATATCCTTCTTGATCGATGAGTTTGTCAAATTTTTTGAGAAGATCAGGTTCTATGGAGACTCCAAATCTTTTAATATTGTCCATGGTAACACGAAGGAGGCATATTCGTGCTACGATTTTAACTTTTTTGTTATCCGTAAAGCTTATATTAGATATTTCTATCTGGTGTTACGAAATTAAAAAAAGTAATACTTCAGGTGGAAACCATGCGAAAAAAATTCAAAAAACAAATAATCCCATTCATATTGCTTGGAATATTAACACTTACAATCACAATGCCACATACCATTGCAGAGGATGAAACAATACAAATCGTCTGTACAAACTCAAGCCTAGCTGATTTTACCTCCAATATTATCCTTGATAATGCAAGTATTGACTACATTATGCCAGCAGGAGTTTGCCCCGCCCATTTTGACACATCTCCAAGTGATGTCTCTAAAATTGTGAATGCCGATATCATCATCTCTTTAGGATGGGAACCATGGCTGGAAAGCCTTCTTAACAAATCCGGAAACTCAGATTACACAGAAATCAAATGTATGGGACTAGGAGAATGGAATATTCCAACAGGAGCAATCGCTTATGTTGAAAAGATTACTGAAGGCCTTAAAACTGCAATCCCAACTCAAGAAGCATCAATTCAAGAAAATGCAGATGCATATCTTACAGCAATAAATGATAAAGCAGAAGAATTACAAAATCAAATAGAAACACTTGGTTTAATTGATAGAAAAATCGTGAGTATGGAATGGCAAAAAGATTACCTAGAATGGATTGGCCTTAACGTTACTCACTATTATCCTCCTCCGGAAGGACTATCCGTTCAAGACGAACTTGATGTCATCAATGCAGCATCTCAAAAAGATGTAGCAGCAGTCGTTGATAACCTACAAAGTGGAACCAAATTTGGCGCCCGAGTTGCAAGTGAATCTGGGATCAGTCATGTCATTTTCTCAAATTTTCCTGGAGCGATCCCAAATACAGATACCTATCTAGAAATGATTACCTATAACACAGATCAACTCGTTAATGGAATCACTTCTTTTGATTTCACCAGTGAAAAAACTCGAGAAATGCAAAGCCAACTTGATTCGATTGAATTACAACGAAACACATTTGGAGTAACAACAATCATTGCCATCATTCTTTGTGGTGTCCTTTTTATGATGTATAAGAAAAAATAACTGAGGTGAACAATAAATGGATGAAACATTAAAAACAATTGAGCAATTTCACGGTCATTTAGGTCCTTACGCTGTTCTAGGGTATAAAATGGGAAAAATAGCGTGTGAACAACTAGGTTCCGATCCATTCGAAAAAACAGTTACTGTTTCAACTGGAACAACACCACCGATCTCATGCATTATCGATGGTATTCAACTTGGATCTGGATGTACCCTTGGAAAAGGAAATATCACTGTTAAAAATGAAAGAAAAGCAAAAGCAGCATTTTCAAATAAAAATGGAAAAAAAATAACTATCACCTTGCAAAAAAAGATTCAACAAGAAATTGAGGATAATATTACCAAGGAAAACATTATTTCATATTCAGAAGAAATGTATACTCGAAAAGACAATGATCTTTTCCATGTAGAATAAAAGAGATATTTATGGAAAAAAATCCAGCAATTGTAGACCTTCGTCAAGTAGATGCCATTTATGAAGGAGAGAAAATCCCGGTAATTCATGATATTAATCTAACTATTAAAAAAAATGATTTTCTTTCTATCATCGGTCCGAATGGTGCAGGTAAGACAACACTGCTAGAAACTATAAATGGAATTCTACCGTATACTGCTGGAAAGGGAAAAGTCTTTGGAAAACAAATAAAAAAATATAAGAATAGCATTCGAAAACACACAGGATACGTCATCCAAAATTTTGAAATCGAACCACGGGCGCCATTTCTTTGTAAAGATGTGGTAATGTCTGGACGGAGCGGAAAAATTGGTTTATTACGATTCCCTACCAAAAAAGACTGGGATATTGTTTGGAAAAGCATGGGCTTAGTAGGGATGATTGATTATGCAAACCGCGCTGTGGGAAAACTTTCTGGTGGTGAATTTCAAAAAATACTGCTTGCTCGAGCTCTTGCACAAGAACCAGATTTACTGTTGCTTGATGAACCATTCTCTAATCTAGATTTTTCGGCACGAAATCAAATTGAGATACTGTTAAATCGAGTCCATGATCAATACAAAACAACCATTGTAATGGTTTCTCATGATCTTACGTTTCTGCCTAATAGATGTAATCGACTTATCGTTATGGATAATGGATCTATTGTTATGGATGATACGAAAGACAATGTGTTACAATCTGATTTAGTTCATTCATTATTTCCAAAGGGGGGGAAACAATGACTGCTCTTCCCTTACTTTTTTTACTGCCTTCAATTCTTGGAGCAATCCTTGCTGGTTTTGTGTGTTCCACGATGGGAACTTTTGTGGTTCGAATGAATCTTTCATCGATTGGATATTGTATGTCTCATGCCGCGTTTGCTGGTGCTGCATTTGGGATTTTGATTTCTATTGATCCAATGATTGGCGCAGTACTATTTGCTTTTGCAACAGCACTTGTACTCGGGCCCTTATCTGAAAAAGCCCGACTTGAAAGTAATGTGGTCATCGGTTTTTTGTTTTCAGTGATGATAGCACTCGGTTTCATTTTTCTTTCATTAAAACCAGGTGAAGCTGCTACTGGGCGAGCATTAAGTATTCTCTGGGGAAGCCTGTTTTCTGTCAATTATGATAACGTGCTCTTATTGTCATTACTTTCTTTTGTATTACTTGTTTTTGTGATTGTTTTTTATAAGGAACTAGTGGCAGTGATGTTTCATCGAAAACTTGCTGAATCAGCAGGGATAAACACCAAACTGTTTTATTTTGCAGTACTTTTTTTTACTGGTTTTGCTGTAGCACTCTCTTTAAAATTAGTCGGTGGCTTGCTTGTTTTTGCATTAATTGTAAATCCAACATCAACAGCATATCAATTTTTTTATGATTTCAAAAAAATTATGATTATTTCACCATTGATTGGTATTGTGAGTTGTTTACTCGGTTTTTATCTTTCACTGGTCGCTGATTTTCCAATTGGAGCAGCAATTGTAATTGTTTCAGCAACGGGTTTTGCTGTTTCATTGATTATTTCACCAAAACGAAAAAAAGGATTCTTTTTAAAATCAAAACAAAAATTATCCTCTCCTTATACGGAAGGAATGGAAATGTTTAAACAAGACTGATAAATGAGGTTAGATTGTATGCATGAATGGGCGTTAGCAGAATCGGTGATTAAATCATCTATTTCTGCAGCAGAAAAGGAGGATTTAAAGAAAATAACTCAGATTAATGTTCGTCTTGGAGAACTTCAACAAATCGCGGATGATATTTTTAAATTTGCTTTAGATGAACTTGTTGAAACATATAGCGATAAATTTCAAGATGTTAAAATAAACATTGAAACTGAGGAAACAAGACTTCAATGTAAACAATGTGAACACACCTGGCAGTTTAAGGATATGAAAGATAAGTTGAGTGCTGATGAAGCAGAAGCTATTCATTTTATTCCTGAAGTTGCGTTTGTTCACACTCGTTGTCCGAACTGCGGTAGTCCTGATTTTCGTATTGTAAAAGGTCGAGGAGTAAGTGTTTCATCAATTAAAGGAGTAAAGGAGTGAGATTGATATGGAGCCGCGTCCTAGTGTTATTCAAACTCGATTAAAAGATGTAAACCGCGTAATAGCTGTAGCTAGCGGTAAAGGTGGTGTTGGAAAAAGTATGGTTGCTTCCAATCTTGCATTAACCTTAGCAGAGCAAGGAAAAAAAGTTGGTTTACTTGATTTGGATCTCTATGGTCCATCGTCCCATCTGATCTTGGGTTTTTCTCCTGAGGGATTTCCTGATGAGGAACATGGAATCATCCCTCAAGAGATAGAGGGAATAAAATTCATGAGTCTGGTGTATTTTTCTGAGGATAAACCTGGAGCGTTTCGTGGTAATGATGTCACTAATATCATTCTTGAACTTCTTGCTATTACTCGCTGGGACGATCTTGATTATCTTATCCTTGATTTACCACCCGGAATTGGTGATGAAACATTGGATGTCATCAGTTTCATTCCCCAAACTGAGTTTTTAGTAGTGACCACGCCTTCAAAAGTAGCATTTGGTGCGGTTGAAAAACTCTTAAAAATTCTTATCGAAGGAAAGTTACCATTACTTGGCGTGGTTGAGAATATGACACGTGATTCAAGTGAATACATTTCAAAAAAAGTATCTAAACTTAATGTAGATTACTTTGGGGCTTTATTGTATGATGCACAAGTTGAAAATGCAATAGGAGATCCTTTGAAATTGGTTGAAACAAATTTTGCCAAGGATGTTTCAAAGGTTAGTGAGAAACTTTAACCAACTAACTTATGAGATTATCTCGGGAATTTGTTCTTTCAATTTGTCTATGATTTCAGTCGATACTACTGGTTTTTGCTTAAATATTTCAAGTGGTTTGAGAAGATCAACTATTTTTTTTGTTGATGTTTCCCATGCTGAAACAGGTTTTGAGAGTTGTACTGCTTTCACATATTTTTCCGGATCATACCGATGTATCTCCCATGGTTTTATTCCAAGGACGATATCAAATTGTGACAAGGTTTTCCAGGGCAATAATGCATTATCCGCATAACTTTCAACTACGATGATATCAGCCTTTTTTTCAATTTGTTTGTAACAAGAGTCAATTGCTTGATTATAATAAGATTGAATAATCGAATTCATTGATTGTATTGTATCTATGTAATGGAGATCATATTCTTTTTCCCCTAATCTTTTTTGATATTTTTGTGGTAATTGGTCTGTAAGAAGTTGATTGATAAGAAGATGATTTTTGAGAATATTATTTTGAAAGATACTGAATCGATCCATAATAAAGGGCGGTATAGTGGTAAGACTGTCCATGATTGCTGGTTCATTCCAAAGTCGGTGAATGGGATTAACAAGTTCAATGGGTGTTTCAATTGTTGAATGTTGTTTAAGTTTGGTAATATCCCTGCTGTAGAGTCTTCCTTCTGATAATGATTGATGAGCCATATCAAAATGATACCAATAATTGTATCCAGAAAATGGTTTGAATCCGCAGGTTTTTTGTTCTTGATCTGAAAAATAGGAAAGCAGTGCTTGAGCAAGACTCGTTTTTCCTGCATGCTCTTGCGTTAATCCGATGACAAGAATATTTGTGACCATGTGCTCAACCCTGAATTCTTAATTAGTAAAAAGATTTTTGGATGAAAATAAAAAAAGGAATGATTAATAAAAAGAGAAAGAAAAAAATGAGCGTATTTTAAGCATCAAAAGTTTTTGCAATACTTGTATACTTCTCAAGTTTTTCTTTTGGCATTGCTTTGACTTTCTCCATGGCGTTGTCGAAATGTTTCTTTTGAACTTTCAGTTTATCTAAATGTTTTTTGTCAAGTGGATTACCGGTTGCAATGTATTCTCGAATGCTTGCCATGACTGCTTCATTACAAATCGCTGCGATATCAGCCCCAGTTAAGCCTTTGGTTTTTTCCGATAGTTTTGTTAAATCAATGTTATCAGCTAATGGTTTATGTTTAGTGTGAATTGCAAAGATTTCTTTTCGTGCTTTTATATCTGGAGTGGGAATTGAAACGAGTTTGTCAAATCGGCCTGATCGAAGCAATGCAGTATCGATGATGTCAGGTCTGTTTGTTGCTGCAATAACAGTAACATCTTTTAATGATTCAAGTCCGTCTAGTTCTGTAAGTAGTTGACTGATCATTCGTTCTGTTACTTGGCTTGATCCACAACTTTCCCCACGTGTGGGTGCAATGGCATCAAGTTCATCAAAGAACACGATACATGGTGCGGCTTGTCTAGCTTTACGGAAGGTTTCTCGAATTGCTTTTTCACTTTCTCCAACCCATTTGTTCATAAATTCTGGTCCCTTCACACTGATGAAGTTGGCTTCACTTTCTGAAGCTACCGCTTTTGCAAGCAATGTTTTTCCTGTCCCTGGTGGACCGTACAATAGTATTCCTTTTGGAGGTTTCGCATCCATATGGTCAAAGACATCCTGGTATTTCATTGGCCATTCAACTGATTCTTGTAGTTCTTGTTTGGATTCATCAAGTCCTCCAATATCTTTCCAGGAAACATTTGGTGATTCTATGATGACTTCGCGTAGTGCAGTTGGGGTGAGTGATTTGAATGCTTCGTAAAAATCATCATTGGTAACTTCAAGTTTATTAAGTATCTCAGTGGGTATTGATTCAAGTTCTAAGTCGACTTCTGGAACGATTTTTCTTAAGGTTCTCATTGCTCCTTCTTTGCTGAGAGATTGCAGGTCTGCTCCTGAGAATCCATGGGTAATTTCTGCGAATTTATCAAGGTTGACGTTTTCTGAAAGTGGCATACCGCGAGTATGGATTTCAAGGATTTCTTTCCGTCCTTTTCGGTTTGGAATGCCTATTTCGATTTCTCTGTCGAATCGACCGGGTCTTCGAAGTGCCTCATCAAGAGAGTTTACTCTATTGGTTGCACCGATAACGATGACTTTTCCACGTTCGTTTAATCCGTCCATGGTTGCAAGTAGTTGAGCGACAACTCTTCGTTCTACATCTCCATGTGTTTCTTCTCTTTTTGATGCAATGGAGTCGATTTCATCTATGAAGATGATTGATGGTGCGTTTTCTATTGCTTCTTTGAAGATGTTTCGTAGGTTTTCTTCGCTTTGTCCGTAATATTTGCTCATAATTTCTGGGCCGGAAAGCGTGAAAAAGTTTGCATTTGATTCATGAGCAACTGCTTTTGCAATCAGTGTTTTCCCAGTTCCTGGTGGTCCGTGTAATAAGACTCCTTTTGGTGGTTCAATGCCCATTTTTTCGAAGAGTTCTGGATGTTTTAATGGAAGTTCGATCATTTCTCTGACTTGTTTGATTTCGTCGTTGAGTCCGCCGATGTCCTCGTAGCTGATTTTTGGTATTTTTTGTTCTTCTGGATTTGTTGGTTTTTCACTGATTTTAACAGTTGTTTTTTGTTGGATGATGGCATGTTCGGTTTGGCTGTTTAGTTTGGTGACCACTAGATCTATTTTTCGTCCCATAACCGTTAGTTCAATGAGATCTCCTCTGGTGATAATGCGTCCTTCAAGAATTTGTGAGAGGTATTCTTCTCCGCCAATGAGTTTAAGTTCTTCTGTTGGTGCAAGTGTGATTTTTTGTGCTGGTTTAACAGTTGTTTTTTGAATGGTGATTTTATCGTCTATGCCGATGCCTGCGTTTTTTCTAGTTGTTCCATCAATGCGAATGGTTTTTGAGCTGGTGTCTTCTGGGTATCCTGGCCAGGCGATACTAGCGGTTTTGTTTTTACCGGTAAGTGTGACCACATCTCCTGGAATAATTTTGTGTTGATCTAGGATTTTCTGATCGATTCGAGCAATGCCTCGTCCGCTATCACGGGGTTTGGCTTCTTTTACTTTGAGTGTGTATTCTTCAGATTTTTTCATAGTCATCTCCTTTTATTTGAATTTAGAAAAAGTAAAAAAAGGATTTTGAGTTAGTTTTAGTCAATATTTATTTTGTTTCCTTTTTTCTTTTGTTTTCGTTTTTTTAGCGTGATGCTCAGTATGCCGTTGTTGTACTTTGCTTCAACTGGTTCTTTAGTTACTTCGGCTGGAAGATTGAGCTCTTTGGTAAATCCTCGTTCTGGGTCTTTGACGTCAAGAGTGAGGGTGTCTTTGTTGAGTTCGACATTGATATTTTCTTTGTCAACGCCGGGTAGTTCTACAGTGATGTAGATTTCTTTTTTGCCATCAATGACATCAATGAATGGTTCGGTTTTTTCTGTCGATAATTCAGGTTTTCTTTGGTTTGGCATTCCTGGCATGGT
>Ga0209925_1000648_pt1 | contig 17776 bp, 17 predicted proteins | sample SalPonR2_A_D1_MG_FD_185702 | JGI IMG/M metagenome (GOLD analysis project Ga0209925, IMG submission 185702) | Salt pond soil microbial communities from South San Francisco under conditions of wetland restoration - Salt Pond MetaG R2_A_D1_MG... ...
CCGTCAAGGCGAGACTCCTGGAGGATTTGGTGAGAATGAAACCGTCACGCGGTCAGTTCTTACGATGATGCAGGCGGCAACCCTCCTCCCTCCCCCTGCTTGCTCCCGTCGCCCTTGTAAGAAGGAACAATGGAGGGGGCGGCGATTCCCGGCGAGGCAGAGGCGGGGACTGGCGACCTCTTCCTCACGCACTCGTGACCGCCGCAGCCCGCCCGACACGGCCATGTTCGTCTGACGTTGTCGCCCTCAATTTCGATCCCGCCTGTTCTAGACAGCCCACACATAGATAGCTCGCAGCGAGTGCGTGAGGGGCACCGTGAGGGTGAGCAGCCGGCATAAGGGGATTGGCGAGCAAGCCGAACACGAAAAGACGGCGTGCGTCTCTCAGCAACCCTCAGGAGCAAAACCTAAAATAGACATTGAACCGCACACTGCCTCGCAATGGAGAGAATTAAGAAGCTATTCGAGAGGAAAGAAGCACCCACGAGCCGAGTTTTTCATGTAAGTCCTCCAGTTGTTACTCGGCAGGCTGCTGTCCTCTGGAACATGTGTCATTTTAAGAATGCCGCGTATTTGAGGCTTCTAAGGCCACTCGGGACACTTCACTGGCAACTTTATGCTTCTCTAACGAAACTTTTGTAGGAAGTCAAACGCCTCGTCAGTTAATAAGCATATGATGATCTTCAAGCGTTCTAGCTGTGCGGGAGGTAGCCATTCGCGTTCCTGCTCCCCAGCCAAAGAGTACATCCCTATGAGCGCCTGCGAGAATCAAAAATAATACCTATGAAACTGACTTATTTCTCAATAAATACTCCTATTATCTCGTATCTCAGGTAGCTTCGGCCGAGGCGGGCCACACGGGGCACGAACATGACGGACATGCGTACTGCAACAATAGCGTTTCTACGTCCAAATATACCGTGCTTTCATTCTTCCCCAAAAGCCTCTTCGAGCAGTTTCGCCGGCTCGCCAATGTCTATTTCCTAGTCATCATCATATTGCTGATGTTGGGGACTTACACGCCGCTTTTTGACGCGCCCCTCACGCCCTACACCACTCTTTTTCCCCTTCTGGTGGTGCTGGCTGTGACCATGGGCAAAGAAGGTTTCGAGGACGTGAAGCGACACATAGCCGACCGAGAGACCAATACCGCCCCGGTAGAGATGCTGAGCTTAGAGAAACCTGGAGAGTTTGATTCGATGCAGCGGCAGGAGATACGGGTGGGCCGCGTGGTGCGGGTATTGGACAAACAGATGGTGCCGGCAGACATGATCCTCCTCACTTCCTCGGAGGCGGAAGGCAGCTGCTACGTAGAGACCAGCAACATCGACGGTGAGACGAATCTAAAGATCAGGCAAGCGGCCAAGACCGCGGCGGACGGCGTCGGATCCATGTGGCAGGATGACCCCGCCGATCTTCACGGGTGAGTCGTCCGGGAGGGCCTCAGCTCTGCTGAAACATTTCCCTGTCTCGCTTGCGTTATCTTCGCGTGCCAGACATTTTAGAGCCCTGCCTCTATCTCGCCCCGATGTGGGTCCTGTTCCACTTTCTTACCTTCGTCTGTGTCGTTGATAGCTGGATGTTTACATCGCTCACTCATCGTTGACCTCATTCTGCCCGATTTATAATGTCTTGCAGCTGGCAAGGAACAGTTGAGTGCGAATTGCCCAACTCCCACATTCATAGCTTCAGCGGGGTTCTGCGTCACGAGAAGGAGGGAAATCGAGAGACTCCGGTGGACGAGAGCAACCTGTTGCTGCGCGGCTCCTCGGTGCGCAATACGAAATGGGTCCTAGGGCTAGTGGTTTACACGGGCAGGGACACAAAAATAGTTCAAAACTCGCGAGAGGCACCCAGCAAACTCTCCACCGTGGAGCATACGGTCAATAACATGCTCTACCTGATCTTGACGGCCCAGGTGGTGCTCGCCACTGCCTCCGTCGTGTGCTTTGTCGTCTGGAACAAGGTCCGGCGTTTCAAGCTAGACTACATTTGTATCGAGGCGGCTAGCAGCGAGAATGCATTTTACGCCGAGAATTGCGGGACAGCGATCGAGCCGTCCAATTTGGGCATGTGGTTTACGTTTTTTACACTATTTAATAACTTCGGTAAGTAATATCCGCTTTCGAGATCTAATTAAATTTCCGCAATCGCGCCCTCATCCCCACGCGTATTTCGACATCCCAGTGCCCATTTCACTTTACGTGACAATGGAGATGGTGAACTACTGCCAAGCCTTTTTCATAGACAACGACATCAAAATGTACGACTCCGAGGCAGATATGCCGGCGATGGCACGCACCTCCAACATGAACGGGGACCTGGCCTCGATCCAGTACGTCTTCTCGGATAAGACGGGCACGCTCACTCGCAATGTCATGGAGTTTCGGCGCTGCTCCGTTGCCGGCACGGTATTCGGGAATATGGAGGTGAGCGAGAACGCCCCACCCGACAAATCTGTGGTTGAAGGCCAGCCCCTCTCCGACCTTGCCAAGCAGGCCATCTCGCAGGGTTCAGGCTCAGCAGCATACTCCTTCATGCTTGTGCTGGCTGTGTGCCACACCGTCGTCATGGAATCGCTGGACGACGGGGGCACGGCCTACCAGGCTGAGTCCCCCGACGAGGAGGCTCTAGTCTCGGCAGCGGCCGATCTGGGCTTCCGCTTCACAGGCCGCGGGCCCGGGGAAGTGCGACTGAAGGTTGGTGGTGACGACAAGGCAGGCGGCGAGGAGTTGACCTTCCAGTTGCTCTGCACGATCGCGTTCACGAGCACTCGAAAGCGCATGTCTGTGATAGTGAAGACTCCTGATGGCAAAGTTCTCCTTCTGACTAAAGGTGCCGATAACATCGTGGGAGGACGGGCCAAAGAATTTCACAGCACGGACAGCGATGCCGTCGATGCTCACCTGCGTCTCTTCTCCGAGGACGGTCTGCGCACTCTCATGCTGGCAGTCCGCGAGCTGCCGGAGAGCGAGTTCGACGCTTGGTTCCAGGGCTACCAGAAAGCGGCAGCATCCATTCAGAACCGTACCGAGGCCATCGGTGCGGTGGCCGATGAAATTGAGCGAGACCTGGTTGTAGTTGGCACAACGGCCATTGAGGACAAGCTTCAAGAAGGCGTGCCAGACACGATCGCGGACCTCTTAGATGGAGGAATTAAAGTTTGGGTCCTGACAGGCGATAAGATGGAGACCGCTATCAACATCGGTTACTCTTGCCGGCTGTTGAGCTCGCGAATGACACTCCTGAAACTGAAAGATACCGGCGACCCGGCCACCATCCGTCGGCACCTGAAGAAGCTTCTGAATGCGTTGGACTGGCTGGTGGAGCGAGAGCGGAAACTCGGCGACACGCTTGGCCGGCGCATCATGGAGCGAATGACACAATGCGCGCGGCGGGGCCCCGGGGACTTTCGCTCCTCATGGCAAGCCGGCGAGGAGGATGTAAAGATCCTGGAGGATGAGGACCTAAAGGTGTGCTTTCGGCCTCAGAATGAGGCACCGCACTTCAAGGAGCTGACGAGTGACACTGTCGCACTGGTGGTGGACGGCCCGGCGCTGGCCCACGTGCTCGGTGACCCAGAGTACGAGGCCATGTTCCTGCGTCTTAGCAGCATCTGTCGTTCAGTCGTTGCCTGCCGCGTCAGCCCGGCGCAGAAACGCTTGGTGGTCCGTCTGGTCAAGGCGGGCGTCAAACCCATGCCCATCACCCTCTCCATCGGCGACGGTGCCAACGACGTGGCCATGATCCAGGAAGCACAAATTGGGGTGGGAATCAGCGGGAAGGAAGGGCAGCAAGCAGTGAACAGCGCTGACTTTGCTATTGCGCAGTTTCGGTATTTGAGGAGGCTGCTCTTAATCCACGGGCGGTACGACTATCGGCGCATGTCCAAGGTCATCCTCTACTCCTTCTACAAGAACATGGTCCTCACCTTCATCCTTTTCTACTACCTCTTCTTCACGGGGTTTTCTGGGCAGTCCTTGTTCAACGACCTTGTCTACAGTGCCTTTAACTTTCTATGTGCTATGCCGATCATCTGGTACGGTGTCTTTGGTGGTTTCTCATTTCCCGAACCGTGAGCTTGCCTTTCAGTGATGCTCGTAGTACAAACACGTTTTTTTTCCTCCTTTCATCCCTCCTTTCTCCCCTCTCAGTGTCGGCTTCTTTGACATCGACATCTTCCCCCAGCACGTGCTCGCCTGGAAGTGGGTCTACATGTCTGGTCGCGACCACATGGACCTGAACATCCGCCTGATGGTCCAATGGTTCGTGCAGGCCCTGCTCGATTCCGTTCTCATTTTCTGCTTTAGCCTCTTCGCCGCCAGGAGCGCCCACGAGATATGGGGCTGGGACGGAGACGTGGCGGGGCTTTACCTCTTCGGGACAACGGTCTACTCGGTCATGCTCTTGGCCGTGTCCTTGAAGGTCGCCACCATCACCTACACCTGGACTCGCGTCAGCTGGTTCTTCTTCATCGGGTCCCTGCTCCTCTATCTCATATTCATCTTTTCGTACTCCGCCATGCCCGCCTCCACAACCTTCTACAACGTGGCTGCACACATGATGCGCATGGCGCCCCACTGGTTGCTTGTGCTCCTGGGGTCCGTAGTATCGGTGGCTTTGGACCACTTCATAATTTCAGTCAAGCTTGCCTTTTCACCTACACCAGTCGATGTTGCGGTTGAGAAGTCACGAATTTTGGCAGGTTGTAGTAATACCCGTCTTTCTTCGGCCCCATTCAGACACGCAACGGGACTATCCAAAAGGACCGCCGTATCTACTAGAAATGTGCAGAACATCACCTCTGGAAGCGAAGAGGAGGAGATTGATCCTTCAAAAACTCAGACAGGGGAATCAACTTCCAATGGATTCATAGCCAAAAACGTTTAAGGGATGGCGTGTGAGAGCAATTACACGCGAGTCTTTTCGTAGGGCTACCGAGATCCATATACATATTGAATGAAGCTAGGGGGGAATATGAAAGAACAACCATGTCTGCCTAACAAGTAAGATTTCGCCTTCAGTATGAATACCATTCGATTAAAATAGAAAACAGGCGTGCCATGCTATAACCTTTCTTTTCTCGCCTGACATGTTAGTCAAGGTTAAAATGTCGCGGCGAACATTTTGCCGAGTGTAAAGTGCGAACGATGCGAACATTTACTCCGCATCAGGCACAATATTACAACAGGTTTGTGATCAATGTGCCGTTTTTAGTAAATTTTCGAAAGGTTGGAGACGCGGGGTAAAAGGAGTGAATCATGCAGAATCTTTTGCCGCCGGCGGAGGGACTCTCGGGAGCAGCGATCTCAAGCGGACGCTAGGCTTTTCCTTGCGCCGCGCTCGCAGCTCTGGCTACCTTTTACATCGCGGTCACGACATGGGTGCGACATGTCTCTCCCTCATGCACACGCGCTGAATATTTTTCGAATGTGTTCGGGCTGGGATAATTATCAGCGTTCTGTTTAAGCTTCCCTTTGATCGCCCGATTTCCCTCAGCGACGGAAAGGCTGCCAATGATCGCACCACAGAAAGGGGGTTTACCGAAAGCAGTTTGTCTATTCGTCGGCCCGTCTACCTGGAGTCAAATATTTAAAGCTCATCTCGTTGACCTAACACACCACATCTCATTAAGGAGCCGAACTTGGTCGTGGGACACGTCAAGGTTTGAAAGTAATTTCGCCCGGGGCAGCACACGCCGCTCCCCCTTCTTTCTTCGCTCGCTTCCGCCCTCAACCATGAGCACAACCGGCTGCAAACCCAGCAGTGCTAGCAGCACGCCGCGCCGCCACACTCCCAATCGTAGAGTAGTTCGGACACTGAACGGCCAGGAGCTGAGCATCAGCATCCCGGATAACTTTCACCAGCAGCACATGCACATCACACACCATCTGCAACAGCAGCACTGTCAACAGCTCCAGCAACCCGGCAGTGCCAACTCCATGATGGTTTCGCCGGCGCTTCCGAGCCCTAATTTCAATAATTTTATGCTAACACTGTCGCCTTTAATGCAACTGAGTTCTCCGCAGCCTACCATGTCACCGCGGGACGAAATGGGAGTGTCAAGCAATGGGGGTATTCCCTCGAGCATGTACGTCGCTAAAGTGCCCGAAAGACTTTTGTCTCAGCTGTGTGAGGGTGCGTGCACTGTAATATCAATGTGTGCGGACAGAGGGCCGTGTTCTCATCCTCGTGAGATTCGCAGTCGCCTCGAGGGATCCTAGCTCCTCGTGCAGGACAAACACTCATGCAATGTTGCAACCCAGTTTCCTATCCCCATTAGTCAGCGCATGTGTGTGCGTGTTTTCGCTTTTTGGTAATATACATATTTGCATGTACGACAAAGGATTGCCGCGCTTATAGCAAAAGATGACCTGATTTCAATGCTCGCACCCTTTCTGTCGGCAGGGCACACATGGTCGGCACCGCGGATGAGATCCAGTTTGCCTTCCAAACTGGAAACGAGGTGGCCACGCCAACCGTGACATCCACCACGAATAATAATACTGCCTCGCTCAATCTTGCCCCCCCGCCTCTGCCGACGCAGGCCCTTATGCCACCGCCCCCACCACGCGTTCGCCCTCCGCGTGAGCAGGAAGGGGATCTTGAGAGTCAGGGGCATGAGGGCAGTCGACACGAGCGAAAAGGTCTCGACGATTTCCAGGGGCTAGAGCAACATGAGCAGCAGCAACAGCTTCTGGAAAGAGAGGAAGAAATTGACCCGCACAATCAGCACCTGCCGGTGGCGGCCCCCGAGGCCTTGGGGGGCGGGGACGGCGCCCTCGCTGACAAACTCAACTTGATGCACATGGTCATGGTCGACGCGGAATGCATTATGGAAGGAAAGGGCTCGCTCATGGGCCCGACTACCCCCACAATGCAAGGGGTGGGGATGGAGAGCTATCCTCGCTCTTTGGTGATGGGTTTGGGGGCAGGCGAGGCCTTCGACGCCTCAGACTCGGATGAGGGGGAGAAAGGGGAATGCGAGGACGGTGGAACGGGGGAGGGAATGTTTGGAAAACATTTGGAGCGGCGGGTGGTACAACTTTACGGGTATGGGGTCGAGAATGAGGAAGATGAGGAAATATACGAGGCGGAAGGGGGCTATATCTCCTCATCTTCTGAATGCACGAAAACAACCTTGGAGCATCTCCAACAAGAGCACCGTGGTGCCCACAACCATAAGCACCCTAATCATTCGCCTTCACCGGCTGTTCCTGGTATCAGTCGTAGCCAAGGACAAGGGCCCAGCGCCGCAGCAATGGCTGCTGCTGCTGCCGCGACCTCAAGCCGCTCCCGGTGCAACTTGAGTTCCCAGAGGAGGAACCAATCATCAAATAACAGTCATCCCGGCGGCTCATCGCGCCCTGTCCGAGTGGAGGCAGCCATCCGCCGACAGAACCCCAGCCAGGAGGCACGTCGGTCTCCGCCGCTAAATGGCTCTGGAGGGGGAACGCCGCAGGGCCGTGGGACCTCCGGTCTGGCTGCAACGAGGAGCAGCAAGAAGTGCAATTGCCGGAAATCAAAATGTCTGAAACTGTATTGTGAGTGTTTTGCGATGGGTGCTTACTGTCGAGACGACTGTGGCTGTTTGGACTGCAATAACACGCTTGCTTTCGAGCAAGTACGTACGCAGGCTGTGGAAAGTATCCTGAGTCGCAATCCCCACGCCTTCACCGAGAAGATCCAATTCATCGAAACCGGGGCAACTGGCCCTGTGGCCATGGGTACTCATCGCCGCACGAGCTTGCCCGGTGGACAATGCAGCGTGGGTGACAATGGGGAGACGACCATGATGGGAGGCCTCCAAGGAACCGCGGGAGGGGCATTGCCCACCGCTGCCCATGTAAGAGGATGCAACTGCAAAAAATCGCTGTGTATCAAGAAGTACTGTGAGTGCTTCTTTGCAGGCGTGTACTGTGGTGAAAATTGCCAGTGTGAAGGGTGTCAGAATAATCCTGAGGCCTCCGCGGGTCTTCACGTGAAGAAAAAACGTGGCAGCACGACTCACGGAAAAGGGCAACACCCGAAGCAGGTCCAACGCCGACAGCAGGCATCCCCATCCCTGTCCGACTCGCATGACCTTACCCCAACTCGTGTCACGGGAACGGCGGTGATCTGAAGACAATGAGCAGTCTGTATGTCAGAAGAGAGAGCGAGGGATAAGATATGTGACACAGACTTTGTACATCATGTCATTTTGGGAACATGAATGAAAAAAGCGACGCTACGGGTCCAAGAAGGACGCATTCTAGCGCAGTATACATATCTATAGATATGATCAGAAAGTAGGGAAACAATGTTTGGAAAATAGGCAGCCTATTTTGAATCGAAGCGGGAAAATACAAGCGTGTAGTTGCTTGCAGCATGTCATTGGATAAGGAAACCGCTATGGAACCAAGGAGAAACAGTGTGCAGACCGCAGTGGAGGGAAGATCAGTAGAAAGGGTACTACTTAGTTTGATCTATACACGAAAGCAAAGGCGAGACGCCACGTAATCCTTTATTTAGAAAAGAAGCACCTCAACCACCTTTCATTGGTAAAAGTTCAATATTTTGATGCTCTCAGCATTCTTCTTTTCCGGGCGCCAGGTCTTTGCGGGCAAATTTTTCTTCATCAAAAAATGAAGCTTGCACTTGCCGACCACCAAAAAAGCGACCGTTCATGGCCACATACGCCTTTACCGCGCTTTCCTGACGTTCAAAAGCAACGAAAGTTCGAACACGTTCCTCTTCAGGGTATGAATTATCATTTACCTTAAAATATGTGAAGAGGGTGGGAAGCGTGGTTGAAACAAATGAAGCAATGGAGAAGCTTACAATACGTGCAACTTGCTGAGACAGAATCCGAGTCAAGAGATCATACATGTCACTATACAACTGAAGCGCAAAGGTATCTGGCCATGTACAAATTTGTCCTACAAAGACATGAGTCTTTTTTCCACTGTATTTCACTCTCTTTACCTCAAAGACCAAGCACTCTGACACGGGCCCATGCTTTGCACATTCCTCCGCTGTCTCGCCCTGTAGGTCATCGTCCACCTCTCCAGGTCCCACCATATTTTTTAGCAGGACGATTTTTGTCGGATTGCTGAAGAGGCCGCGCTTTTTCTTTTTGGGTTGCGGTTGCTGCTGCTGTCTGTCAACATCTTGGGCTCTAGAATCGAGATATGAAATATATCAATCTACGAAGACAGAACAACCTATCTGCAAAGAGCTTTGTCAAATCAATGCAACCACTTTGTAATCTTCTTGGGAAAATGCTTATGCAATTGTCATTTTTACATAATGGGTATGCAACATATTAATCATTGCACTGTGCTCCCAGAATGTGTCGTGAAGCACCACATAACTCTCTTTAAAAAAAAAGTGTAAGAACAATTTTCTGACACGCTTCTTGAATGGAAACAATCCTTACCCTTTGCCGCCCTGTGCAGGTCCACTGATCACTCCCTTTCCGCCACCTAGAGCACGGGCTTTGATGGCTTCTGTGATACCTTGCCGATCCCGGCCCAGGCCCGCGCCTTCCTGGTAGCCTAGCTTTTTCATCAGAGCAGCGCCAATCCCCTCCGTCCTGCCTCTTGGCTCTACTCCACCACCGGTGGCGATCGCGTCCTATATGCGATTTGTCCCGATACTTAGATGCATTTCTCAGCCAGTAAAAAAACTCAGCAGTACTGGAATGAATGTGTACATAAAAAAGGCCTCAGTAGCATTCCAAACTTACTTGTGCATCGGCAAATTGAGTTTTTCCTGATTCGAGCGCAGACAAAGTGTCAACGCACCTATTCTTGTCCTCCACAGGCGCACCCTGTCGAAAAAGTTTTTATGATAAGGAAGAAATTGCTGACTTACCGGTTAAAAGGACATTTCATCCCGTGCATCACGCAGACGAGATTTTATCCTTGGGCTTAAACAATTACCTTGGTCATCCAAGAGGGCAAATTGCTTACACCACCACGCCCACGCCCGCGTGCAGGCATTATACTATCCGGCATTGGATTGTCCCCATTACTTGGCAACGATTGGAGGCCTGCGAGGGTATTCCGACCGCGGCGCATTTCTTCTTCGCGTTCCTTTCGAAACTTTTCATATTCCCTCTGACGCTCTTCGTCCTTTGCCCTGTTTTCACGCTCCTGCAGTAGAAGACAGTGTACATTTACTTTCCTCTTTTTATGACCAAAGTTTGAGCCGGTAGTACCCTTTGCAAAGCTGAGTGGGCACGGGAATCTAGCCGCTAATTTCTCTTCAGAAGTTGATTAACAGACAATAAGATATCACTGTAGAATGCTCCACGAAGGATGAAAGATCTTTCTCCCAAATCCATAGCGACATCCTCACTCATACCTTGCAAAACTCCATATAATCATTTGGTCTGGCTGGATCGTAAGCCTCTCCTTTAAAGGCTAATTCTTGCAAATCTGCGCAATCCACGTGAATAATCGTGTCCCCTTTAGATGTCGCTGAATTTCTACTATGGCCATGGATCTGTTCGTAAATAGATAAACTAGTGAACAAAACATATCTAGAGGGCCGAAAATTGTGGACTTCTCTGGCGTACAAGCCCTACCTCTATGGGCTCGTGAGTGACGGCAGTCCGAGGGCGGGTCTGTGGTGGAGCCATCAATTGAGTAGGGCGTGCTGCTAGTCGCTGGGGCGGAAGCATTATACTTGAGGTGGAACGAGGTTTGAGAAAGGTCGCCGCATTCTTCTTGTGGGATGCCTTTGTGGACGCCTCCGCCTTTTCACCTGCCGCGGGCGGGAGGTCCCCGAACAAATCCATGACACCGTATCGCTTCTCTTCGTCAAACTGTGTCAGAATGCATGCCGTTTAAATGAGATTCTATTTGATGAAAACGCGTGGAAGGGCAGTGCAACCTCCCGTCTGTGGAAAGCCTGCCGCCCTCCTGGGGCCTCGCCCACTCGCTTCTTGAAGACGCTGGACAGGACTGGCGCGGCCGTGGGTGGGCACTGGAATGAAGAAAGTCTTGATCGGGCTTGACAGACATACCGTATGCACTTAAAGTCACCGCGCAAACCCCCGGATGCTATTCTTTTCGTCTCTCGATCACTCATTTTCTGCGAGATAGTACTGTGCTGTCATGCAACCTCCTCTTCCTCGGGAGTTTCTCCCTGTATTATTGCAAAAGCTCCCACGTTTTATACCCATAACTACGTTATCTCGGAGGCTAACTTACTTGCTTTCTGTGAAATATGTATGCAGGCGGAGAGGGCTGTGAAATTTGTTTGCCACATTCGTCACACGATCAAGTGGTCTGGTTGGGGACACCACGATGTGTAGAAGCAATGTTTGGCGGATGCCTTTTACATGTGCCCGAGCACAACACCCAGGAGTATTCTCCTCGGCACCAGCATTAATTGTCAAGCGACAAATCAGTGCACAAGCGCCTCATCATAGGGTTTGTGGAATGGTCATATTGCATCGCCATGGGGAGCGCGCACCTGTGGTTAATTTTTATGACAACGGTTCGGACGCTGCCGTCGCTCAGGAGGAGCAAAAACGATGGTTGCGACGCCTCCCAAATGAGGAAGATATGGCTTTCCTCAATTTACACTTCCCCATACAATCTGCTGCAACCCGCATTCCACACGACGTTATAACTCGGCCCTTCGGTTGCTTGACGGGGAAGGGGCTAGAGAGTATGCGGAATCTCGGGCGCAGTATTAGAAATTTGCATCCTGAACTTTTGGGTGGTGGCGAAATAAAAAAACACTCGGATACGCCAAAAAGGAGCGAGTCGGTAAAAATCAAAGTGAGTAAGGAAGCAGAAGTAAACTGGCGGAATTAATTGGGTGTCATATCTACAGGGGAGGGAGGGAGAGGACTCGGCTTCCTCTCACCACTTGGCCTCAAAGCGAAATAGATTGGGTCTTTTATCATATGCCATCGTAATTGAGATGCTTCCTTTTTCAAATCTTTCATCGCAGAAATCATCTCTCATTGGTCTTTTCAGGTTTTTTCCTCGAACTTCTCTAGGACTCAGCAAAGCGCGCAAGGGCTGCTTCACGGACTCGGAGCCCAGCAAGTTGCCCATAGTGGTCAAGTACCGGTTTTTGTCCGAGAAGAAAACGATTGCACGATTCACATGTACGATAATAAACCCGCTGGTATTCAAGACGAAGTCAACAAGGTACTGACTTCCTCTTCCTTTCTTTGCCGCCAAGAAGAACAAGAGGTAAGGCGCAAAGATGCCGGGCGTACAAGACGCACTTTTTCATTTACAATGCAGTATCAATCATTCCTTCCAATATTTTCACGACTGTTGTGAAACTGGAAGGTATGTCCAGATACGGGTGTGTATTTTTTATGTGAATCTTACGACTTCCACAGACCTTGAAGTCCGATCTTGTCAAACTTATCCCCAAATTTACCAAAGAGAACTTCAAATGGTGAGTAACATGCTTATGTTTCAAATGGGCGAAACTTATGCACTTACTAGTGGCCCTCCTGCTTTCAGTGTGGAAATTTTGCTTTATTCTTCTTGTCCTCTCGTCCTTATCCACGAATTCACGTCTACTTGGTTATCGGTACGACATGATGATGAACAGTTTGTCATTCACGTTTCATCCTTCAGCGATGTCGTATTTCTTCCTGTCAAACTCCGAGCCTCTATTCGCATCTCGCGATCATCGCTTACTTGTTTTGTAAAGCGGGACCTGTGACTTTCCTTAGTATGTCCACTTACCTAGTCCTGTGGTAGTGACACACTCTCCTCGGCTGCATACCAAACTCAGGATGGAAGCAGCAGATTTTTTTTGGTGTTGGCCTGAAGACGTAGACATGCCAACGAGATTACAAGTAAGTCTTCGCGTAGAGGCAAATGTATGGGTAATGAGCACGCAACATGCCGATGAGTTCTGGGAGCCGCGTTTCCTTTCTAAATTTTGAAAAGAGTTTTAATGTTTCCTCCTTTTGCTCTAATGTGTAATATTGTGTACGACACAGAAACTTCGACGGCCGACGCTTGAATACGTAGCTTGGCGATTCAAACAATACTACTCTCACCGCCCATTATTGACTCTGGTCATTGCCCCCCTTTTGGAGGAAGTCCTGCGTACGCTGCATGGAATGAGCCATGCGCACTTCGAGCGCAGGGAAAGCAAGGAAAGAAATTTGGATGTCAATGTGTACAGCGCCCATGACGTGACCCTGTTGGCATTTCTGCACGCTTTGGATTGGCCTCTCATACACGATCTATCGTGGTGGCCGCCTTTCTGCTCTGCTATCGTTTTCGAAGTGCTCGAGCCAGTCACTCCTGATCGACAACAAGAACATCGGGTTCGTGTTCGTCTCGACATGGTTGATAAAAGTTTTTCATTGTTTCTACCTGCGGTTAGGAGTCATGCTTTGAATGCAAACATCGCTGATGAGGATAATGGTATACCTTTGTCAGAATTACAAGAATGGGTTGACAAGCATGGTCCTGTGGGCTTGATAATGAATTCTACGAGCCAATCGTGTTGAGAGTGGATTCTAACACGTAGCTGACAAATGCAGATTCGATGTGTGTATGTGATTGAAGGTGTATCGTATAAAGGAAACTCGACTGACTGCTTGTGCTCCGCTTAACAGAGTTCCCTATCCGCATGTATTGCTCCTTCGATGGACTTAGCTTGCTTTTACCTCCGAAATTGCTGTCAATTGCCACCGTCATCTGGCCGCTGTGGCTGCTCTTCCCGCAAGTCAGTACTGGCACCGTTGATCCAAGAAGACACGAGAGACAGAACAGGAAATGGTAAATACATTATATGTTTGTTAGGGTTAGGGCTAAAAGAGATATGAGCGACGGCGAGGACCTGCATCTTGGCAGCGAAGACGAGAATATATGTGTAATATATTAAAGTTTATTGGGGGACGTGGTGCTGGAAGTTTGGCCAATAACAGACAAGTACAGAACAAAATTTATCGTTAAAGTGTGCTCTCTAGTTTTTCTTTGTCGAATAGTGATATATGTAGTCGTTTTGCATCACCTGAAATCCTACTTTTGTGAAGATGACACCATTATAGCCCATCAAATACAATTTTCTCACGTCATAGTGAGACACTCCGGTTCTCTTCTTTCCTATCGGTGAGGCGACTGAGGAAAGCCTGTAACATGCCGATGAAACGCCAACTGCTCTTGACCAAGGAAAGGCTTCAGAAAGAAATGCAGAAGACCGCGTTTTAGTGAAGTCTAAGTGAATAACATGCATCATTGTGGGTCCACGAAGTCGGATTAGCATGTGGGTCTGCTTACATTCACAAGGACGACGAGCCGTCCTCTTCCTTCTGTACTTAACAGAGGCAGAGGCCTACATTTCGAGGCTTACTGAAAATGGGCTTCGTGTAATGCCAGCTCATCTCGGGATATGCCGCAGTTTCGCGTGGGAGGCTGGGGGCCCGTTGAAGTTAAACGGTTTCAGATTTTGGCGATCGCCGACGCCAGCAGACGTTCTTAGCCGCAGAGCGACCACTCGACCGCCAAGCTCCCAAGAGCAAAGCGGCGGCGTCATTTATGTATTGCATAGCCTTCACCTCGGTAGTAAAAATCCAAATTGCTCGCAATAAAGTACTTAATTGGACTACGTGGCAGAGCATGGCGGGTTAATTGTTGAAATTGAATGCAGCGGGCATTGCTCATTTGTTCTATGAAACCCTTGTAAGGTACTTGGTTGCTACCAGGCGGAGTTGGTCTCCACCTCGATTGTACAATGTGCTTTTCATGAACTTTACGCACTCGCATCAAGCGATCAACTGCATTCATGAGGTGTTTGCATCTGATCGCTTCGATCTCTGCCGCCCCCACAAATCTGGATGAATCCGCGCACATATTCACAACAACCAGTTTCAACAAGCAATGTCCCCCCACATGTTTATGCAAACGTGTATTTTGATCTGCTGAAACAGGCGAAATCATGTCAGGATCTTCTATCAAAGTGAAAGATGAACAAGGCAAGTCATTTGATCTGCCTCTTCGTAGCAAGAACTCTGGTCGCAGGCCTCCAACCACTGGCAGCAAAAAAGCTACCACACCCAAGAAGGTGACCACACCCAAGCGTGCGACCCCCAAGAAGAGTATGTCTAAGCAGAGTCAACGTTCAAAAAGGTGAGATATCGAAGACAGATATATTCGCCCGGCTCAGACGGCTCATCGTGCCACTCTGAAAATCAAGAGCACTGCGAAAAGCACGCTTTGGAGTAGTCCTCTGTGATAGTATGATGGTTTCACAACTCTTCTTAGACATCAGATTTTTTATTCGATTGGTGGAACTGATACCACATTTTGATTTTTGACCATGCATCAATAAGATGTTCTCCCCAAACGAGTACAGAGTACAGTGTAACTTAATTTTGTCAGCCTACTTAGCTAGGTGTAATCTGTTGATGTTGGATTGCTGTCGGTCACATGTCCCAGCCCCTCACTCTGTGGACCTTTCATTCAATTTTAAGCTATAGCAAACAGGCCGGAGCGGCAGACTTAATGTTCGCAGGCGGGAATTCCCTTGCCGATACTGAATTCTCTTTAGCGTCCCCTACCAAGCGTACCGGTTTACCCTCCTTCCCCCCCTCCCAAAAAAATGCTGGTTGCGCAGAGGACAAAGATGAAGAGGACAGTGGTAATTTGAAACTTGGACGAAAAATCTATCTTTTTTCGGACAACGACGGCGAAGCGGACGTAGACTTCGAAAAGAAAGGCACGGGCAAGGAGGAAAATGGTGCAAAGGACGATTGCCCGCACAGCTTATTTTCGACACCGCAGAAACCAAGAAGCACCAAGTCATTTGCTACACCGACCTCCATACAGTGCTCTCCTTCCGTCAAAAATGTATACTCCATTATTCGGCGTTGCACTGGCTCGCTAGGCGGCAACGGAAGTGGAGGCGCCATCTACGGAGAGCTTACCACAGGAAGCATGCAACGGGTTGTGGACATGATGGTAACACACTGCGCACTCGGCAGAGACAGTATTTTCATTGATATAGGGGCAGGTCTAGGGAAGCCTAATATTCATGTGTCCCAGTACCCCGGAGTCGCAGCCTCATACGGCATTGAACATGAGCAAGTACGATGGCAGCTTTCCCTTCACAACCTCAGGCACCTCCTCCAGGCCGCTGGAGCTGAAGCAAAAGACGGTGAGACAGCGGATGCGAAGGCTGATGAAAGGGGCGCTGAGATGAGTGGGAGTGGTCGGATTAGTGAAGAATTTGCGTCAAGCCGCATAAACCACAAAATCTTTTTCCACTACGGCGACGTCACCGAGGCTCGCACGCTTGATCCTTTCACACACGTATACATGTTCGACATCGGCTTTCCACCCACATTGTTTTATGAGATTGCTGACAGATTTAATATCTCGCAATGTCCTTTTCTCATCTGCTATCATGGCCCGAAGCTGATCGTGGATAGATACGGGTTTGACGTCACCTTGATTTCGCAGGTTCAGACCTCTATGCATGGTTCCAGTGAAGGCCACACGGCCTACTGCTATAAGCGCACCAAAACAAAGAGGCGGTCACTAAAAGTCTCACCTGTAGATGCACTTTTCAAGGAGGGGCTTGACATGATTCGCGAGGGTTCGTTGGAGAGCCTGCACGCTTGGGTCAAGCAGAAGATGGACATTCACTTTACGAGCCCCCGACCCGCGCGTCGCCGCCGCTCCACTAATCTTTTCTTGAACCAAATGTGAACTCGAGGACAGGCCGAGTTGATGAAGAGATATGGTGAGGATCGTCTTATCTATACTACCTTGGAAGAACTTAGGTTCTTTGCACTGCGTGTCTTCGGGGGCACCTCACAAGTCCTCGAATTCTAGGCGCGCACGTGCATCGTCAATTTTTCCTCGACCCCTTCGTGGTAAAGTTTGTTTATAGAAATAAGCAATGTCCACGCATTATTTTCACTGTCCGAGGCTGTAGGTAGGATACTTACAGTCCTGACAAAGATCACCATGTGAACTGATTTATTAAGTGTACTGCTTGTATCTGAAAGCCATCTTTCGCCCCCAAAAACCCTGTTTGAGAGACAAAATAAAGACAATAAAGTATGCGAATTCGCCACCGAAGTGCCTTCAGCAATTGTCACACTAAGAAGGAGGTTGAAAACACTGTCGTGTTTCAGCTGTCGCTCGCAAGAGGTACATGAGGCACCGATGTATTAGGTCGCGCCAATGTGGTGATTATATTTACAATTATGGTGAGATAACGCTTTGGAGAAGCGCAAGGAACTGTTCCCACACGTAAAGTTAATAGGAGGCTTTAAAGCTCCAAATCCACTTGTGCACGTTTTTCAATTTTTCTACGTTTATCCATGGAAAAGAGACTTTTGACTTTTTAAAGAGTTTGCCACGAATAGTCTACAAAGTCATGCAACTACATTTCTTTATCCGTGTGACTTTCTCTTGTTCTCAATCACAAGCTTATTATCCTCAGGCCCCGGATCAAGCGCGTTTCGATATTCCTCAGAGCAGCGTATTATTTGAATGGCATTTTGCAATGCCACAAACTCCACAGCGATGTCGTCAATGTTGCAGGTAAAAGGCTCCGAAAAATTCGCTCCCCCCTTTAACGAGCTTTTGTCCTCAACTACAGTCCCCCGACCCTTGTGAATACTTCGCACGTCTTGCAACAATACATCGCGCAGTAGCGCTCTCAACTCCTCGTATGTCGAGTAGAATGGGGAACCTCGTTCCGTTGCTAGCTCCCTTAATACTGCCTCCGCCTCGGGCATAACCTGTAACTGCCAAGCTGGTAAATCCTCGCATACGACCCAAGCGGG
>Ga0209925_1000649_pt1 | contig 17775 bp, 19 predicted proteins | sample SalPonR2_A_D1_MG_FD_185702 | JGI IMG/M metagenome (GOLD analysis project Ga0209925, IMG submission 185702) | Salt pond soil microbial communities from South San Francisco under conditions of wetland restoration - Salt Pond MetaG R2_A_D1_MG... ...
CCCCGAACGAATCGAGGCGGCAGGAAATAAAACAGAATGAACAATGACGGTGCGAACGCACCGCTGTAAAGATACGATTATGAACAGAGAAATACTATTTAGAGGCAAGCGCGTTGATACGGGCGAATGGGTTGAGGGGTTTTATTGGTGTATTAAAGACACTCATTTTATCCGAGGACTGAAAAAGCTACACATCTTTGATTGCGAAGTACACCCCTCCACCGTAGGGCAATACACGGGGTTCAAGAATAAGAATGGTACGAAGATATTTGAGGGGAATAGAGTAGACGATGAATGGACAGTTGTATGGTCGTCAGTTAATTGCGGTTGGGATTGCGTACACGATGACGGTGTCAGCGAATGTTCTCTTTTAGACTGTTTGGACGGAATAATAACCGGCAACATCCACGACAAATGAAACTCCCCGATGAACCAAAGCTGTACCACCTCGGCAGGATCAATTGGTGGTTGTATGCTTTTTTAGTCAGCTTTATTATCTACGTGTATGTGGGGTGACGTACTTGGCTATGAGTAGTGCGGATTATTAACGATAAAAATTGATTGAAATGGAAGGAATAAAAGTAATATTAATACCAAGTCAAGACACAGATTACCAATCGTTTAGATTTGATGAATTAGGAGTAACTTATTTTGAATGGACAAAAATGAGTGAGGATGACAAAAGAATGTTGGTCTTAGAAAACATTATGGAGAATATATTCTCTCTCGTTGATTCGATGGAAGAATATTAAGGCCAACTATCGCATAAGCGTCTACTTTAATTGCCCTTATCCAGAGTTAAAAAAACGACCAATGAAATACCTCTTACTCCTCATACCATTTTACACGTTAGGTCAATGCGTTCCCTATGGTTCGGTGTTTACTTACACGGAGTGTCTTAATGGAGAGGAGCAGCCGTACGAATCTATCTGCAACTACGGTATCAGTTGGTATAGTAGTATCCAGTTTATCGTACCCGTCGGAAGCACCTCGACCGTGTTTATGTTTGAGGATTCGGGGCTGTACTATTCGCACCTATCACCATCGTCCAGCGACCTTTGGATATTATGGTCAGTGAGTACCGACTGCGAGGCGAATGACGTCGTGTACACCAACGGGGGGTGGTGCAGCTTCAACGAGTCGGTTATCATCGACGACCCTGATTGTTGTTACAACAATCCGTTCATGGTGGAGTTAGACCTTGCGCCCGGTGTGTATTATTTGCACTTGCCATACAATCCATTATCTGGCGGCAGCGAGTTCGCGGGGTGCTATACGGTGAGTGTGTTTAGTCCAGGGCTGCTTGATTTAAGCATCCCGATTTACTACTACGAAATGAAAAAGAATTACCAACGGTTCGATGTGCTCGGACGGAAATATTGATTAAATGAAAAAAGAAATTGACATAACAACGACTTGTATTTTTGCAATACTATTGATCTGCGTTGGCTTGCATTTATACTTAAAATCGCCCCTGACGGAGGCAACAATTTATTTCCTTTTTGGAGCTTTTATTTGTTCATTAGGGTACGCTACGTTTTTACCCAATGACCCCAAATAACCCGATACTCCGACAGCGGTTCGATGCAGCGGGGAGGATGACCACTAAATAAACCAAACCACCCCTAACGGGGCTAAAATGACCAGTGTTTTACGCACTAACCGCCCGTAACTACGTTACTGTATGCTATCTCATACAATATCGCTCTGAGGTACTGTTTTATATCTGTCAACGTATAGGTTGACTTTTGCCGAAATGAAGCAACAGAAATGTTACCCGTTACAATACGCCTCGTTCATCAACACCTCGCTGATACGCTCCAACATCTTGCCGTAGTTCGCGTCGTACTTCGACACATCTGAGGGCGATGTGATAAAACACACCTCGATCAGAACGTTGACAGCTTTAGCTGGGCGACCTGACAAAATACCAATCGACCGATGCTGACTGCGGTCTTCCGTTTTTACTCCGCGAGAACGTGTGCCGAGCGATTCAGTAATTGCGTCGAGAATGTTTCGCGCTAACTTCGCCTCGCGCTCAGTGTGGTTCTTAGATACGAATACCTCCGTACCATTTGCCGCCGTGCTGTGAAATGCGTTGAAGTGAATATCCACTACCACGTCGTTCGGTCGAACGATGCTACCTAACCAACGCAATACCGACCGAAGTGATTTACGGTCGTCGTCGGTCGTTACCTTTACGCCTGCCCGACGCAAGTTGTCTGCGATGTCGTCCCGCAGCTCGATGGTCATTTCAGCTTCATCTGTGCCGCGAACGCCACTCGCGCCCGTTCCTTTACTGTTGTGTCCTGCAATAAGATAAATCATAGGAGTTTCATTTGAATCGTTACCTGACAGTCTATATTCGCGTTTGCACACTCGATACTAAATGCTATGCGCTCGCCTACGTCAAACTCATTTCCGCTAAAGTCATACGCCTGTGACGTTCCAGCAGGAGGCGAAAGCGAATCGACCTGACTGCCGTTGTTGTATAGCTTTAAAGTAACTGCGCCGGGCGTTTGAATAAAACGAACGTAGACGTCGAGTATTTCTACAGCTTGGACGCATACAAATTCGTTTTTAAAATCGAGCGAGGTTAGTATAGATGAGCCATTGCCGAGCGGTAGGTAATACTCTGTTGATGCTGTACCACACCTACCGTTCGCACCGATGAACGTCGTTATTGCCGACGGTATCGTTACAGTCTCATTCGACGATAGCCCCGACCGCGCAATCAGTTCAACGTAGTTCGTGTCGCCAACGGCATTACGTAACCTCGGACCTGACGCGTCGGCAGGAAATAACACCGATAGCTGCTGCCCGGTGTCTTGTGCGCTACGTGCTGTAGCTTCAATAGATCCAGCTAAACCCAGGGCAACGCCGCTACCCGCTCCGGTATCGTTTGACCCGTCACCATCAAAGCGGTCAGGTTCAGCAACGGTAATGCCGCCCGTGTTCTGCGCAGCCTCAAATAGTTCAACGTCGTACTCCGCAGAATTGGCGCGGAAGCTCCAACGATAAGGAACCCATGTAGTAGACTCGTATAAGTACACGTAGTGCGCTGCGTGGAATCCAGCGTAGAGCGTTCCGATTTGCAACATCGTAACCTCACGACGTTGAGCCATCTGTGTAAATACCTGCCATTCAAGATTGGCTTTATCGGTCGCGCCTGACGGTCCCCAACCATCGGAGGTATATTCTTCCGATGCTGTGTGTCGCAGTGAGCCGCGCGTAGCTGCAGAACTAACTTGATCGCCGAGTATTGCATCGGGCAAGTCAAAAACATCGTAAGCGTTGTTGTCTGCCGCAGAAGTGTATAAGAGAGTGTCGAGTGTATTTGTTTCGCTATCACCTATGAAGATCCGTAAAGGCTCAATAGACACAACAGCGTCGGCAAGTGCCGCGGAAGTAATAGCTGATGAAGTAGTACCATCGGCCTCGTATGCCTCGACATCAACCGTCACAGTCACCCCCGACGAATCATCGGGAACGCCATCGGTAATAAGCGGTATAAAAGCACTAAAGCTATCGCCATCAAGTGCGTTAATTGGCGAGGTCCAAAACTCAAACCTATCTGTAGAAGTCGTCGTCCACGAGTGAGTACCAAGTAAGACATTAAACACGTCAACAGGTGTGCCGCCATCGGTGTATGCGGTCGTGCTGCTCGATATGGTTGACGCTGTGCGCTTTAGATAGTTGTCACCAGCTTTGACTTGCACGATGAATTTGTATCGTAAAAAACGAGCGTTGCCAGTTCGCGTACCGTCAGCCGTCTGCGTGACTTTCGGATTCGCTAAGATATACAACGACTCGCCACTCGGTACAGTCCATGTGTCAGCGTCGTAGGTGGTCGTATCGAAATCTGACTCGACTACGTTTTCATCAATAATAGGCACGTTGCCCCTGAACCTATACAGCTTACTTACATTGGTCACAGGGTTCAAGTGAGACTCCTTCCAGCCGCTTAATATGTCAGCGTTCGTGCCTATTGTCAGCCAGTTATTTTGAATGTCACCGTTTGTATTTAACGTGCCATCAGAGCGGCGTAAATCAAACTCCTGCGAGTTGGCTGTTGCGTGCCTGTTGCGCGGCACAAATCGCCACAGACCTTCCGACAGCATCAGCGAACACGTCAGCGTGTCGCAGATGGCTGATAGTATTTCGTATGCACTGCGGTATTGTTCTCCGTCAGAAAGCTGCGCACCTGCACCGTACATATCCTCATGGAAAAAACCAATGTTTTCCCACGGCTCAACGTACGCATTCGTGCCGTCGTCGTACTGCAGGAACTTACCCCATGCCATAAAGTCATCGGTTAAGCTCCAAAACTCCGTCGTGAATGTCGGTGACGTTCTCGTTTTGTTTAGGCAGTTCACAGCGTGTGACAGCAGCGTTGCTAATCCAGTGTAGGCCGTTCCGTCGTCGTTGTATGGGATGGCTTTAAGAGCGGCAATGTCATCGCCTGCGGTCAGTGTTACCTTGAATGGGTACGATGTATTCTCACGGTCGGTCTGATCGGCAAAAACAATACCCGCCCAATACAACGTATTCGTATTATCGGGATCGTAGTAAATAGCAACTTTTATATCGTCCTCGTCGCGCGTCAATAAGTCGTCGAGGAAGTCATCCATCTCAGTGCTGTACGAATCTCTGTTATAAAACTCTAAAGCGCATTTACTACCCACGATAGGTTGATAGAGGTCGTCGTCATTGCCGTCGTACGTCAGCGTAAACCCTTCACCTGCGGCTGATATTTCTGTGTCTGAACCGGCGTGAACCTCGTCGTGTATTTCAACGCGCCACGTCTCAGCTTTATCATTCTGAAACTCGTAGTAAAATCGTAGTGCCATTATCGTGTGCGTCTTAATTTACGGCGACCTGACTGACCCGCCATTTCAATATCGCCGCCTTTTATCTTGCCGTGTACAACAACATTCTGCGTACCGCCGGAGTTATCAATCATACCCTGCAACTTGTCAAGTGGCGCAATGACCTCAGGGTTATTCCGTGCGCCGGAGTACTCACCTACGAGACCGAGCGTAGGTCCTGACACGATACCACCGTCAGCAAAAGCCATAGCGTTGAACAACCCCTCGACGAGCGACAGCCCAGCTCCAATCAATAGCGGAGCAACGGCAAACGCGCCTGGACCTGATGCCGTGGCCGACTGCGTGGCCGAAGCGATGATAGACGACTTAGCGATGTTCAGCATCGTGCCGACTACTGACTTCGCCATTGACTTCATAGAATCGCTGACCTCGCCCTCGCCCGAAATGATCTGACCAAACGCCGCACCCATAGACTGACCGAGTGAGTTGGCGGCATTTTTCATCATTTCCATTTTTTCGTTAATGGTGTCAAGCGATTCGTTCGCTTCTTTGTCACCCGTAACTGGCGGTATTTCAAGCTGATCGGGTGCGCCTACGTTTGTTTCAATTTCGGAAGGCCCGACCTTGGCCATTTTATCCATCATTTCGCCCACACCTCGCGTTGCCTCACCTGCCTTTTCAATAATAGTGTCGAGCGGTTGTACCTGATCGGGCTTTGTTATGCCCTGCAGTTCCGTGAGCTTGTTTTTTAACGACTCAATATGCGCCTCCATTTCAGCATACTGCGCGCTGTCTTCTGACATTCCACGCATTGCCATTCGTGTTCCGCGTATCTGCTCTTTTAACTTTTCAATTTCGTTTTGAACAGGAGTCGTGTCGGTATTGTTAGATAAGTCGTTTAGCTTGCCCGTCAGCATTTCAATCAGCGCAGCAGTCTCTTGAACTTGTGGGCCGAGTCGGGCGTTCATTGCAGTACCTGCTCCCCCTACCGTCAGCAACGAACCTGCAAACTTATCCATCATACTCGGACCCTCAGCAGCTTCGGCTTTTAATTCCTCCATTCGCGCAACCGCTTCTTCCAATTGTCGCGTGAACACCTTAGTCTGTGCAGCTTTAAGCAAGCTATCTTTATAGCTATTCACCGCCGTTTCGAGTTCGCCCATCTTGACCTTCTCCATGTCAAGCTGACCGAAGTACTCAGGTGCAATGTTCTGTAGCTTCTGTAAGGCGGCTAACCTATCCTCCTCCGCTACCGTTTCGTCTTTAACAACACCCGCTAAACGCTGTACCTGCGCTGCGTTCTTTGCCGCCTCAGCTTGTGCCATCGTCTGTGCTTCGGCGAATTGCTCTGCCGCAGCCGCCGCCGGTTCAGTGAAACTGACATAGTCCGACATCGCATACGCTAACATACCGATTGCCGCCGCCGCAGCTAAATACGGGTTAGCAACGATTAATTTTATCATCGATTTCAACGCAGGTATTACACCTGACTTTATTACCGTAGCAATAGTACCAAATGCACGTATCATCTGACTAAAGGCAAGCAAGGCAGGACCAATCGCCGCAACAATAGCACCCGCTATCATCACGAAACGCTGACCGCCCTCGCTCATATTCGTAAACTTATTTGCGGCCTCCGAAACGACATCAGCAAGGTCAGACACAATAGGCGCAAGTGCCTCACCAATAGTAAGCTGCATACCCTCAATAGCCGACTGCATCTTCTTAAAGCTACCTTCTGTCGTGTCATCCATTGTGTCGGCCATTCTCTGTGCCGCACCCGACGCGCCTAACAGCGACTTGCCTAATTCGTCAGTAGTCTTTGTACCCTCGCTCAACACAAGCAACGCCGACTGTGCCGTGCGACCGACCTCATCCTTTGCATCGGCGAGGTTTAACCCCTCAGCGGCAAGGGCTTTGATAGAACCCTGGACATCGCCGCCCGTTGCTCCTAAATCAGATATGATACGACGCAATGCAGTACCCGCCTGACTGCCTTTGATACCCGCGTTGGCAAGAGTACCGAGCATAGCCGTTGTATCTTCGATGCTAATACCAGCGGACTTAGCAACCGGCGCGACAAACTTCATCGACTCCGCAAAGGTTTCCATATCGAGCGCGGTAGAACTAAACGATGCCGCCATGACGTCAGCGACACGGTTCGTTTCGCTTGCGTCCATACCGAACGCCCGAAGCGTGCTACCCGCAACCTCAGCGGCGCGAGCAAGGTCGCTGTCGGTCGCCTGAGCAAGTGCCAACGTCGCGCCGGTAACCTTTGTAATCTCATCGGCCGAGAAACCTAACTTAGCGTACTCCGTCTGCAGCATCGCAACTTCCGAAGCGGTGAACCTGGTCGTTGCGCCGAGCGTCTTAGCGTTGTCCTCTAGCTTAGCAAACTCCGAAGCCGTTGCGCCCGATACTGCCTTGACTTTCGCCATCTGAAATTCGAAGTCCTTAAAAACCTGAACGCCCTTGCCTGCGAGTAAGGCAATCGGAGCACTAAACGCCATCGACATACCGCGACCAATCTTATCGACGTTTTTCATCGAGCGATTCAACGTGCGATTCATGTTGTTCATCGCCTTGTTGAAAGGCTTTGTGTTAGCGTCGATGACCGCTATGAGATTACCTAAATTAGCCATAACTCAAAGATACTTTAATTCGATGCCTTTTGCCACGCCTTACGGTCGCGGTCGCGTTTTTTAATGCGTTCCAAGCTCGCCCGGCGTTGATCATCTGACGGTGCTTGCGATGGTGACTGCTCGTGATCCCACGGAAACTGAATTAGGTCTTTCGGCTTAACACCTTTCTTCGACTTGCGAGGTACTGTACTCGCCACAACTGCCGCGTGCCATCTCGTGCGCTCCCACGCTTCTCTGTTTTCACGGTTGACCGCCTCACGACGACCACGAATAGCGCAGAACAACTCCGAAATAGTCATAGCCCAAAATGAAGATGGGGATAGGCTTAACTCACCCATCCCCAACTCGATTAAATTATTCCACGTTGTCGGCTCGCTTACGTTTTTTTTTCTTCGTCATTACCACCGTCATCCACAGACGTTAGGCGTTCAGCTAAGGTGGTAAAGTCAGAAAGTTCCGCGTTGTCCTCAATCCACTCCTGATCGACTTCAAGCACACGACCTTCAGCTTTGTGCCCCGCCTCGATGAATAAATACAACAACGTCGTAACGTGTTCAACGCGCATAGGTTTCGATCCAAACTCAAGCACGCTAATATCGCCCTTGTAGATTTCGTCGAATTTACGCATCGCACTCAACGTGCGTCGCATAGGCAAGCTGCGCCCGCCAATCTCAATGTTCTCTGTCATATTTCGTTTTATTAAGTTAACTCTTCGTAAACGAGCGCACCTGTACCCTCGAATGTTACCGAGTAGGTTACGTTGTCTTCCGTGCCGGCGTTCTTCTCAATCGAAGCAATGCGAGCGCGGCCATTCCAACGGTAGTCACCTGTGTTCTCGTTAGTGAAAAGCAAGCTCACCTCGTTGCGGCCGTTCAGCTCGCTCCAAATTTCCTGCAATCCATTCGATGCGTCCTCAGCAAAAAGGTGTGAGGTTGATACGCTCCACGAACGCAATCCCTCTTTAAGTTCGCGCCATCCAGCTGACTGCTTTGTAGTCGTGTCGCGTGCGTCCTCGTTAATTGAAATACTACACTCAGTAGCGTGTGCGATTACGGTTTCAGATCCATCGGTTGCATTGAAATACACCGAGAGGTCTGTACCGTTCATAATGCCTGTTGTCTGTGCCATCAGTCTTCGTTGTTAGTTGTTGTTTGCTTTTTCTTTGGTGTAACAGCGCGAGTCTTATCGACCGCCTTAACGTTGTCCGCCTCGTAACCCTTCGGTACTACACAATCTTTCACGCGACGGTCGTGGTTGTACACTTCCTTGCTGATTTCCTTCGCGTGACCCGACTTAACCAACTTCGCGCCAAATGAATTTACCACACTCGTGCGCGTGCCAATGGTTAGCTTTGGAAAGTCCTTAATCTTTTTTAGTACCTGGATATACATATCATGGATTTTTTACTCTGATGCGATAACTTTGTTCAATCTCGTGCCTTTCGGTAATAGGGTCGTAATCTTCGTCGATACTCAGAAATTGTACACCATTTAATTCGACACCGTTGTAAGTGCCGTAAGCGACTCTATCTAAATCAGTTCGCACCTTGTCAGACAAAGATACGGCACTTAAATAGCTTTTCCCAAAAATCAAAATATCAACCTCAACGTGGTCTAACAGCGACGGACCTTGCTTGGTGTCACTCGGTTCTATTGACCGAACTCTATACGTTACATACTCCTCGTTGGTGTTGTCAAACGTCTCAGGTTCAGCGTACGCAGGATATGGCGATACACTGGCTGTACCGTCTTCAAGTATCTTAGATATAGCTGCTCCTACTTTGCTCATGCCTTTCGTACAAATTTACCAAAACGCTTGCGGTATTCCGATAGCTGTTTTTGCTCCATCATATTCGTGCTCTGACGCAGAGACTTCTTAAACACACCTACGTTACGGCCTGTTGTTGTCGATTCGCCTGCGACACCCTGCTCCACCATCAAAGCAAACCAACCATCGCGACGGCCGTAACGAGGTACACGCTTTAATTTCGGGTCGCCCGAACGCGGTCCGGCCATCAGCTTCGTTCTGCCAGAGCCTTGCTTTTTCGGAACCCACACACCCACCGAACGACGTAGCTGACCGCGCGATATTTTGTTCCCATTGATTGTCGTATGTGACCTATCCATCGGCTGTATGTTGCTTTTAGCCGTTTTCACATACTCCTTTAATACCGCCCTGTGTATCTTCTTAATTTCACGCGCATCAATAACACCCCAATCAGCAAGGTTTTCAATCTTGCGATTCATCTTCTTTAAGCTGTCAGATGTGATTGTTACTCTTGGCATTTTAATGTGCTATTACAGAATTGACGTATCTCATGTAAAGTGCTTTCGTACTAAGAATACATTTACAATGTCGGTGACAAAGCCTCTGTCGCCGCCACTTTGCGCATCGTGTTCAGTGAAGTTAGCATCCCCGCTGTCGTGTAAGAAGATGTATTGATTTGTATCGCTAACCTCACCTGTTAAGAAGCCCCCTCTATTTCCCGCACGGTTCATCGTGAAGAAATTATCCGCCCAAGTCGCGTCAGGCTCGATAAATGCGCCGTGTGCGCTTGCCATTGCGTAAGGCAAGTCTAACGGCTTCCAACCACTCAAACCTAAATAGGTCGTGATGCCTGCTATTTCATCCATCCACGCGTCCCAGTCTAAGCCATCTACACCGTCATCTGATGCCGTGTATCTTCCCGCTGCGGTTTCGTAGTACACAACGGTCAGCCCCCTATTGTATAGGTTATCGATGACGTAGTTATTCGTTGCACCTGTAAATGAATGATTCCGCCAATCAACGTGCGCCCAAATGTTACTACCTACACTCGCATCGCTTGGATTACCCGCGCTATCGGTGTATCTAAATTTATTTCCAAAGGCGTTGTTTTCCTTTAGTATCGTCGGTGAAACTAAATCGGTGCTGCTCGTTCCCGTTGCAGGAGTACCCCTCACATCTGCCTGCGTTGCCGCGTAGTCAATTTCAGCAAACGCCTCAGGTCGCGCAGGTGGAGTAGCGTCATACTCGCCATCTTGAAATCTATCTGCACAGTCGCCCGTGCGTGCGCTGTACTCTATCGAGACAGGAACTATATTTTTATAGCAGATACCGCTTGCCGCAGTAGGGTAGTCGGGGACTTTTATGATTGTAGTTGCGTTGTTCTGCTCTACTGTTACCGTCCCCTGTACTGTTTCATCTGACGCGGTTACTACTCGAACATTATTGCTTACACGGTTGAAATTACCTAACAAGGTAGTATTGTTAAATATACCTATCTGGCCTAAATCAAACGTGCCTGACGGATTAGAAGTAATCGTGCCTAACACACCGCCGTTACCGTTCTCAATCGAGATAGGAAACACCGTCGGCAATGCTTCAAGCTGAATCGCTAAAAGATCATTCCCACCGATTGATGCATACGTTGCTGATGCTATAGGTCTGCCGTTAATCAGAATCTCAGCAGGTACAGGATAGTCAGTACTGAATCCATCACCATCGCGTAAGTTCAAGTCGGGTAATTCAATAGCCCCGCCTGATGGGTACGTCGCCTGACTAACCTTCTCAACGCCGTCAGTATTGTCAACCGTTATCGTCTTCCACTCACACGTTACATCGGTGTTTGCAGGAACATCGCGCGTCGTTGCGTCAACGTCAGTGATGGTGATGTCAGGTGCAACGTAAGTGTCGCCGCTTGATATTGCCTGCGAAAACGAACCGTCAGAGTTTTCGTAAGTCGCATCAGATGCCACAGGTGCGCCCGTTGCGTTGCCCGTCTGATTGCCCCTCCTTTCCGTAATCAATTCCAGGTAACGATTCCGCGAATACGTTACCTCCTTGACTTCAAGTATCTCGTATAAAAAACCCTCGTGCAATACGCGGAACTGCTGTAATACCCCCGCCTTATGCCGAATAAAAAACGACACGCGCAGAACAGGGTAATCGACCTCGCTAAGGTCTTTTTCGTCGCCATATCGCTCCGTAACCTTTGCCCAACACGAATGAAATACCGTGTACGTTTTATCGCGCTCACCGTAATCATTTACAGCTAATACAGGTTGCTGAATTTCAATACGCCTATCTAACCGTCCTAATCTCATTGGAAGTATACATTTCGGTATTCACTCATCAACGATAAAATCCCCTGCGGAATTTGACCCGAAATAATTGTACCAATCACAACGCTTTCGCGCACGTCGTAATAGTGCGAGAGTAACAATCGAACCGCATGAACGAGCGGCGCTGGAGGTGTGTCATTACCGACGGTCGCTGTAATCGTTACGGGGTAGACATTCTCCGTGTCAATCGCCGGAGGTGAATCAAAATTGATATAAGGCGAACTGCCGACATCGCCAACGTAGTAATCGCTGAACGTAATAGGTGTAGCATCAGGCGTGTACGTAACCGATGAAACCGACACCATTGGTCCTGCAGGTAAGTACGTGTTACGAAAAGCATCCATGCGAAACGTTCCCGATACCTCCTGCAGGTAATATCCTGTGTAATTCTGAACACGATCAACCGCTACGCCAATCAGCGATGTGATTAATGCATCTTCGTCGTCAGTATCAACGCGCAGCCATAGCTTTGCATCTGATAAACTAAGTACATCAGTTGCCGTAACCGATGCCGATGGTGTCCAAATTACATTCTTCATTGCTACAAAATAAAAACGGACCGACCGACATTACACCGATCGGTCCGCTTAGTTGTTAGTCAGTTGTTACGATACGGTCACGCCGTCTTCTTTAGCCCATCCGTTAACCTGACGGAGGTCGAAGTCTGCCCAACGATTCATCGCAAGCTCAACCTGCGCTGTGTCCTTTGAGCTGAATGGGTCAACTACGATGTCGATGCTACCGAAATAAGCAAGTACCGCGTTGCTCCAGTCACCAAACAAAATCTGCCCGACACCACTCGATGCGTCAGCCATGTACGGCGTAGCGTGGTAGTTGTAGCCACCTTTCAGTGTGCGGGTGTTTTCGTTCAAGAGCTGCGAGATGCCCGTTACGCTCACCGCGCTCTGGAAGTACTCATGCGTCGATGGCGACATCACAAAGCGACAGTTATCAGTCAGCCCCTCATCTTCCAACACTGCGTTGATAAGCGAGTTTGCAATAGCATCGTAGTCGGCAGTGTCACCAGCCGCGATGTCATTGCCTGCGTTGGTCAACGCCGTTGCAAATATGTACTTCAACAAACGACGCTCGTGACCGCGACGAAGCATACCAGCGATGTCAGACTCTACCGACGCGCCACCTTGCAACAGAAGCTGCTTAGAGTACTTCGTATCATTGTGGAAACGTACAGGTGAAAGCGTCAATTCATCAAGCTCTGCACCTGATGCCGCGCCTGCATCAACCTCGCCCTCCTGCGTTGCGTCAGCATTTACTGACTCGCGTGGGAACTTTAAGTTGGCCGTTTGATTTTGGAATACCTGAGTACCCCAATCCTCAACCATCAAAGGCATCATTAGCCCCTCAATGAACGAGCCTACCTCAGTAGCTACGTAGCCGCTGCCGTCGCCTGAACTAGCCTGGAAGTCGTCAGCAGACCCCGCACGAACAAAATCCGAAGGGATGATGATGTCACCACCGCCAGGGTGTCCGTTGCTCAGTGCGTGGTCGCGCATTTCCTTCGCTACGCCATCTACGCTTTCGCGTGAGATAACACTGCGAATGGCTTGCGAAAAGCTAAAACGCTTAGCCATCTTTTCCTTTTCCTTCGACTCACCCGTGTCGGCAGCTTCACCAGCGGCGGCACGTGCAGCACGAATCTGAGCGGCTTTTTCTTCGCGCTCAATCGAAGTGTTCAACTCGCCGATTTTTTCAATCAACTCGTTGTAACGCGTTTCCTGCGTTTCGTCGCGCTCGCTCAACCCGTCAAGGTTAGCGAACTCATCTTCAAACGCCTTACGCGACGCCTGAAGGTCTTTCAATGTTGCCATTTTATATAATTTAGATTTATTGCCAGCGTCGCGCTGACGTGATTTAATTGCATTTCGTACCTCTTCCGCTTTCGGGTTCGGAGTAGGTTTCTTCGGTTCGGGCTTGTCTTCGCCGACGATGCGAACCTCGTATTTCTCAATGTCGTCTTTCCGCGCTACCGAAGTAGGGTCAGCCGGAATCGGAGCAATGGAAACCTCCATCGGAGTCCAATCTGTAGCGAGGCGAATCGGATAGCCGTTCTCGTCGCGCTCACCTGTGTCGCTGTATTCGCTCACGCGGTAGCCAACCGATACGCTCCGGATGATGCCGTCCTTAACCTTGCGCCACGTGTTTTCCACGTCGTCAGTGTCAGCGAACCGCAACACCGCAGTGCCGTGGTCGCCGTTCAACTCAGCCGAACGAACAACGCCGAGTGTACCTGATGCGCCGCGAAAGCTATCGTGATTATCCAATACAGGCGCGACACCGCCGTCCATGCGCTCCATGTTTACGTGAGCCGGGTCAAACGAGAGGCGTTCGCTAAAATATTCGTCGCGCCCCCAATCGTAGCGCAGTACAGGGTACTCGCTGCCGAACACGACCTCAATCTCGCGCGTTTCCTCATTCAGAGAGGAGGTCTGCAGGTCCGCGTTGCGACCGTGCGTAGTTATTTTAGACTTCCGTGTTTCCATCTTGTGTGCTTATTTTGTCGCTATACTCGTCGAACTTATCCAGCGCAATCTGATTAACTTGCACCGTGTGGATGTCGCCGCCGTCGATAGCATTATACCTTTCTTTGCTGCGTACTTCGTTGCGTGACAATACGCCATTCTGTAACATCTCGCGGTAATACTCCGCGCGACTTGCCATGTCGCCCCGCATCAATTCGTCGATGTCGTGGCGGAATGTCTGCCCATCACGGTCGCGACGACTCAATAATTTCAAATTTAACTCAGACTCAGTGCGCTGAGCAAGCGGTACAATAGTGCCGGTGACAAATGCTTTCGCCTGGTTCTCGTAATCCTTATACGCCCCACCCGTGAATCCTACCATCGCAGGCGGCACGTTAAAAACGCGGCAGACCTCCTGACCTTGAAAATTCCTACTGTCAACATTTTGCGCAGAGTCAGGGTCAACACCCATGCGATGGTACTTCACGCCAAACGGCATGAATCGAGTTTGCTTGCCCTGCTGCTGCTGCCATGTATTCAACAAAGACTGAACTTGATCGGCACTTAAGTTTTCATCGCTCGTCAAAACACCCGACATTACACCGCCGCCATTGAAAAACTTTGCCGCGTAATCCTGCGCCGCGCTCAACAAACCAACCGTCTCCGCACTCGTCAAAGCCGGCGACTGACGCAAACTGTAGTGTAGCGCAATCATATTGTCGTAATCGACGTAACGTACGCCGTCCTTAATCTTAATCTCGTAAATCGGCTGGCCATCTACCTCAACCAATTTAACGGCGTGGTAGTGCAACATCTGAAAGCGTGCCGCCGAACCGTTACGATCTCGAATAATTTCAGCGTACCCCGTGCCGAACAACAGCATCGAAAACACTAATGTCTCCCGAAACTCAAACGCCGTTACTCTTTCGTCAGGCGTTTTATTCAGTAGATAATTCGCAGGGTTGTCGATAATGTCAAACGTCCTGCCGTTGTCTGCGTACAGATTCAACGGCAGCGAGGCCAGCGTAGAAGCAATTTTGTAGATGCAGGCGTAGACAACTCCAACACCTAACGCCATGTCAGGCGTTACAGTTTTACCTGAATTTGTTGCAGACGGTAGTCCAAAGCGTTGCCAAAAGCCCGGCTCACCTGTGTATTGCACCGATGTTTTCACCGGCTGCGAACTGAAAAAACGCTGTTTAAGAGAGGAAACAAAACCCATCGATACAAAGGTACGACGCTAAATAGCCAAAAGAAATACAAAAAAAATCGTAGAAATGTTTGGAGGTTACGAAAATTACCGTATCTTAGCACTGTTAAACAAACCAAAACACACAGTTATGTTACAAGATACCCCGAACATCCCAGATTATGCGAAGTTGAAAAAGGTCAGAGCGGGCCTTTATTACTACGATAGCGTGTCCATAGAGAAAGAGAAGCCCGGCAATTGGGTTGTTTGCAACCTAACCACTGGTGATGTGAAGTATGAGTGCAAGACGTTTGGACAGGCCAAAAAGTTGGTTGAAATTGATTGCGGACTTAAATACGGCTATAACGGTTAAAAACAAAATCGTAAACGGTTCGCTAACAATTAAGAGCGACCGTCAAAAAGCTAAAATGTTTGCACAATGCACCGCCTCTTAAACGAATTTGGATGGGTGATGTACTACGGCACACCCGATGACTGCAAGACTTACGCAGAACGAAACAAAATCACTAACTACACAATCGAGCAGTATGAACTACACAGACATCAACCTATGCAGCCGTGGCACTAAGTTCTACGTGTCAGGAACAAACGAACTAACTAATCAGCGCGTTACGACATCGTTCACCGTTGACGACGCTATGAAAATCGGGATCGAAATTGGTACGCTGCACATCGTTCGCATCTGTGAACGAGTGCTTCAAAAGTCTAACCCGAACACGTCAGGTATCACTGAACTACCCGATCGGCCTTTGTCGTCTATCCACTGACCTAACGCCATAATCGAAGCCACAACCCCGTCAACTTTTTGATGGGGTTTGCTTTTTTTCTTCGTTACCTTAACATCATCTGCAGGGCTGCGCTCGATTACCACATTTCCCATCTGCCACCGCATACACTTCTTCCCGTCGTGGTGAATACGGCCGCGCAATATCTCAACCTCGAACTGCTTTGTAGGGAAGCTCATCGACGTGTAACCCTGTCCAAATGGCTCAACCCGCAAGCCCGTTTCGTTCAACTCGCTGACGATGTAACCGCTCATGTACCTATCGTACGCCATAGCTTGAACGTCGTTCTCCTTCGCGAACTGAGTAATAAACTCAAAGATATACCGATGGTCGGTGGTGTTACCCTCGGTGATATGCAGGCTCCCCTCGTTCTTAAAAGCAATATAGTCCACACCCGCCGTCAGCTTCTTATTTTGAGCCATCGACCTGTTCACGAAGTGATACACCTTAAGATACTTCCGGTCGTTGACCTCATCAACCCACAAACACGCAAACGCATTCAAGTCGCGCGTACTCGCTAAATCAAGCCCACACCAACACGGCAGCCCCGCGACATCCTCCGGCTCAAAATCCATAGCGCATTTCATCCAAGCGTCGTCAGTGATCCATCGCTCTGCAGCCTGAGTCCACACGTTCAGGTGCAAATTCAAAAACGTGTTGATGTACGACGGCATCTGACAAGCCTTGTCATACTCGATGCGAAAATTCTTCTCCGACAGTATCGTGCCTAAACCCGGGTTGGCTTTCTTCCACACCTTTGGGTCATGCCAATCGTCTTCCGCAGATGCCTCGTAAATCAACGGTAAAAAACGGTCGTCCTCAATAACGCCCTTTGCACAGTTTCGAGCATACTCCCAATACTCATAACACAGCGAGTTTGTATCTGTTCCAGCGGTGGTCATGACAAACGTAATCGGCTGTGACCGTGACAGCATCGATGAGGTCAAAACATCCCACAGGTCTCTATTTGGCTGCGTGTGAAGCTCGTCAAACATTACCGCGTGGGCGTTAAACCCGTGCTTACTCCGTGCATCAGCACTCAACACTTTTACAAAACTGCGCTTTTCAGGGTAGCGTAATTCATTCCGATACACTTCAGCGCGCTTTGATAACCGCGTATCGGCCTCAACCATGTAACTCAAGGCCTTGTAAATGATTCCCGCTTGAAACGTCTCCCCCGCAGCACAGTACAACTGCGCCGCATCTTCGCCATCTTGAAACAATATTGACAGCGAAATCGCGGCGGTCAGTGTCGTCTTCGCGTTCTTTCGGGGGATGCCGAGGAATACCATTCTATACCGACGCAAGCCTGTACCCTTTTCTTTCCATCCAAATGCAGGGTAAATGATTTCCTCTTTCTGCCATTGGTCTAACTGCATCAGCTTCCCCGCCTTTGGTCCCTCCGGATAGCGACAAAATTTTTCAATAAACTCAACCCGCCGCTCGGCCTCTTCCCAATCGAAGTAATACGTGTCAGGGTTTTTAGGCTTCGTTGCCGCAACGACGCGACTTACCCAGGCTGGTTCAGGCAATGAGGTCTTCGTCTGCGTCTTGTTCGACATCTTTGTGAGCGTATTTTAACAACGTGCGCAGTACCGCCGTCATCTGTGTTCGTAAACGTGTAAGTGATTGATGTTGCGGGTAGTGCTTCCAAACATCTTCGCCAGCGCGATTCGTCGTGATGTAGCTGATACCGTTCTTATCTACAAAAGTTTGTAGGTCATTC
>Ga0209925_1000652_pt1 | contig 17740 bp, 14 predicted proteins | sample SalPonR2_A_D1_MG_FD_185702 | JGI IMG/M metagenome (GOLD analysis project Ga0209925, IMG submission 185702) | Salt pond soil microbial communities from South San Francisco under conditions of wetland restoration - Salt Pond MetaG R2_A_D1_MG... ...
TATTCAACATATTATTTTAATGATAATTCATATTTAATAATGGATGGAGATATTTATTTCTATAAGTATAAAAAATATAATCCTGATTTACAGAATTATTATAATTCATCGTTTTCAACAACAATGGTAATAAACGATTTTGATTTTAATATAAATGTAAAAAACCATGATTATGAAGAAGGGAATGTTCCTGATGATTTTGAGTATAATTTTTCTGCTGGATGTAATTTATATAAAAAAAATTACATAATTAATTCATATATTTCATTTAATAAAAAAGATTATATGAAACCTACAGAGGATTATAGTGATTATAATAATTACAATATACAACTACGAAGTGGATATTCATTCATGGATGGGTTTATATTATATTATTTAGGTGAATATTCTCTTGAAAAAGCAGATTTTGAAATTAATTCATATAATTATTGGAGTTCGGGTATAGAAATGAATATATTTAGGAATCCTATAGTTGTAAGTGCAATTTACGGTCAGAAAAGATATAAGGAAGAGAGTGAAAGTAGAACAAGCTATGATAATTATAACATTGATTTAAATTGGTCTTACTGGCTTGATAAATTTTCTATTTACCTTTCAAATATTTTTGAGCTTCAAAAAATAAAAGATATTTCAACTACAGATTATCCTGAGGCAAAAAATAGTAATTATTTTAACAGTTCCAATATATTATTGAGTTATAATTTTTCAAGAAAATTTGCAGCTAATCTTGAAGGGTTTTTTGCAATTGCAAAATATTATATTGAAGATGAAATGAATTCTAATTATAAACAGTACAATTCATCTATAGGATTTACTTATAACTTTTATTACAAATATATTTTAAAACTGGATCTGGAATACGATATAGTTAGATATGAAACATATAAAGAGAATGATGAAAATAGATTTGGTATATCCACTTCTGTTTCTTATAGTTTTTAATTAATTCAGCACATCAAGTTTCTTCATTGTTTCATCGAGGTCTTTTTTAATTGTTAAATCAAATTTTTTTCCGGGAAGTGCTATTTTTCCCTTATTTATTATAACTATTTTACCTCCCGCAATTAAGGGAAGATAAGAAGCTGGTTGAACTGTAAGAGAACTTCCAAGAATTAACATTAGATTACTTTTACGGACAACTTCTTGCGACTTTGTTATATATTTTACAGGCTCTCCAAAAAACACTATATTAGGTTTTACAAGTCCTCCACACTCTTCACAATAAAGAGAAGAATTTTCCAACAAGTTTTTTTTAATCCAGGGGTAATTATATTCTTTATTGCAATTCAAACAGTGAGCAGTTTGATAGGATCCGTGCATTTGAAGGACATTTTGCGAACCTGCTTTTTGATGAAGTCCATCAATGTTTTGAGTTATGATGAAATCCAGCATATTATTTTTTTCTAAACGGGCAAGGAATTTATGGGTGTATGTTGGTTTAATGTTTTCAATTTTTTTCATGTAATCATGGGAAAATTTAAAAAAATGTGATGGATCATTTACAAAATATCTGTATTCAAAAGTTTTAGCGGCGTCATATTCACCTGTTTTATAGATTCCATTTTTACCTCTGAAATCAGGAATCCCTGCAGAAGTAGATACCCCAGCTCCACTTAATACAACAGTGAAATTTGAGTTTTTTATTAAATTTTCTAATTTATTTATTTTTTTATTCATTATATATTTTTTCTTTTAAAACTCCTATGTATGGTAGATTTCTATATTTTCCAGCATAGTCAAGACCATATCCAACAACAAACTCATTGGGTATCTCAAAGCCTTTATAATCAATATTTATTTCAACCTTTCTTCTGTCCGGTTTATCTAAAAGGGTTGCTATTTTTAAAGATTTAGGATCTTTTGAATTTAATACATCAACAATTTTTTTTAATGTTCTTCCAGTATCGATTATATCTTCAACTATCAAAATATTTTTATCTTTTACATCATATTTTACATCATAAATTATTCTGACATTTCCTGATGAATAAGCTTTATCACCATATGAGGAAACATCCATGAAATCGAATTCTGCCTGTGTATCAATTTTTCTTGCAAGGTCCGACATGAAAATAACAGAACCTTTTAATATACCTATAAATAAGATATCTTCACCTTTATAATCTTTATTAATCATTGCTGCCATTTCATTTACTTTATTTTGAATTTCTTCTTCACTAATCAATATTTCTTTCAATTCATTTAGCATATAATACCTCCAATTATTTATTTGTTTTATTATACAAAAATAGAGCTAAATTTCAAATGTAAAAAAATAACCTTTGCCAATTTTGAAGTATAAGTATGAGAATGAGTCTCAGAAAAAGAAAGCTCCTCCGGTAGGATTTGAACCTACAACAAATCGGTTAACAGCCGATTGCTCTACCGTTGAGCTACGGAGGATCATTGACATCGGATATATTTATAATATTATTTTCTTTATTTGTCAAGGAATTATTAAATATTTTTAAAAATAAAATTTTGTAAAAGAATTTATAATTACTCTTTTTTGATTAAAATCTGTGTTGAAATATATTGGAGGAATGTTATAATCTAATATGAGATAAATTAAAGGAGGTTTTATGGGAAAACAAATGTCGTTTTCAAAATTGGAAAGAAAATTTTCACCAAGTGTACGTGAAAAGGTGAATAATGCTGAAAATGTTTATGATCTTGAAAAAAACTTTGCAGTAGTGGTTAATAATTTTTTAGAAGAAGCTATGGAGGAAGAAAATTTTGAAGTAACAGGTAAAACGATTCAGTTTAAACCCGAAGAAGATGATCATTTTTTCATTGAAAAAAAATTGAAAAATAATAAAGAATTTAAAGAAATCTGGGAAAATTCTGATTTGAAAAATGTTATAAAAAGGTTCGCAGATTCTGCATATCATAGATATCTTCATCTTGAAAAACATAACGAAAAAACAAATAAAAAAATACGTAACTAATTAATATATTCGCAATAAAAAAGGGCAGCTCCATTCCGGAGCTGCCATATTTATAAAAGGATTGACATATTTATAAAATAAACTAAAATTACCTAAGGGTTAACATTGTTAAAAAGGAGGTTGGAATAATATGGTTGGGTTAAACATCTTATTTTTTTTAGCACCACTTACTGCTTTAATTGGATTAGTTGTTTCATATTTATTTCATAAAAATATGAAAAAAGAAGATAGCGGTACTAAAAAAATGCAGAAAATTGCAAAACACGTAAGAGAAGGAGCAAAGGCTTATCTATGGCAGCAGTACAAAGTTGTTGCTATTTTTTTTCTTGTTGCTTTTGTTTTCTTTCTTATATTAGCTTATGTATTAAAGGTGCAATCCATTTGGGTACCATTTGCATTTTTAACCGGTGGATTCTTTTCAGCACTGGCAGGATATTACGGTATGAACACTGCAACTCTGGCGTCTGTTAGAACTACAAATGCTGCCAGAAAATCATTAAATAAAGCTTTGAAGATTGCTTTTAGAAGTGGATCGGTGCTTGGATTAACAGTTGTTGGATTTGGATTATTATATATTTCTGTATGGTTCTATATTCTTTATCATATATTTGGAATGTCACTTCCAAATACTACTTCAATTATGCTGAGTTTTGGTATAGGAGCATCATCACAGGCATTATTTGCACGTGTAGGTGGTGGAATTTATACTAAAGCTGCTGATGTTGGTGCAGATCTTGTGGGTAAAGTAGAAGAAGGACTTCCAGAAGATGACTTGAGAAATCCGGCTGCAATTGCAGATAATGTTGGTGATAACGTAGGGGACGTTGCTGGAATGGGAGCAGATTTATATGAATCTTATTGTGGATCGATACTGGCATCTGCCGCTCTTGGAGTAGCAGCGGGATATGGTTATGCAGGAGCTATTCTTCCAATGATAATATCCGGTATTGGGATATTTTTGTCTATTATAGGTATCTTAGCAGTAAAAACAAAAGAAGGTGCTAAAATGAATGATCTTTTGAAATCATTAAATAACGGTATTCATTTAAGTGCTATCTTAATTGTTGTGGCTTCATATTTTATTGTAAAAATAGTATTACCAGGAGCAATGGGAGTTTTCGGGGCAATAATAATTGGGCTGATTGTTGGGATTGTGATTGGAAAATCAACAGAATATTATACTTCTTATGCTTATAGCCCTACAAAAAAAATTGCAAAACATGCCAAAACAGGACCTGCAACAGTAATTATAAGTGGTATCGGAACTGGAATGATATCAACAGTTGCTCCGGTCATATCTGTTGTTTTAGGTATACTTGGCAGTTATATTTCAGCTGGTGGTATGAATGAACCATCAAAAGGTCTTTACGGAATTGCTATTGCTGCTGTTGGAATGTTATCAACTCTTGGTATAACTCTGGCTACAGATGCTTATGGTCCTATTGCTGATAATGCCGGGGGTAATGCTGAAATGACAAATTTACCTAAAGAGGTAAGAGAAAGGACAGATGCTCTTGATTCTTTGGGAAATACCACAGCAGCAACAGGAAAAGGATTTGCAATTGGATCAGCAGCACTTACTGCCTTAGCATTAATAGCAGCTTATGTTGAAGAAGTGAGAATGTCTTTAATTAAGTATAAAGGTATTGAGATGATTAATGGTGGAATTAAAATTGCAGAAGCTACTTTAAAAGATTTTATGACTTATTTTAATATTACATTATCAAATCCTGCAGTTTTAATTGGTTTATTTTGTGGTAGTATGCTGGCATTTGCTTTTGGTGGTTTAACTATAAATGCAGTTGGAAAAGCTGCTGGTGAGATGGTAGCTGAAGTAAGAAGACAATTTAGTGAAAAAAAGGGGATTCTAAAAGGTACTGAAGATCCAGATTATGAGTCATGTGTGAAAATTAGTACAAAAGCAGCTCAAAAAGAGATGATTATTCCATCTCTTCTTGCAATAGTTGTGCCAATAATCATTGGACTTATTCTCGGTGTAGCCGGGGTTATGGGACTTTTAGCAGGAACACTTGTTTCCGCTTTTGTTTTAGCTATTTTTATGGCAAATTCAGGTGGAGCCTGGGATAATGCTAAAAAATATATTGAAACAGGTAAATATGGGGGAAAAGGAAGTGATGCACATGATGCATCAATAATTGGAGATACTGTTGGAGATCCATTTAAAGATACAACAGGTCCAAGTTTAAATATATTAATAAAATTAATGAGTATGGTTTCTGTAGTTGTTGCAGGGCTTGTTGTTAGTTATAGCTGGTTAAATTTTTAATAGAAAATTTAGGGCAGAATTTTAGATTCTGCCCATATATTAAATATATGAAAACAAAAAATTTTAAAATAATTTATTTAATTTTAATATTAATTATTTTTTCAAGTATTACATTTGCTGAAAAATCCTACAAAAAAGCAGAGGTTGTTCAGGAAATGTCAAGAAAACAAATAGTTGATCAACCCGGGTTCAAAATAATTCGTCAAAATCTTTTAATTAAACTTAATGATTCTAAAAATGTAGTAGGCCTAACAAATGACTACAACCCTGAACATCCTGAAGAAATAATTTTGGAAACCGGAGATAATATAATAGTTAATTTTAATAAAGATAAAAATGAATATCTTTTTTTTAGTTATGACAGGACTAACTATTTATTAATTACACTTCTAATATTTTTTCTTCTGGTTATTTTAATAGGAAAAAAGAAAGGTATTAAAGCACTTATTTCTTTAATTGCAACCATCATGCTTTTATTTTTAATTTATATTCCATTTATTTTAAAAGGAGTTTCTATTATTGCCCTAACAATACTTGTTTCAATATTAGCTATTTTAATAACAGTAATTGTTTTAAATGGATTTTCAATTAAATCAATATCTTCTATTTTTGGTATTATAACAGGACTAATTGCTTCGGGTATTTTATCTTACATCATGATTGAAGTTACCAATTTAACAGGTATAAGTTTAAATTCTTCGCAGATGCTTAAATATTTACCCCAGAATATTGATATTGATTTTGGTGGTCTTTTACTTTCCAGTGTTATTATAGGTGCTCTCGGAGCAGTTATGGATGTGGGTGTTGAGATTTCTTCGTCAATGTATGAAATTAAAATGGCCAATAAAGATATGAAAATGAAAGAACATGTAAAAAGGGGGTTTAATGTAGGCAAAGATGTTATTGGTACCATGACAAATACGCTTGTTCTTGCTTATACGGGTGCTTCTTTACCAATACTAATAATTTTTGTAGCTTATAAATGGGAATTTATAAAAATAATAAATCTTGATATTATATCTTCAGAAATTTTAAGAGCATTAGCAGGAAGTATCGGGCTTGTTTTAGCAATCCCTGCTACTGTGTTTATATCGGCTTTTTTGCTTCATGAAAAATATAATAATTAATCTAATTAATCAATAATTCTTCTTACACCATAAAAGTGATTTTTGTAATATTTCTCTGAAAAAGATGAAATGGTTACTCCCTTTCTTGAAGAGGCATGTATAAACCTGTTTTTACCAATATATATTCCTACATGAGAAGGTCCAATTTGATATGTTTGAAAAAATACTAAATCACCAACTTTAAGTTGGTTGATTGATATTGCTTTGCCATAATAAAATTGATCTTTTGCATCTCTGGGTATAATAAAATCATACAGTTTAAAAATAATATGAATGAAACCGGAACAATCCATTCCTCTTGCTGAAGTACCTCCCCAGACATAAGGAGTTCCAATAAAACTTTTTGCTGTTTTGACAATTTCATTTCTAAGTGATGAACTGATGTTTCTTTTGAATGCTTCTTGATTTATCCATCCTGTCAGATCATTCTTTAGTTTTATGTATATTTTATCATTTTGATTTTTAATAATTTGAAACTTTGTTCCTGCCGATAATTTATATATCTTTTTATTTGAATGGAACTTAATCCATTTTTCTTTAATCCTATGATTGAATTTCTCATTTTTATTTTTATTTATCAATATATTGATAAATTTTTTATTTATCCAGCCGGGGTAATTATTTTGTTCAGGAATTTTTATTTTTGCCCATCCTTTTGTTTCCTGTAAAATCAATAACTTATCTCCCATTAGTATTTCAGTTAATTTTGTTGAATTATTGGTGGGTTTTTCATAAATTGCACCAATATTTTCTTTACAAATACCTTCCTGCGGAAAATTGTAAAATATTGTCAGGATTTTTTTCTTATATTTAAAATTACGATTTTTTCTTAATTGAATTTCGATTAAATTATTTTTTATTTTAATATATTTAATTATTTTATAATCAATAACTTTGAATTCATCTTTTAGTTTACTTTTAGAATAAAGATAGATTCTTTTTTTTTGATAGTTTGTTTCTAATCTACTAATATTTATTTGAGAAAATTCTATTTTTACGGAATTCTTACTAAAATAAAATTTGATTCTGGAATTTTGTTCTGAATAAATATTGTTTGAAAAAAATATAAGTAAAAAACAAAAAAAAATTAATTTTGTTTTATCCATTTGATATTTTTAAAGAACTTTTGTTTATCCACCCTACCTGTTTATCATTTAGCAAAACAAGATACCAGCCATTTTTTTCATTGATAACTTTAATTTTTGTCCCAAGGGATACTTCAGATATTGTAACACTACTGTTTCTTGGAGCTAATTTCACCGGTACTTTTTTCTTTACAGTGTTAATTTTATTTTCATTTAAATATTTAATACTTACAATAACCTGATTATCCTTTTGTGAAATAGTGTGGGTTAATTTTTTTGTTAACTCAAGAACAAATCTAACTGTATTTTTATCATGCTGGGCTATTCTAATTTCTTTAAAAGGTTCTCTATCAATATTAATCTTCTTTTTGCTTGGGACTATTATTGTATTTTTAAGATCTACTACAATTCTGTAGGGGTTTCTGTAAACATTTTCTACATAGATTGGTTTTTCTTCGAGTGATAATGTTATCTGGTATAAATTTTTATATTCATTTATATCAATAGTTTGAAACTTATTTGCTTTAAGGGCGTTTAAAAAAATAAAAAAAACAAATAGTAAAATAAAATACCGTTTCATATCTATCCTCCCTGACTTTAATAATAACTCAAAGAGTAAATAAGTCAATTAAATTTATTGTTATAATTGTTGAAGATTTGTATAAATTTGATTATAATTAAATTAGATTCCAATTAAAATAAATATGGTTATTTTGAGATAGGAGTTTTTATGAAAATTGATAACATAAAGGATTTAAAAAAACTTGAAGATTTTTTGGCAAGCCAAATAATCTCTGTTATACGGCATGATTTTAATAACTATTTAATGATAATAATTAATTATTTAGATTTCCTTGATTGTGAAGATAAATATAAAGAAAAAATAGAAATGGGAGTTGAAAAAATTAAACAATACTTGAAAGAAGATTCAGATTTTATTATGGAGAAAGAAAATATTGAATATAATTTATTAGAATTATCAAATATTTTAGAGCAAAAACTGGAAAAGTTATCTTTTTTAGATTCTGAGATTATTAATAAGGATATTCATGATAATGGTAAGACATTTAAATTAGAACATAATATACTGGATGTTATTATTTTAAGGTATCTCGTAGAATTTTTCCATTTTTCGACAAAAGTGAAAGTTGTTTTTCATGAGGAATCTATTAAATTTGAATTTGTAGGTATAAAAAAGAAAGATTTTTCAAAAATAATTGATAATGTTAATGATAAAAAAAATATTGCAATAAATCTTATTAATAGGTATCTTAGAAGAAATAATATTACAGTTGATTTACTGGAACAGGACATTTTTGGGTTGAAATTTTCATTTTAGATAGGAGTATCTTAATATGGGGCAGTTTAGTTTTGAGAAAATTGATAAAATTTTAAGCAGCGAAGAAATTCCGGTAATTAACATGAATAAATTTAACAAATTAATAAAAAATGATGAAAAGGTTAAAATATTTGATTTTTTTGGTTTTTTAGAAACGAACCCTTTTTTATCCGGTAAGATTTTGAGAATTATAAATTCTGGATTTTATTATGTTCCCCATAAAATTTACTCTATAAGACATGCCTATATCATTCTTGGCAAAGAAAAGCTAATGGAAATAGTTATGACCTTGTTTTCTTATGATTATCTTGATTATTTTTCGGATATCAAAAACAGTTATAAAAAAAAAATATTTAGTTTAATCTATTTTTTTTCTTATTTTATGAAGAACTTATCACGTATAAAAGGCTTTGATAATGTCCACTATTCATTTAAACTTGCAATATTTCGTCATATAGGGACACTTTTTATTCCAAAAATTGATAAGAAATTTATGGATAAACTTGGATCAAGTTATAATGAAGGGCTTGAATCATTATATAAGTATGAAGAAAAAAGATATGGGGTAAATCATCTTGAAATATCTAAATATATCATGAAAAAATATAATTTTCCTTTAGATTTTATAGATCAGGCTGCAAAAATAGAGTCAGATGATTATTTTTCAAAATTAATTAGTTATTCTGAAAGATTGGCTTCATATATAATTTTTAACAATTTTGAAAATATTAATAAATTTTTAGATGAATTTGAAGAAAATTTGTTAATTACCGATAATATTTTGATTGACCTCATAGAAGAAACATTAGATAATTTTAATAAAATATCAGATGAATTAAAAAATAATTTTAAAATTGAACCCAATATTAAAAAATTTATAAAAGTTTTACATAAAAGAGATAGTTTTGATTCAGAGGAGATTATTTCAAAATTAAATTCTGTAGAAGGCAAAAATTATCTTATTAAAAATTTTATAAATAATCTTAAAATAAAAAAAAATATCAATGCTGCATCATTTTTTATCAGTTTGTTTAATAAATACTTTTATTTTGATCGAGTTTTTTATTTTGAAGAAACAGATAAAAAGAATACCTTTAAATTAATAGATTATATCTCTGATTATAGAGTTAAAGAAATTATTAAAAATAGTTTTAAAATTGAATTTAAGGAAGATAAAAAAGTATATACACCTGAAGATAATATTCTGAAAGGAAAACTAAAGAGATATTTTAAAGAAGCTGAATATTATATTTTTTTGATAAGTAGCAGTTCAAGGAAAATAGTTCTTATTGTGGATAATAATATAACTAAAAAAGAGATAACAGATAGAAAAATAGAAAATATCTTAGAATTTTTGGATTATTCAAAAACTCTTTATTTTGATTTTTATCTTAAACGAAATAAAAATGCCGATGAACTTTTAAAAAATGTACACAAACTTGGTGTATCATTTAGCCACATGATTAACAATTATTTGACTATAATATTGACAACTGCAAATTTGTTAAAAAGAAGAACTGATAATAAGGATCAGGTCTTGTTATGTGATAAAATAATTCAATCTATAGATAAAATATCAGAATATTTGAAAAAATTTAAAGAAATTAATAGTTTAAAAGATTTATCTTATTTACAGGGTATTGATATGTTTGATTTAGAGGGAAAGGATGATAATGAAGATAATTGATAATAAATTAATATCTAATTATTTAAAATCAACCTCATATGAAGAAATTTTATCCGGGGTACTGGATTCTCTTGTGCATAATTTGCTGTTAAATATTGTATATATAGCAGAAAGGAAACAAGATGAATTTAAGATAAAAATAAGCAGGGGTTTAAGTTCTCATTTTATTAAAAATTTCTCTGTTGATCAAAAAAATGAAAAAATTAAAAATTTAATAGAATCAAAAAATTATGTAATTTTTGATAATGAAAGGGTATTGATAGAAAAGACTAATAGATATTGTGTTTGTTTTCCTCTGCTTATAAAGAAAAAAATTGTTGGGTACATTGCTGCTGCAAGAAATACTAAATTTGAAGATGCAGATTTAAATTATTTACAAAATTTAGCTATTATTTCTGCTTTTGTTTTAAAATCTAACAAACTTGAAAATGAAAGTAGAAACATGAATATTTATGATAGTTTAACTTCTGTATATAAAACTAATTATTTTTATCTAAGGCTCAATGATTACCTTGAGAGGTTAAAAAGAAAAGAAATTCCATTTTCTATTCTCTATATTAAATACAGGTATATTATGAAATTAAAAAAGGTATACGGACTTAAAAATCTAAATAATGTTTCTCAAAAAATAGCAGAGATGTTTAAAAGAAATGTTAGAAGTGTTGATTTAATCTTTAGATACAAAGATGATGGGTTCTTAATTATTTTTGAAGAAATTGATGATGAATTTTTAATGAATATTATAAATAGGCTTAAAGAGAAAATAAATAAAATAATCTCAGAAGATAGTCTTAATGCGAACATGGATATTGCTCTTGTTAATATTAAAAACCATACATGGTTAAAAAAAGTTGTAAAATTATTAGAAGAGGCAATTTATAAATCTGAACGAACAGGAAAGATAGTAGTAATGGATAATTGAGGTGATCTTATGATTTTAATTGGAAAAAAACCCCTTGGGATAGAAGATGTTTGGAATGTAGCAGTAAAAAAGGAAAAAGTTGAATTAAGTGAAGAGTCTGTTGGTGCAATAAAAAAATCAAGAAATCGTGTTAAAAAGTTTTTAAATAGTGATCTTGCAACTTATGGTGTTAATACTGGTTTTGGTGATTTTAGTAATATAAAAATATCAAGAGAAAAATTAAAAACCTTACAGAAGAATTTAATTTTATCACATGCTGTTGGTGTAGGAGATTATTTTTCAGATGAAATTGTTAGAGCAATTATGCTTTTAAGAATTAATGCATTAGCTATTGGATATTCTGGAATAACCCTGAAAGCTGTAAAAACTTTGTTGAAAATGTTAAATAAAAATGTAATCCCACTTGTTCCTGAAAAAGGGTCTGTTGGTGCAAGCGGCGATTTAGCACCATTAGCTCATATTGTTCTTGTAATGATGGGAGAAGGAGAAGCAAGATATAAGAATAAAGTGATGTCAGGCCGGGAAGCTTTAAAAAAGGCCGATATTGAACCTCATCAATTGCTCGCAAAAGAGGGACTTGCATTAATAAATGGTACTCAGGTAATGACCGGGGTCGGTACTATAGCTTTTAGAAAAGCAAGAAACCTTTCTTTAATATCCGATATAATAACAGCTGTCAGTTATGATTCTTTGATGGCAACAGATAGAAATTTGGATGAAAGAATTCACAATCTCAGACCCCATAATGGGCAGATCAATACTGCTGATAATTTATTACGATTATATAAAAATAGTGAAATAAGAGAATCACATTATAATTGTGGAAATGTTCAGGATGCTTATTCTCTGAGAACAGTACCACAGGTTCATGGAGCAAGCAAAGATACTTTAAGATATGTAGAGAGTGTTCTTGAAACAGAAATTAATAGTGTTACAGATAATCCATTAATTTTTGAAAATGGAGCAATTTCAGGTGGTAATTTTCATGGGCAGCCTGTTGCGCTTGCTATGGATCATGCCAAAATAGCAGTAGCAGAACTTGGAAATATATCAGAAAGAAGAATAAACAGACTGTTACATCCTGCATATAATAATGATCTACCAGCTTTTTTAATAGAAAAAGGCGGGTTGAATTCGGGATTCATGATTCCTCAATATGTTGCAGCCAGTCTGGTTTCAGAAAATAAGGTTCTTTCACATCCAGCCTCAGTGGATTCAATTTCAACATCTGCGGGTAAAGAAGACCATGTATCGATGGGAACAATTTCAGCAAGACAGTTTAGCGAGATTGTTGATAATGTTTATAATATATATGCTATAGAAATGCTCGCAGCGGTTCAGGGAATAGATTTTTTCAAACCGCTTAAACCAGGGGATGGCTCCAGAGTTGTATACGATATTGTTAGAAAAAGTATAAAATTTTTAGATAAAGATAGATGGTTTAAAAAAGATATTGATAAAGCCTATGGGATTATTAAAGATGATAGTTTCATTCGAAAAGTGGAAAAATCAGTAGGTGATTTGAGATTTTAAAAAAGTAGAAATAGGAGGTACAAATGAAGAATAAAATTATTTCAGAATCAATGGATGTTAAACTTGATTCTATATTTAATAATCTGCCGGAATATCCAGAATTTGTAAAGGATATCAGAAGAGCCCCAAAAAGGGAAGCAGATTTAAGTAAAGAGGATATAAAACTGGCTTTAAAAAATGCTTTGAGGTATATACCTCAAAAATGGCATGAAAAACTTGCCCCAGAATTTTTAAAAGAATTAAAAGAAAGGGGTCGAATTTATGGATATAGATTTAGACCACAGGGAAATATTAAAGCTAAATCAATAGATAAATATGATGGTAAAACACTTGAAGGAAAAGCTCTTCAGTTAATGATTGATAATAATCTTGATTTTGATGTGGCATTATATCCTTATGAATTGACCACTTATGGTGAGACAGGTCAGGTTTGTCAGAACTGGATGCAGTACTGGATTATAAAAGAATATTTAAAAAGGATGAATAAAAAACAAACACTTGCCTTATATTCTGGACATCCGGTTGGTTTGTTTGAATCACATGAAGAAGCACCAATGGTTATTTTAACAAATGGACTAATGATTGGCATGTTTGATGATATGAAGCATTTTAATAAAGCTGCAGCTCTCGGAGTTGCTAATTATGGACAGATGACAGCAGGAGGATGGATGTATATAGGTCCTCAGGGAATTGTACATGGAACATATATGACCCTTTTGAATGCGGGTAGATTAAAACTTGGTATTCCTCAGGAAGGGGATTTAAGTGGAAAACTTTTTGTATCTTCAGGGCTTGGTGGTATGAGTGGAGCACAGGCAAAAGCAGTTGAAATAGCAAAAGGTGTTGGGATAATAGCTGAAGTTGATTATTCAAGAATTGAAACGAGACATGAACAGGGATGGCTGAATGAAATAGCCAGATCTGAAGAAGAGGCGTTTGAAATGGCATCAAAATATGCTAATAAAGGTGAAGCTGTATCCATAGGATATTATGGTAATATAGTTGATCTTCTTGAATATGCGGTCAATAATAATATAGATATTGATTTATTATCTGATCAAACATCATGTCATGCGGTATATGATGGAGGTTACTGTCCTCAAGGGTTAACTTTTAATGAAAGAACTGAGATGCTTCAAGAGAACAAGAAAAAATTCAAAAAACTTGTTGATAAATCATTGAAAAATCATTACAAGCAGATAAAAACATTAGTGGAAAGAGGAACATATTTTTTTGATTATGGCAATAGTTTCATGAAAGCAGTTTATGATGCTGGTATAACTGAAATAGCTAAAAATGAGGAAAATCCGGATAATGGATTTATTTTCCCATCTTATGTAGAAGATATTATGGGGCCACAGATTTTTGATTATGGTTATGGGCCATTTAGATGGGTATGTTTGAGTGGAGAAAAAGAAGATTTATTAAAAACAGATAGGGCTGCTGCCGAATGTATTGATCCGGACAGACGCTATCAGGATAGAGATAATTATATATGGATAAAGGAAGCAGATGAAAATGATCTTGTAGTTGGTTCACAGGCCAGGATACTCTATCAGGATGCTGAAGGAAGAATAGAGATAGCATTGAAATTTAATGAAATGGTTCGTAATGGAGATATAGGGCCGGTCATGCTTGGAAGAGATCATCATGATACAGGGGGAACAGATTCGCCTTTTAGAGAAACTGCAAATATTAAAGATGGTAGTAATATAATGGCTGATATGTCTGTAAACAATTTTGCTGGAGATGCAGCAAGAGGAATGACTTTATGTACATTACATAATGGTGGTGGAGTTGGTATATCCAAGGTAAGTAATGGAGGATTTGGATTAGTATTAGATGGCAGTAAAAGAGTGGATAATATTATCAAAAGAGCTTTATCCTGGGATGTTCTTAATGGAGTTGCAAGAAGAGCATGGGCCAGAAATCAAAATTCAATAGAAACCATTGCCAAACATAACAAAAATAATGAAAATGATGATCATATAACAATTCCATTTATAGCAGATGATGATTTAATAAATAAAACTATTGAAGAGTCAGGATAAGAGATTAATTGAGGAGTAAATTGTAAATTTAAAAAAATTTACTCCTCTTAATTAACATTCTCTATTTTACCATAAAATAGTTCTTCTAATTTAATTTTTTTTTCTTTAAATTAGTCTTGAATATCTAATTTTATGTGATATACTTCGAGGCATCAAAGGGGTTATCTTGAAAATTTAGGAGGAAAATTGTGAAGATTGATAAAAGGCTAACGGAGATAATAGAACCTTATTTAGAAGAAAGAGGATTGAGATTATATAAATTAAATATAAATGATAATAGAAAGAGCGGCATTGTGCAGGTTTTTGTAGATGGTACAGGAAGACAGGTACATGTAGAAGAACTTACAGAATTGAATAGATATTTAAGTGATATTTTAGATGCTGAAGATATGGTTAATAATTCTTATATACTTGAAGTTTCATCACCTGGGTTGGCTGTTTTGGAAGATAGCAGGGATTTTGAATTTTTTCATGATCGTTTTTGCAGAGTTGTTCATAAAAATGGTGAAGTGAAGGGGTATATTAGAAAAGTTCAAAATGATGAAGTCACTATTGAAGATAAAGAGGGGAAAAAACATATAATCAAATTAGAAAATATATTAAAAGCAGTATTGGATATTGATAAATAGGAGGAATTAGAAAATGGAAGCATTTATGCAGGTAATTCAAGATTTAATGAGATCTAAAGATATAAGCAAAGAAGAGATGATGAAGATAATTACAGAAAGTTTAAAAGATGCTTATATTAGAAAATACAAATTAAAGGAGAAAGTTGAAGAGGATGAAGAATACAATTTACCTCTTGAAGTGGAAATTGATGATGGCAAATTATATGTTTTCATTTCAAAAGAAGTTAAAGAAGAAGTTGATGATAAACACAAAGAAATTAGCATAGAAAAAGCAAAAGAAATTTTGGAAATAACTGACATTGAAGAGGGCGATATAATTGATATTTTTATAGAACCAAAAGATTTGGGTCGAAATGGTGCAAGAATTGTAAAAGAGAATATAATGAATAGAATCAAAGGGGTTGAAGAAGGAAGAGTATATGATGAATATAAAGAAAAAGAAGATGAAATATTTACTGCTATTGTTGTAAGAAAACAGAGACTTAGAGGTAGAGAAAGACAAAAATTTAAAGAAGAAGTAGGTGGAGAAAACAAAGAACTTGCAAATATAATCATGGACCTTGGAAAAGGGGAAGCAAAGATTAAACCCAATCATCAATCTCCTAAAGATAATTATTATAGAGGTTCAAGAATGAAGGTTTTTATATATAAAGTTAAGAGAAGCGGTATGAGTACAGATATATTTGCTTCCAGAACACATAAAAATCTTGTTAGCGAATTAATTAAACTTGAAGTTCCCGAAGTTGAAAGCAATAAGGTTTTGATAAGATCTATAGCAAGAAGCCCAGGATATAAAACTAAAGTAGCTGTTTGGACGGACAATCCAGATATTGATCCCGTGGGCACGTGCGTAGGAATGAGAGGAATTAGAATACAAAATGTTGTAAGAGAATTAAATGGGGAGAGAATTGATGTAATTGAATATATTGATGATCCGAAGAAAATGATAAAAAGGTCTTTAAAGAATATTGATGTTATTGATGTTATATTTGAAGATGAGGAAGCTAAGGAAGCAAAAGTTGTTGTTCCCGATTCACAGTATACGATGGCCATAGGAAGGGGAGGACAGAATGTTGCTCTGGCTGCGCGTCTTACAGGATGGAAATTATATATTGTTTCAGATAGTGAACGCAGAGAGACTATAGAAAAAGAAAAAGAAAAAAAATTAGAACAGCTTCAGGAACTTGACTCTGTATCAGAAGAATATTTTGAAATATTTAAAGATAAAAATATAATAAGTTTAGAGGATATTGTTAGTACCCACCCAAATTTTATGATTGATTTACTGGATACTAATATGGATACAGTTGAAAAAATAATTGAAGAAGCAAAAAACAAACTTGAAGAGATTGAAGAAACAGAGAAGAATAAAGAGGAAGAAGAATCCCAGGAAGATAAAGAAAAAGAAGAAGAGGAAAGTGAAAAAAATAATGAAAAAGAAAATGAAGATCAAAAAGATGAAAAAAAAGATTAGTTTAATATATTTAGGAGTTAACCGGACAACAAGGGGGTGCGGTGAATGGTAAATAATGAAAAAGTTAGAGTTTATGAATTAGCAAAAGAAATCGGGGTTTCCAGTTCGAAACTAATAGAATTTTTCCAGAAAGAAGATTTTGATATTAGTTCACATATGAATATAGTTGGGCCCTACGGGCAGCGTAAAGCTAAAGAGCATTTTGGAGTTGAGGGAGATAAAGATAAAAAAAGTAATAAACCTCATGCCCGTTTAAGAAAGAAAGCAAGGGTAAGAAAAAAGACAGCAAGAGATAAAAAGAAAAAAGAAAAAAGTGAAGAAAAATCTGAAGAAGCTGCAAAAACTAAAAAGACTGAAAAGAAAGAAAAAACTGCAGAGAAAAAGACAAAGAAAAAGGATAAGTCAAAAAAAGGTGCTCCTAAAGAAACAAAAAAGGATAAGAAAGAAAGCAAGGTAAAAGAAAAGGGTGAGGAAAAACCCAAAGAAAAAGAGGAAAAGAAGGAATCTGGTAAGAAAGAAAGCGAAGAGAAAAAACTAAGACCCGATGAACAAATAAAAAAATTAGAAGAAGACTTGAAGAAGAAGAAAAAGAAGAAGAAAGGTCCAAAACCACAGAAAGAGAAAGGGTGGAGAGAAGATTACGCCTGGGTTAGAG
>Ga0209925_1000653_pt1 | contig 17737 bp, 17 predicted proteins | sample SalPonR2_A_D1_MG_FD_185702 | JGI IMG/M metagenome (GOLD analysis project Ga0209925, IMG submission 185702) | Salt pond soil microbial communities from South San Francisco under conditions of wetland restoration - Salt Pond MetaG R2_A_D1_MG... ...
GTCATTAATCCCCTAGGTAAATAAGTATGTGGGCAGTTCTCTACAACTAAAGTTTTATTTGCTCCTTTAGCAATCTTAACAGGTGTATTTAATTTTTCAGATATATCATTGATAATAGTTTCATATGGCTTATTTACATCTTTTTCTTTTCTAAATGGAAATATCCTCAAATATTTTGTATCAAATATTTTGCTGAATTCAATACACTTTCTTAAACCATTGAGATGTTTATTATAATCACCTTCATAAACCAAAAATTCCGTACTAAACTTTTCTAAATCATCAACATTTTTATATAATGGACACATTAAAAATAGGGTAGTTGACAGACATGAAATTTTTATATCATACTTTTTAATTATTTTTTTCACTCTTTTAACTTCATTATCTGTTAAGTTCTCTACTGTTTTATCCCACAATGAATGAATTTCAATAAACTCAAAACCAATTTTTTTGATTTCATGTACAGCTTTTTCAAAGTCCATACTCAGTTGATCAGTTATAAATGATTTTTTCACTAATATCACCTTTCATTTAAGAGGGCATATTTCAATATACCCTCTTATTTATGAAAAACTATCTTTATTTTACTTCTGGCATATTTTTTCTTAAGAAATACTTAATATTATCAGAATCTACCACTACAGTTCCTACATAACATTTTTCCGGAACAGATGCAATATTTGATTCTTTATTGTTTGATGAAATTGGTACATCATTTTGAACTCTGTTATTATAATCCTCGAGCATAACTAAAGCAAAATAAGGCATCAAAGCAGTTTTGGCGACAATAGTACAATCCATTAATCCTTTATCAATATACTCTAATGTTATATCTTCTCTATCTGAACCAACAATCAACATTCCTTTCTTGTTATTTAATTCTTCTACTGCTAAACCTAAACCTGTTGACCCTCCTGAATCCAAGGCAACAGCAGCTGTTATATCAGAATTTGATTTAAACATTGCTTTAGATGATTCTGTTGCTTTTTGAGGATCTCCTTCGGATTCTGCAAAAGAAACAACTTCCCAATCTGTGTCTTTTAAGGTATCCAATAAACCTTCCTTTTTTAATTCTGTATTAGCAGCGCCAGCATTCATAACAACACCTAATTTACCTGAATTACCAGCACGAGAAATAATTTCTTTGCCAGCAGCCACACCTGCTTGATAGTTATCAAGGCCTACATAAGATAATGCTCCACTACCTGGAACAGTTGATTCTACAGTTACCACAGGAATACCTCGACTCATAGCCTTTTTAATCCCTGGAACAACAGTTCCATCCCAAAGAGGCATTATTATGCCATCAGGATTTTTAGCTATCGTCTGCTCTAGAGCTTCTGCTTGAGCTGCCATATCCCAGGCCTGTGGTCCAATAATATCTAAATTGACATCTAATTTTTCACTAGCATATTGAATTCCCAATTTCATATCAATCATATATGGATGTCCCAATACGGCTCCAACAAAATAATATTGCCTATCCGCAGCAAAAGAAACAGCTGTAATTGAAAATAACATTATTAAAACTAACATTATGGTTAAAATATTTTTATTCATGATAAATCCTCCCTTTTTATATTGACCATTCTCCACCATTGACATATATTTGTTGACCTGTAATAAATTGTGCACTATCTGATACTAAAAATTCTGCTAATTCTGCAACATCTTTTGTTTCTGTAAATCTTCCCATTGGAACTCTCTCTGCTCTTTCTTCTATATAATCTTCAAAGCTAATCTCCTTATTTTCTATCACCTCCTTAATCATATTTTTTTGAATCTCTGTTAACACTACACCAGGACAAATGGCATTAACATTTATATTATAAGGCGCTGCATATAAAGCTAATGATTTTGCCAACATTACTACAGCGGCTTTACTAGACCTATAAGCAACTACATATCCACCTGGTTTGTTCGCATTTGTAGAACCAGTAAATATTATCTTACCTTCTTCTTGTTTTTTCATAATTGGCAATACATATTTAGCGCACAAAAACATCCCTTTCACATTAATATCAAATACCTTATCCCAATCAGCAGCTGATGTATTTTCAAAATCATAAGGACCTACAATCCCTGCATTACTTATTAAAAAATCTATTTTGTTAAACTTATTGATTGTCTTTTCAACTAAATTTTTTATATCTTTTACTTTTGTAACATCAGTTTCTATTGCTAAAGCATTACTATATGGTTCTATATTTTCTTTAACATTACACATACCATCATAATCTATATCAGCTAATACAATATTGGCTCCATCTCTCCCTAATTTTAGGGCCATCTCTTTTCCTATTCCTGAAGCAGCTCCTGTAATTATTCCTACATCTCCTTTTAAATTTAAACTTACTTTTCTGTTCATATATAAGCCCCCCTCTCAATTAATATCTAACATTACTTTTAATGAGTCTTTTTCACTAGCTTTCATTACAGCTTCTTTTAAATCATCTAATTTATAATGATCTGTAATTAAACTAGAAAGCTCAATTTTTTCTTCTTCTATCAGTTTCAAACCATCTCTAAAAGTCTGTGTAGTATAAGAATAACTACCTTTAACTGATAATTGTTTATAATGTATTATGTTAGGATCTATATCTAATTTTTGATTGTTTGGCAACCCACCAAAATAAAGTATTGTACTTCCTTTTCTTCCTAATTCAACCGCTTGTTTATAAGCACTTATATGTCCTGTTGCCTCAATAACAATATCAGCTCCATGACCGTTAGTTAATTCTTTTATACTTTTAATTGTATTTTTCTTTTTAAAATTTATGATTTCTTTTGCTCCAAGATTTTTAGCTATATTTAAACGTTCAGGAACACTATCAACTGCTATCACTCTAGCTGCACCAGCAAGATAAGACAATTGTAGGATTAATAACCCCATAAAGCCCATTCCTAATATTACAACTGTATCTCCTATTTTAATATCTGTATTCCTAATTCCATTTAAAGCACATGCAACTGGTTCAGTAAGAGCGGCTTTTTCATATTCAAGATCTTTTGAAAATCTATATATTCTCGTTTTCTGATGTTCTTTAGGAATTTTAACTTCTTCCGAAAATCCTGCAGGTTGGATTAGTGTATCTTTAGCATTTTCACAAAATTGGAATAAACCTAATTTACAATAATAACATTCTAAACATGGTGTTATCCAAGAAACCACTACTCTGTCTCCGACATTTATATCTTCTACATTACTACCTAATTCTTTTACTTTTCCAGCAAATTCATGCCCACCAACAAATGGCATTCCATACATATCTAAAATAGGGTGCCCTCTTTTAGCCATTTTTACATCTGATGAACAAATTCCTGAACTTTTTACTTCAACAACCAATTCACCATCGTTAGCTGTTAATCTGTCAATTTCTTTTATTCTATAACCAAATGGTATATCATATAATTCGCCAATTTTCATTTTTGATGTCCTTTCTAAAACTTATTTATATCTTGATAAATTTCATTTAAATTTTTTTCCCTCACAGTTTTATAATTTTCGAATATAATTTGATATTTTTCATTATTTACTTCATTATAAGTATAATAATCTTCGATCTCTCTGTTATTTGTTATTATTTTGTCTAAATCCGTAAATACACCGGCTGCAAGACCTGCTACTAGAGCAGTCCCAATACATTCATAATGCTTATTTGATAATTTTTTATAATTTATTCCTAAAATATCTGCTTTGATTTGGTTCCATAGATTATTATTACTGCCTCCACCAATAACCATTACTTTATTAATAGATTTATTATTTATATTTTTATATATATTATAGTAATTTAAGTATTCATAACCTATTGACTCAAGAAATGACTTATATAAATGATATAAGTTATGTTTCCAATCAAGTCCAAACCAGGTTCCTCTTGTATCTTTATTAGGTGGAATAAAACTGCCACCTAGAAATGGTAAAAATAAGATATTTTCAGAGCCCGGTGGTATTTTCCTTGCTTGTTCTATCAATTTACTATAATTCTCACCGTTGTTATAAATATTATTTATAAACCATTCATGCATTTCACCTCCAAAATTGATACCAAGTAAATAATAAGTATCTGGAATAGGAGATTCCATTCTTATTAGTGTCCTGTTATTTTTATCTATAAAATCAACATCTGAACAAATACCAAATATTGAACATGTTCCCGCAATATCAATTGCTTCTCCTTTATTAATTACTCCTGCTCCTAAAATACTTGCAGCAGTATCACCACAACCAGCTACCACTGGAATACCTGATTTTAAATTAGTTCTTGTTGCAGCATCATGACTTAATTTGCCTACAATATCAGTACAATTCTTAATTTTCGGCAAAACTTTTTTTGATATTGATAAAATATCACATATGGTTTTTGACCATCCCTTTTTATCACTTAATCCAAACAAATATAAAGAAGTCCTATCAATAAATGCTTCTTCTGCACTCATATTTGTTAATTTACCTACTATAAAGCCTGAAAGTGTAATAAACTTTTTTACTCTTTGATAAATACTATTCTCTTGTTTTTTCCAATATAACATTTTTGTTCCATTTATGGGAATAGACCCTGATATATTATTAATAATTTCCCCGTTTTTATCTAATACAGTTTCTAAACTTTTTTTGAAATTATTATTAATTGGTGGATCAAAATTAAATACAGCCTCCCAAGCATCATTTATGCCCACAATACCACCCATTTGTCCATCAACACCAATTATTTCAATATTAATATCTTTATTTTTTTCCATGACATCTTTTATACCTGATAATACAGTATCATATATTTTTTCAATATTAATAGTATTCAAGTTTTCTTTAATTAGTGGAGTTTTTTTACGTAATGAATATATATTTTGTCCTTTTGAATTGAATAGCCCAATTTTTAGACCAGTAGTACCTATATCAATACTTAATATCATATAATGAACACCTCTTAGAAGAGATTTTATACTTTTAGGCCTTTTCTCTTTTTATTTGCAAATATGAATCTATCCCAATTACTAAAATTAATAATGTTCCAATAACTATATTTTGCCAAAAACTACTAATCATTAACAAAGTGAAAGAATTGTTAATTAATGACATAAATATACATCCTAATAAAGCACCAACTATTGTACCCTTTCCCCCTGCAATACTACCTCCACCAATCAAACAACTTATTATTATCTCCAGTTCTAAACCAGATCCAAGAGCCCTAGAAGCCATTTCTAATCTTGCAGTTACTAAGATTCCAGCCAATGCAGCCAGCAATCCACTTAATACATATACTATTATTTTTGTTCTTTTAACTTTAATCCCAATCAACTTTGCAGCATCTATGTTACCACCAATAAAATATAATTTTCTCCCTAAATCTAACTTGGTAATTACTAATTGAGCAACTACAATAACTATTATCATAATCCAAAACATATTATATATTCCAAATGTTTTACCCGCTCCAATTTGAATAAAATTTTCATTAAAACCTCTAACTCCTCTTCTTGCAGAGCCTTCTAAAAGAACATTAATTAATCCTCTCCCAACATACATTGTTCCTATAGTAGCTATTACATGATTAATACCAACTATGCCTATTAAAAAACCATTGATAAATCCAAAGGTAACTCCAGTAAGTAATCCAAATATAATTGATAAAAATACCGAAAAACCATTAACAAGACACAAAGCTGTAACAACCCCTGATAACCCCATAACTGAACCAACTGATAAATCGAAAAAACCAGTAATAAATAAAAGCATCATTCCTGTAGCAATTATAGCTTTGGGAGCTATACTTGTTTGCAGTGAATCAATGTTATAGATATTAAAAAAAATATCACTCGTGCTACCTAAGAATAAAATCATAAAAACTATTAATATTATTATTGGTAATTCTTTTCTATTTTTAAGAGTTTTAATTTTATGAGAACTCATCATTGATTTACCTCCCATTAAAAAATCACATCAATGTGTAATCAATTTTCTTTATTTAATTTTGTATCAATAGTAATAGCAATTACTAAGATAACCCCTGTGACTGTCTGTTGCCAATCTGGATTTATATTAAACATTACCATTCCATTTAAAACTAAAGCCAGAAATAATAAACCAAGTACTGATTTCAAAACAGAACCGCTACCACCATATATGCTTGCTCCTCCAAGCACAGCGGCAGTAATCATCTTAAATTCAAGCCCTTCTCCTGTATCTGGCATAGTTACTGCAATTCTTGAAGCACTTAAAATTCCTGCTATACCAGCCGTAAAACTGCAGGTTACATACATTATTATTTTGACCCAAACGGTTTTTATTCCATAAATGTTTGAACTATTTAAATTTTCACCAACATAATACAACTTTTTAAAGAAAGTATGTTTGTTGAGAAGAAATTGAATAATTATAATTGCTAGGAACATAATTATTATAGTAATATGTACATTAAATATTTTATACCTTGCTATAGCCCTAAAAGTAGAAGTATAGGTTGCTCCTCCTAAGGCAGTAGTAAACGCAATTAATACTCCTCTAAGCAATATCATCATGCCGAGAGTCATTATTATTGGATTAACCTTTAATTTTACTATAAAAAATCCATTTATCAAACCTATTAAGATAGCAGCCAGCATAGCAATAGATATACCTAACCATACTGGTAATCCTAAATTCAATATGCAATAACCTGTAATCGCTCCTACAAGACCAAATGTAGATCCTATTGAAAGATCTATCTCGCCCATAATCAATAAAAATGTCAAACCTACAATAGAAAAAAACTGAATAGAAACAGCATATATTAATGAATAAATATTTCCATAATCAAAAAATGTTTGGCTTTTATTTATAGAAAGAAAAATAAAAGCTGCAATTGTAATAAAAATAATAGTAAATTCATTAAAATTTATTTTTTTCTTTTCTTTTAAATAATTTTTCAACATAATATCTACTCCAATTGTTTATTTTTATTTTTACTTCCCGCAGCAAGGGTAACTATTTTTTCTTCAATAATCTGCTCTCCAATTAACTTACCTGCTATCTTATAATTTTTCATTACAAGTACTTTATCACTCAAACTTATAATTTCAGGCAATTCAGAAGAAATAAGTATTATACCCGCTCCTTCATTTGCAATATCTTTTAAGAATCTATGGATATCGGCTTTAGCCCCCACATCAATTCCCCTTGTTGGTTCGTTAGCAATTAAACAAAGAGGATTAATGCCAAAACATATTGCCGCCATTAATTTTTGTTTATTTCCCCCACTTAGTTGTTTTGGTTTACTATTGACATCAGGTATTTTAATATTAAATTTTTCTATTAAAGATCTAGTTATATTATTCATCTTTTCTCTGTCTATTAACTTATTTTTAAATATATTTTCTAAAACAGGGCAAACAATATTTTCACATGCTGTCATATTGAAAAACAACCCCCCATCTTTACGATTCTCATTTAAATATACTATTCCATTGTCTATAGCTTTATTTGGAGTAATATTTTTAAACTTGTTATTATTAATTTCAATATAACCTTCATCAAAACTATCTAAACCAAATATCAGTTTCATCAGATCTAATCTTCCAGAACCTTGGAGTCCATATATTCCAAGTATTTCTCTCTCATATAAGTCAAAATTAATATTTTTAAATAAATTTTCTTTGCCTAAATTTTTAACCTTCATAAATATTTTTCTATCTTTTCTTAGACTATATTTTTTCTTTCCGTACAAATTCTCAATATTTCTACCAACCATTAGATTTATTAGTTGATCTTCTGCTTTAACTTCATTTCTTTGTAGAGTTTTTACATAAGCACCATCTTTCAAAATTGTAATCCTATCACTTATTTGCAAAACTTCTGATAAATGATGTGATATATATAAAATACTTAAACCACTATTTTTTAATTTAGTTATAATATTAAATAATTTTTCCACTTCTTTTTTCTTAAGTGCCGAAGTCGGCTCATCAAGAATTAATAATTTTGGGTCATAACTAATTGCTCGTAAAATTTCAATTATCTGTTGCTCAGCAAGTGGTAAGTTTTCTACTTTTTCTTCTGGGTCAATATCCAAATCAAATAATTTTAATTTTTTTTGTGCTTCTTTTTCCATTTTGTGTTTATCAATTAAACCTATTTTGTTTTTAAAATCACTTTCTGGGAAAATATTTTCATAGACAGTTAGATTTTCAAATATACTCAATTCTTGATAAACAATTGCTACTCCAATTTCTTTCATTATTCTTGGATTAGATTTGTTAATTTTACTACCATCAAAAATTATTTCACCTTTATCTGGCTTTATATTTCCAGAAATGATTTTCATCAATGTTGTTTTTCCTGCACCATTTTCTCCCAGAATAGTATGAATTTCTCCTTTATTTACAGAAAACGTTACAGAATCTAATGCTTTTACTGGCCCAAATGTTTTTGATATATCTTGTAAATCTAATAACATTACCATAATATCCCTCCACAATACATATTTTATGCATTGAAATATAGATGCATTTAATCATTATAAACTTCTACTTTAACTTTTCCTTTATCTCCTCTAAATCTTGATTCAAAATAATCTATTGCAACATTTTTTTCTGTATAAGTAATATTCTGCATTAAATGTAAGGGAGCACCAATTTCAATATTAAGTAACTTTGCATCATACACATCAGCAATAATTGGTTCTAATGTAATTTCAGCTTTATATGGTTTTATATCAAATTTTTCAGTTAAAGTTTTATATAGAGATTTATCCTCAAGATTTTCATATTTAAGTTCAGGGCATAGATTATAGGGAATATGATTTCTAACAATTACTATAGGTTCATCTTGTATATATCTAACTCTAGTTATTATAAAAATTTTCTCATTTTTTTTAATATTCAATTTTTTAGCTAAAGATATTCTCGATTTTTTTATTTCAATATTGATTATTTCAGTCTTTGTCTTGAATCCTTTTTTTTCCATATCATCATAGAAAGTAGTGAACTTTTGAATAAAGCCGTAATTTATCTTTGGTTTCGAAACATAAGTACCTTTGCCTTTTTCCCGATATAATAGGCCTTCATTTACTAATTCTTTTAGAGCCTGTCTAATAGTAGGTCTACTTATTTCATATCTCTCTTTAAATTCTCTTTCTGATGGAATTAAATCACCTGGTTTTAATTCTCCAGTATCAATCTTTTCCTTCACAATCTCCTTTAATTGGAAATATAAAGGTATAGGTGAATTTTTATCAAGCATGTTTATAGACATTTTTATCCCCCTTTTAAGGTAATGATATTATTGTGTAAACTTGTAATTACCACATTACATATATTCAATATTTATTATAACTTTCCTCTTTTTATAAAGTTATTAGGGGGTAATTCTAAATTATTTATCATTTCTGTAAAAATTAATTTTCTCGACAAATTTTTCAGCTACTTTTGTAACCTCATTATAATCACCTGTATTAGCACCACTAGTTAAAGCACCTCCTACACCAACAGCAAAACTTCCTGCCTTTATCCAATCTCTGATATTATCTAAATTAACACCACCTGTTGGCAGCAACTGCGCTTGAGGCACAGGCCCCTTTATTGCTTTTATTATTTTAGGTCCAAATAAAGTTGCAGGAAAAACTTTTACAATATCTGCCCCAGTTTCCATGGCTGTTATTACTTCAGTTACACTCATGGCACCAGGAATTACTATTTTTTTATATCTATTACACAATTTAACCATCTCAATATTTAATGCTGGTCCAACAATATATTCTGCTCCTGCTAAAATACAGATCCGAGCAGTTTCAGCATCTAATACAGATCCTGCACCAATTAAAATTTCATTATCGTTATATTTTTCAGACAGTTTCTTAATAACATCTACAGCGCCAGGAACAGTCATTGTTATTTCTATTGCATCAATTCCACCAGCTTTTACTGCTTCGACTATTTTAAAAGCATCTTTTGAATTTTTAGCTCGTATTACTGCAACTATACCTGTTTCTTTAATACGTTTTATGTTTTCTAATTTACCCATATTTTTTAAGCCTCCTGTTTATTCTTTTTTATATTTTTGAAGTCTCTGGTTGTTTGATATCATTAGCAATTTTCTCAAGCTTAATAAATATATTATCATCAATATCAAAATGAAATACCTCAGCTATTACTTGTGCCCATCCGTGTATAAAATAAATCCAACCATCTTCAATATATAAATTCTTTTCTCTCTTATTTTCTAAGGCCTGATGCATAAATCTTCTTTCTCCTCGATAATTAAGTTCCCAAACAAGACTATTTTCAGGAAATATACACTTATCAGTTAAAGGAGATCCCGGTCTATCTTTGCCTAGACCAGTTGCATTCACAATAAGAGAATATGGTTTTAAATGAGCCATTACTTTATCATTTTGTTCTGGTTTTGGTGTAAGATTATATTGAACTTCTACATCTGAATTGATCTTATTGAATATTCTTTTAAATTTATCTAAACGAGGTTGACTACGGTTGTTAATTATAAGCTTTGAAGGCATATTCTTATCATTATATTCATCAAATAAATAAGAACTTATTGCCCTTGCACTTCCACCAGCACCCATAATTAACACTTCTCCATTATGTTTTTCCCAAAATTTATCTGGTATAAAAGCTTCCATAGCTAAACCACTTGTAATAGGATCTTTAGCAGAACCTTCTAATTTTCCATTATTTTTAGATATACAGGATAGTTCTTCCTGCATAGATGCATGATTATCGAGGTAATCAAATTGATCTTTACATGCATTAAATAAATCTATCTTATGAGTAGTTACTAATGCTCCATATGATAACTCATCTTTCTTTATGAAGTCTACTACTTGCCTATATATTTCCGGATCTGCATGAATGTCTATATCTATACCTACTAACTCTGCTTCTATATCTAAAGCTTTCATCCAATGTGGAAACAAGTCCATAATCGATGACTGATTTGTAGTTACCCCTATAAAATACATAGTTGGTTTTTTTGCTTTTTTCGGTAATTCAATCATAATATTTTACCTCCTAATTATTGCTTTTGCAGGGTTCTTTTTAGTTATTTTTTTAATAATAGTATCTTTAATTCCATGTTTTTTTAATGTTGGTATAAATTCTGTTAATATGTAATCTAAACCTATTTTACCACCATAGCTTTTTAAACGCTCTCTGGTAGTATCTAAAGAAATCAATAATTTATCTTCATAACCTTTATCAATCATATTTATAATTAATTTTATTTCTTCCTCATCTGTATGATACTTGAAACGTCCAATTGTATCATAATCTAAAAATACACCTGTTTTTAAAACCTGTTGATGAAATTTGATATTATCACTTCTTCTATCTAAATGACATATAATAATTGACTCAGGTGATACACCATTTGTCATTAATAATTTTACAACCTCTAAAGCACCTCTCCCCTTATCTGTATGACACATAATAGTAACGCCTGTTTCATTAGCAGCTTTGGCAGCTGATAATAATAACTTTTTATACATACCGTCAAAGTTTTTACTTTCTATTGCAATTTTAATAATTCCAGCTTTAGCTGAAGTTTGTTTACTATTAAAAGTATATAAATTTCTTGTATACATACCTGTCATTAATTCTTGCATAAGTAATTCTGTATACTCTGATTGTCCAATTTTATATATCCAATGACTTTTTGGATAATATTGTAATTTATGAAATCCTGTAGCTGCTATGATATTAACATCAGTAGCTTCAGAAGCTTTAATTAGTTCTTTTGTCATCCTTCCACAACCCAAAGGCTGTGCATCTACTATAGTGTTTCCACCCATTTTTTTATAAAAATTTAATTCCTTTACTGTCATTTTATAGCTATCAATACATAAGGAAGGATTAATAGTATAGGGTTTGCCCTTTTTAATAAATAAGTGTTCATGACATTGACAATGTCCAAGTTTGCTTTCAGAAATCAACCCATTTACAGTCATAATATTATTATTGAGTTTACTCATTATCCCACCACTTTTTTAACCTAATAATTTCTTAATTAATACTTTGGATTATCGGTAATAACAACTTTATTATTTTTTTCATGTATAAGCTTTTTCATGCCATTTTTTTCTATAATCCCATAATTATGTCCCGCATCTCCCCTATACACACAGAAAAATATTAAAGGTTCATTACCAGTATTTACTGTACGATGAGCCCAATATGGAGGTATATAAGAGATACTTCCTTTTTTCATATTTATTACTTTACTATCGCCATTGTTTGCTTGCATAACTAACTTTCCATTACCTTTTAATGTGAAATATATTTCTGCTGTGTTTTCAACCTCATGAAAATGACCTTTAGTCATAAAATATTCACTTCCGATTTTACCTGAATAAATTTTGCTTATACAATGTAAAAGATGACCATTTTCTTCAGGGACTTTAATAGTGGAAAACTCATAAATTAATGGATCTTCAGTTAAAACTTCCTTAACTGCTTTTTGATCTAAATACATAGTAGACATGTCACTTAACTTTCTTTTTACTAATTTACTCTCTGTTTTTAATTTAAAATTATTCATATCGATATAACTATTAAATGGTTCAAAATATTGGATTTTTATCACTCCTTTTATTATTATTAGTTTTAATATCTTAATGTTAACCTGTCATTACATTTAATATTAAAATTTTTTACCTTTTATAATTATTTTATTTTATATGTTAATGTAAGCATGTATTTACCATTAAACTTGTATTTTATATAATACTTCATAAAAAACAAAAACCCTTCTTTTTTTTAAAAAAAATTAGTCCTTTTTGAATTTAGAGAATTACAAGGTTTAATGCGCGATTTTAAATTATTGATTATAATACTTAAAATATCTAAAATTATATTTATTCGATTATAGTCATCTTAGTACTTGTAGTTGATAAAGGTTTCTTTTCTGAAGATAACTGTGAATTACTTGCAGGAAAACAGCTTAAATATTTAATCAAAGCCAAGATGTATAGTTCTTTAAAAAGACAAGCCCTATCAATACAAGAAGATAACTGGCAGTATGTTGGTAATGGTTACCATTTGGCTGAAAAAAGATGTCATCTAGACACCTGGGAACATGACAGAAGGTTTATCTTTATCCGTCATGAAAAATTAGTTGAACCTAAAAATGAAGATCAGATGTCTTTAAAAAGTTTAGGTGCTATCTATAGTTATCAGGCTATTGTAACCAATCTAAATGAAGATATTTACCCAGAAGAATGCTGGCATCGTTATAATCAAAGATTTATTATTGAAAACAAGATAGAAGACATTAAAAACGGTTTTGCAGTTGATCACAACAGCCAGAAAAAGTTTTTAAAAAATTATATAGACATCATTATTAAAATTATTGCATACAATATCTTCAACTAGTTTAAACAGGCCCTGCTGCCTGCAAATTTAGTTAAAAAAAGGATCAGGACAATAAGGAGAATCTTTATTAATATACCGGCCAACATAGTCAAAAAAGGTGGACGCAGATATACAATACGTCTTCCTAAATTGGATTATCTTAAAAAAATAGTAGAAAGCATTAAAGATAGTCTTTATATGTTTGCTTTCCGGCAGTGTTATTATAGAAGATAGCTTAAAGTTTTAACTTGTCAGTCCTATTTAACACAAAACAAGGTCCCAGGGATATCTATACCCCAAAAATATATTGTTTAAGTAAAATCTTGTATGAATTCAAATTAAAAGTTAAATTTAGAAATCGAAAATGTAAATATCGTTATTTTAGCTTAAATTAGTGTGTAAATTTATTTTTAGTGGCTACTTTCCGAATTCAGGTTTAAAATACTCAATCATATTCATAAGTCGACCTCCAATCATATTAATGGCTGATTTCAGATAACGTCCCGCAGCTTCGCGACTTCCCCCAATGATGCTCCCAATTTCTATTCAAAACTGCAATCTCACATGAGTCAGCCCTACTTTCATTTATGCTCCCTAACTGGGATGTCGCTAAGGTGCTGTTATCTGAAGTTGATACCTTTACTTAATTGGCTTACAAATTAAATAATTTTGTTTTTGCTCACCAATTTTCCACAAACTAGACTGTTCAATTTTATTTATAGAATCTTCTCTAGATTGATGCCCATCTTCGATATATAATATTCCATCTTTTTTTATAATTCTGGATAATTTCTGAAAAAATATTTTTGGTTTAGATATATGATGAAACATATCTAAAGCATATATAACATCTGCAATATTATCATCGATTGATATATCATTATTTTGAACTAATATAGGATGAACATTTTGTAAATTGTTTTGATTTATTTCTGTTTTCACATATTCAATAGCAAGTTCATGAATATCTACAGCATAAACTTTTCCATTTTCTCCTACTAAATTTGAAGATTTTTTAAGATATCTACCAGGACCACATCCATAATCAACAACTGTATCTCCTTCATTAATATTAAATTCTTCTAAAATTTTCCCGACTGGACTAAAGAAATCCCTTATTCTATAAGTCCATACCATCATCCTAAATCCTAAATTTTTCAATTTGATTTCTAACATTATCTTCACTCCTTAAATAATTTTAATAACAATGCTTCAAACAAAAAGTTATCACTTATTAAATTTTATCTAGTATTAATTTCAGATAACGTTACTGTGATTCGCGGTGTGCCCGATGTCCACAGACCTGGTGGAAAGTTAGCTTTCATATCCGCAATTGGTCAAGTGCTAACTTTGCGCCAGAAGACATGCCGTTAATCCCATGTTATACGAAGTGTTGCTCTTGTTACATCCACACTTTTTTATAATCCTCTACAAATTCAGAAAGAAAAATAGGTTCTCTGTCTAAAAGATTTTTTATTTCATTAGTAGATTTATTGGCTTTACCTAATCTTGCCACTGTATATAAGCCTATCATTACTAATATCTTACCTATATTCAAACCTTCTTTTTTCTTTTTAATAAAAAAACTTATTATTGAAGGATCTTTATATGTAATTTCACGACCTAATTTTTCAGATAGAACATTCGCAACCTCATAATAACTTAATGCTTCTTTACCTGTTATTTCATAAGCTTTATTTATATGATTTTTTTCAGTTAGTACTAACGATGCTACATCTGCAATATCTCTTACATCTATAAAATTTGTTTTTCCTTTTCCAGCAGGAATATATATTTCATCATTTTCTTTAATTTCTTTTTTATGAGTTGTAGACAAATTTTGCATAAAAAAACTAGGTCTTAAAAACGTATATGGTACTTTTTCTTCTTTAATTAATTTTTCTATTTTATAATGAGGAACTAAGGGATTATTTTCTACACCTTGTAGAGAAAGAAATACTATTTGTTTTATATTTTTATTTTTGGCTTCTTTGATTACAGGATGTATATATTTTTTAACTTTTGATATAGCAGGAGGACGAATTAATAACATTCTATCTATATCTTTTAAAGAATTTTTTATTAGTTTTTTGTTTTTGAAGTTAAATTTTGCAAAATTAATTTTATCATAATTAAGTGACTTTTTTGACTTGTTTAAATCTCTGACACCTGCTATAATTTCAATTTGATCGTTACTACTATTCAATAGTTTTCTTATTGTTTCTTTTCCTACATTTCCTGTAGCGCCTGTAATTAGAATTTTTTCAGTCATCTGTTTTCCTCCTAAATATAAAGCAACATTTCGTATAACGTCCCTGGGATTTCCGACGTGCCTGTGCCTTTAGGCCTGGCGGAAAGCTTGCCTTAATATTTCTTGCTGCTTGTGATTGCAAGCTTTGTGACAGAAGGCATGTCCCGAAGGGTAGGCTTGCTCTTTAGCCTAACGGCAATCCCATGTTATACGATGTAATAACTTGCCACGTTAAAAACATCTCTCTTCTTCAACTTAATGAAATATTACTATTCTTCCTTAACCAGCAAAAAAGTTCATAAATTCTGTACTATATTAAATCTTCACAAAGTGCGTGAAGATCAATCAGTAACTAATTTATCTTCTGCTATATGTAAATATCTTTGAAAATTATAATTGCCCAATTCAATTGTTAAAACCACTTGAAAACTGCAATTATTATTTTCTTTATTTGCAGGAGTTAATTAATATCAGTTAGCGATGCCCCAACCCTTCTTTTCTCTCTTTCTCTTATTTGCCGATATTCAGTTCTTATTTCGTATAACGTATCCGTCTTGCCGAAGTCAATCAGACCTTAGATATCTCCTATCTTGGTCTGATTGATTTGGATGCAGCGTAGCGGAACCGGCAATATTTTGTTATACGCCCCGACGACTGAAAAGAGGAGAGCGCAGCGTGGTACGGAGCGTAGCGGAGTGAGTTCAAAAAATATTTTTCGTTCTTACTTAATATAATATGTTTTTTCATTTATAAATATCATTTTTACAGCTCATTTTCCTCAGTTTCGATTATTCCTTTAAACAAAATCCACAGACCGATAACCAGTTCAAAAGGTACGTAAGGAACATAAAATACAAATGGTATGTTATAGTTAAATATCTGGGTAATTGTTCCGACTAACAAAGGAAACAATGTTACTAACCCCCATAGCGACATCCAGCGCGGCACAACGCGTGATCGGTGAAGCAAAGTATAAAATATGATTGCACCTAGGCAAAATGCTAACATATGCAATGTACCACCCACGAACTCCATGGTATCATATGCTACCTGACCCATAAATAAAAGGTTTGATGGTTGGCCAGTAGCGACATATTCTTGACTAAAACGAAGAAGAGAAAAAGTACTCATCCTGCTAACTACTAATAATGCAGCTTCTAAAAAGTAGAATCCCATGGCAGTCAAAGCTAATTTTTCATTCTGCTTCTTAAGCAACTGGAAGAGAACTGCACCCAAGAAAATAACACCAAGAGCCGTAAGTATGTCCAGAAAAATGTTGAATTGTATCAAACTTGGGTTAGCTGATATTTTGAACATTGTCTTACCAATATCTTCTGATACAAACCATGTTGATTTTAGGAATACGCCACTGCTGAATGAAGTGAAGAATTGAAATAAGAATGCGATGCCTAATATTTTGAATGTTTTTTTGTGCACTTTCATATTATCTTTCTTTGTGATTTTATTCTTCATTACAATACTATCTCCCTCTTGTTAGTTTAATTAGCTCTTAAATACTAGCTTATTCTCAGAATTTGACACTTCTTCAAATTGGACAGATAGATTAATTTGAATTAATCATGATTAATTTTTCAAATTAGACATTCTCCGGGCCTAATCACTATAAATCTTTTCAAAAATAGTATGATTTTCCAACTGGATCTCCACTCAAACCATGACAGTTTAACCTCCCATATCTCCCCGGGGGCAATGCCCTTAAATTCCTTCGTTCTACCTGTCCATGAATGGAGGCCGATTCTTGCTCCTTTACTGGGTCTAAGCCCTAATGGATTAAAAATATTAGCTGCTCCTGGCTTCTTTTCTTTCAAAGCGCTAAATCTGATACTTAACAAGTATTATTACTAATTTTTTACCTTCTTTAACATCCTCAGGCAGAAATTCAACCAACCAATCTACCTTCTCTTTTTCTTCCGGCCTAATCATTAAAACTGCATAATTACTTTCTATTCAATCTAATTTTAGTTGTGATTATTTATTTTTCAGGTTTTTTACCATAATCATTTTCTACAGGAGTCCCTTCTTCAGCACATAGTATCAATAAATAAATTCCTCCAATTACAGGAACTAATTCTATTAAAAGAAACCAACCGCTTCTATTTGTATCATGTAATCTTCTTA
>Ga0209925_1000656_pt1 | contig 17702 bp, 18 predicted proteins | sample SalPonR2_A_D1_MG_FD_185702 | JGI IMG/M metagenome (GOLD analysis project Ga0209925, IMG submission 185702) | Salt pond soil microbial communities from South San Francisco under conditions of wetland restoration - Salt Pond MetaG R2_A_D1_MG... ...
AACAATGATTTTTCCATCAGATGGTGAACTAGATCCAGAAACAGAAATATGATCGGTTTCAGAAATCGAAAAGGAAAGCATTGATGCATAATCATCAGAATCATAAAATGCATTCACACTTCTTAATAAACTATTCACATTTGATGTGTTCTTTAAAGACAATGAAAATCCAATTTCTTCTCCATAGTTCAATTCAACTCCCGATCCAAGATTTTCAAAGCTGAATCGGTATGGTTTTGTAGAAGATGAAAAAAAACCTGTTGCATCAAGTGTCACGCTATCTGTTGAAATAGTCTCATTTCCATAAAGAAGCGAAGCTTCAACTTCCATGGGAGCGGACCATCGTTGAGCATCTTTGTGACTGATGTATATGATTGCTGAAGCATCTGAGATTATTTTATTTCTTGAAAACTTTTCACCCATCCATATTCCTTCAGCATCAGCAAGATTAAGTGTTTGCTGAGATGATGCGGTAGGGCGAGTTTTATCCATATTATTATTTGCGTGTAAATAGTAAGTATTACTATTCTCATCGTTTTCTCCTTCAGCCTTAAATGGGACAGTTACAGAGGAAGGATAATCTGATGAATCATATAAGAATGAAAAACTAATGATGGATTCTAGAAACTCTGAAGCATCCTCTTTACTAAAATTTACGCCAAGTTCTCCTTCTTCAAGAAGCATGGTTATTTCATCAATTATTGCAAATGCATCTTCAATTGTGTTTATCTCACTGTTATTTGCAAGATTTCGAATAATTTTTAAACCTATATTTGAAATGTTTTTTAATAGTGGATATTCTTGTTCTATTATTGAAGTTAGTGTTTTGTTACCTGGGATCATTTCAATAGAGAATAATAGGAGTTGGCCAGGATTAACAGTTTGAGAAATATTTGTAAGAGTTATTGATTGTTGCATCGAATTTTGAAGTAATCCCGGATTAAGTGTAATTGTTTCATTAGCAATTTCTGTTGGGACGATTGTAGTTTCACTGTAGGTGTAAATACTGAGTTTAACTTTATCATTATTGTTTATTTGACTTGGTAGTTTTGTCTTAAAATAAAGATCATATTCAACGTTTCCATTTAATTGAATTGATTTATTATCTGTGTTTTCATACGCTTCAACAATTCTGAGGGGATTTGGAAAAATAAGTTCCATCTGTTCGAATAATTCTTCAAATTCTTCGAAACCTTCTAACCCTTCAAAATCATCAAATAAACTAGTAACCCAGGTTGCTAACCAAGCATAAAGAGTTTCATTATCGACAAGAGTTACTCCTTCGCGAAAAGAAAACCCTCTGATAAATATAGGAGGATATGATGAAGCATTTTCTTTTGTTGGAGGGATTTCAGCAAGTAATGGAAATTGATTTGTTGAATCATACTCGAGATTATCAACGTCAAGTATGTCTTTGAAGTATAGTTTTGTTTTTCCCTCAGGTTCAGCCAACGTACTTGGAACAAATAGTGTTGAAAGTACCATAGAGAGGAGTAATAGGGTGCAAAGAGTGATACTCGTTGCTTTGTTTTTTAGCGGCATCTCTACATAACCTCGACAAAATTAATATCCATTGGATTAATATATAAATGTTTGTTTACAGATATTATCAATTTTTCGGTAATTTTACCATTTTCGTCATTTTTCACAATATCTAACAAAGAAACTGAAAAAACAGTTGATAGCGAAGAATAAAAACTATTTTTTTTACGTTTCATAAAACATAAATACCCCAACTCTATGAATAACATTGAATTATATCCTTGGATGGGATGAGTGATGAGCATAAAAGATTCACATTACAATAAATTATTTTTACTTTTTCTTATCCTAATCTCAGGTTTTTTAATTATTCCATTAACCACAGCATCAACCATGATGATTGAAGTACTACCCCCACAACCAACAAGTGGACAAAACTTCACTGTGAGCGTATATGATCCAACAATTGTGGATGATACACCGTATCTTACTGATGTAACGATTATCTTTCAAAATGAATCATATTTAATAACTGATGAACTTCCTAATAGGGAACTTATTTTATCAGCTCCACTTGTCCAATATCCCACTTCATTTATACTCAAAACAAAGAAAAATTCCTATAATGATACTAATACTTCTATACGAATTGTTCCAGCGTCTTCAAGTCCTGCGCATCTTGTTATCACACTTATCGATGATAAAACAATAGTATCAAATGAATTCTTTACCTTAAAAATCACTGATGAATATAATGCGCCGATACAAAATGCAATGGTAAGCATTCAAAATGTTCAAAAAGAAAATAGCGATGGCCTCACTAATGAAACTGGTTTTATTCGATTACAAGCACCTAATCAACAAGAAATCACAATTTTAGCTCAAAAGCAAAATTATCAAGATGATACTCTCTCCCTTTGGATTGAAACTAGAGAAGATACAATAACTGCTCTTTTATCCCATCCAATGGTTCCAGTTTTTATTGCATTCAGCATTCTTATAGCAGCAATTATTTTTGTAAGATTAAAAAACAAAAAACCCATTAATAACAAAAGGATAAAAAAACTCAATAAAACAAAACCAAAAAAATCTATTCCTCAATCAAAAAATAATGATATACTTCCTCAAACTACTAAATATCAAGCATCAAAACCGTCACCAATTTCACAAAATACTTTGTCTTCTCACTCCTCAAAAATTGAAGAAATAAAGGTTACAACACCTCAACCCGAACGAAAAACAATGCACATTCAATCTAATAACAAAAAAGAAAATAAATTACCTCAACAAAAATCATCTCAACAACATTCCGAACACCAATGGTTTAATTCTCATAATTCTGTAGAATCTCAAGTAGATGAAATTCTTTCAAAGAATGGATCAAAAACCAAAAAAGATGATTGGTTCGAAGGAACTGATTCAATACGAAAGGTCATTGATACTACCATCAAACAAAAAAAGGAAAAATCAAGGCAACAGCAACAAAATTAACTTGAATTTAAAATTCAAGATAGTGATTACTTATTTTTTTAATGGAACCGTCAAAGAATCAAAATCATGAGGGACCATCACAGGTTTAAATAACTCCTCAGCTTCTTTTTTTAACTGATATGTTTTCAAATAACGAGGACTAATATGAGTAAGAACTAATCTGTCAACATCAGCTTTAGAAGCGATTTCAGCAGCTTGTTTAGATGTTGAATGTCCATAATCTCGGGCACGATCTCTCAAAGATTCATCAAAGGTAGCCTCATGAACAAGAACATCAGCATGTTCTGAAAAAGAAACCATTTCATCAATCGGACGAGTATCCCCACTAATTACGATGGTTCGACCCGGCCGAGGTGGACCCAATACCATTTTTGGAAGAATCTTACGACCATCTGCTAACGAAACAGTTTTTCCTTGTTGCAACTGACTAAACAAAGGACCTTCAGGAATTCCTAATGATAACGCTTTAGGCTTGTTGAATTTTCCCGGACGTTTTGGTTCCCGATATCGATATGCAAGCGAGGGGACACCATGATCAGTTTTTAAGACATCCATTGAAAACGAATCAAAAGAAAGCGAATCTCCATCATAAACCTCATGAGAAAAAATAGGAAATACTGGTTTGAAATAACCAAGCGTCACCAGTTTAACTGATAACTCATCCATGCCTGCAGGACCATAAATATGAACAGGTTCCTTTCTATCATTTAACTGCATGGTTTGCAATAATCCTGAAAGACCAAGGAAATGATCGCCATGAAAATGACTGATGAAAATATGGGATATTTGCATATAACTAAGTGAAGATTTCTGAATCTGTCGTTGTGTTCCTTCCCCACAATCAAAAAGAAGAACTGATCCATCCCGTTTAAGAGCAACACTAGTAACATTACGTTGAACGGTAGGCCAACTACCTCCAGTTCCAAGAAAAATCAATTCTAATTGTGACATGTTCAAGTTAAGCATTTCCACATAGCCTAAAAGGATTATGGTGTTTTTTCAAACACATGAAAATATCGAGTTAAACTCCGATGGACACGAAGTGGATAAGAAACAATATGATTCAAACCCGGAGTAGCATGTTTATCAATGTGTTTAATTGTAGATCCAATCACGGCTTTTTTCCCAGGTTTTAATACCAATTGAATACTATGAAATGATCGTTGATACAGTTCTTCTAATGGTTCACCTTGCAAACTTGTTGATTTACCATACGGAAAATCTGTTACCACGGCATCAACCAGGTTTGAAAGATGATTTGAAATATCACTAATATCACAAATGAACATATTAGAAGAATTAATATTAAATTCACTAAGATTTCTTTGTGTTCCGTTTACCATTTTTTCTGAAATATCACTACCGATTACAGATATATTCATTAATCCAGCTTCAAGAAGGATACCTCCAGTTCCACAAAATGGATCTAAAATTGTATCTTGATTATTGACCTGAGAAATATTAACTAAGGCTCGCGCAATCTTTGGATGAAGTGAAATCGGAGAAAAAAATGGTCTAAAATGAGCCTTGCGTTGTTCAAATGCACTTCGATTTACTTGTATGATTTGTTCAGAAACAAAAATATTATTTGGAGTGATTAACAAGTGAATTATTTGATTAGGTTTTGATAAATCAACGAATCTTGATGCAGTATAAACATCAGCTACTGCATGAACAAAAGGGTTAGATTCAACCGTATCCGTCCGATTTTTATATCGGATCGCCAAACTACCTTTATCTTCAATTGAATGAGTTCTTGCTTGTTCTTTGATTAATTCAATTGAGTGTTTACTAGTAAATAACAATTCGCCAATTGAAAAACTCATTGATAATCTCGAAGCAATATTGCAAATTTTTTCATTTGAAATATCTGCTTTTAAAATCAACGCATCCTCATTTGATTTTATTAACTCAAATTGAATTTCTTCACCTTTGAAACAGGCAATAATTTCACCATGAGCAAGCAAAGGATACTCTTTTGATATGTCAAAAATAAATTCACGGATCATAATAACAAATCAACTCTTTGAGATACATCATGATTTAGATGGTACGTCTTTAAAAGTAATATTGATAAGAATTGGGGTAATTAAAGTAGTACAAACCGTGATTAACACCGAAATAGCAAGTAACTGATTTGCAACTATGCCAACAATTAATTCTTTTGAAATAGCAGTACTAATAATAATTAATGCTAACTCCATCCGAGGAATCATACCAATACCAATTTGTACTGATTCCTTAAATGACGACCCACTTAATCTCGCACCGATACCACACCCAATTATTTTTCCAACAATAGCAACAAGAATAATAATAAAAGCGAAAAAAGCAATTGAAGTAAACGATGCAAAATCATCAACGATGCCAATGATTAATTTTGCACCAATCCAGATAAAAAATAAGGGGACGAAAAAACCATATCCTAAAGTTTGCACATCATCAACGATTTTCCTTGATTTAATCGATTGACCAATTAATAATCCAGCAATAAACGCACCAATGATCCCTGAAACACCAAATCGATCAGCAAAAAATGAAAACAATAAGAACAAAGATAAGGAAATACTCAAAAAAGCCTTTGGTAAATGGATATATTCACCTAAGCCCAAAATTTTATCAATTATTTTTAATCCAAAATAAACGAACAAAATGAAAAATAGCACAATCTTAAAACCAACATATAAAAACGGATCTGATCCAACGACAAAAGCAAGAAGTAAAATACCTAACACATCATCAATGACTGCACCCCCAAGAATAGCAGAACCTGCATCAGTATCTAGCTTATGAATATCCATTAATGTTCGTACCGTAACCCCAACAGATGTTGCTACTAATATGAGACCAATGATTAGACTTTCCTGATAGCCAAAACCAAATAAAATACCGGTACTAAATCCCATTCCCAATGGAACAATAACACCACCTAAAGCTACCATTGTCGATGTTTTTCCCATTGATTTCAACTGATTAATACTTGTAGAAAGCCCGGATATAAACATTAAAAAGAGAATACCAATCTCAGCTAAAAAATCAAATTCAACCGAAAGATAACTTAATTCAGGAACAGACCAGCTAAACCCAAATAAACTGAGGGTTTGTCCATTAAAAATAGTGAGACTGACAGCTCCTAAAAAAACACCTGCTAAAATCTCACCAATGACTGAAGGTAACTTTATTTTCGTGAAAATATATCCAAATACTCGTGCACATATCAGTGCTAAAGCAATTAATAATGCCAGATCATAAACCGTTATCATCACCCTCTACAGAGTTTTCCTCATCAATTAACGGATGATATTGAGTAGCCGCATAATATTTCCGAATAAGTTGATGTAATGTTAACTCCCCAATAATACACTTATCCTCGATGACTGGAAGCCGCCGCAGTCGATATTTAACCATTTTTTGAAGGGCTTCAAGGACTTTATCATCTGGATGGCAAGAAATTATTTTGATACACATAATGTCACTAGCTGTTTTTGCTGTTCCATGCTGAAGTGATCGAATATCAGGCATCCCAAAAACATAAGATGGCAAATTTTTTGGTGCTAAAATGGATAACACATCATGTTCGGTGATAACACCTAAAATCTTCCGAGTTGATCTAGCGTCAACAACCCAAATATGATTTCGGCCACCAAGAATAGATAAAACATGGAATATATCTTCATCTTTCTCGATTAACGGAAGATCCCATACTCGTTTATCCATGATTTGCTTAACAGTCAATTCGTAAAAATCTGAGATTAAACGATTTTTATCTGCCATGAACGTTAGCATTTAATTTGGGTTATTTAACTACTTCTCTTCTTCATATGTTTCAGTAGTTCGGAAAGTAGAAAACATCCCATAAAATTTTGAGACTCTATAAGGAGAAATCTAATTTCAACATTTTCAAATAAATCTCTTTTTAGCCTTATTTCAGTCCCTTTCCGAAGTACTGATGTTTTGAGAAAATATTATTATTAATAATCTGAAAAACTTCATACTTTGATATTTTTACTTCAACAAAGGCATATAATTATAAAAGGCATAATTATATTGTACTATAACAAATGATTACAACTGTGATTTTTTTATGACCAACCGACCAAGTTATGATGAATATTTCATGAGCATGGCATTTCTAGCAGCGACCCGTAGCACATGCCTTCGCCGACAAGTTGGAGCGGTTCTGGTAAAAAATAAACATGTTCTTGCAACCGGTTATAACGGCCCTCCAAAAGGGATGAAACATTGTGATGAAACAGGTTGTTTACGTGACGAACTCAACGTTCCGTCCGGTGAACGTCATGAGATTTGCAGAGGTCTTCATGCTGAACAAAACGCAATAATTCAAGCATCAGTTTTCGGCATCTCTATTGATAAATCCATCATTTATGTGACTGATACTCCCTGTATGGTTTGTGCGAAAATGTTAATTAATGCAGGAGTGCAAGAAATCATTTATGGTGGAGATTATCCAGATGATTTAGCTCGTCAGATGATTGAAGAGAGTCATATGAGAATTAGACAATTTCATGGCCGAATTATTAATCCTGAAAAAATTTTAAAAAATAATGAAAAAATTGAAAAAATAAGAAAAATATAAATACCTATAAATGATTATTTTCCGGTGAGGAGAGAGGATAATGAGACGGAAGCGATCCATGGTCCTAGATGAAAATGATGAACGCGCGGTAGAGCTGTTCACAGACTTAGGAATGCCAAAGAATTTGGCAAAGACTCTAGTGTATATTTCACAATGTGAAGAATGTCGTTCTGCTGATGTTGAACAAGGTGCAGATTTGAGACAACCTGAAGTAAGTGTAGCAATGCAGGAACTTAGGAAGAAAGGTTGGGCAAGGAAACGAGACTTGAAAAAGGATGGAAAAGGCCGTCCAGTTCATGTATATAAACTCACAAAACCACTACCTCAAATTCTAGAAACCTTCGAACAAAACAAACTTAGAGAAGTAAAAAGCATCAAACAAAATCTAGATGACCTCCAATCTTTAATCAAAGAGTATAAAAAGTAAATGAAACCATTTAAATTTACTTTTATTCGATGGGGTGAGAGCACTCAAAGAAAGATGCATCAGTTTAAATGCTATTTTACACTATTAATATAGTTTCATTTTCTTCTTAGAATGAATCATTATATTTATATTAGATAATATGATTTCCTACAACCATGACGTATTCTCACCGAATTAAAACTATTTTTTCACAGTTAAAAGAACCAGTCGATGCAATTCTATTACGTAATAGTTCAGATCCATTTATTGATCCTACTTTTTTTTATGTTACAGGTATAAAAAAAGGACTTTTCGAAGGATGCAGCATTGTATTACGTCCAGATGGCTCATCTCATCTCTTAGTTTCAACACTTGAAAAACCATTGGTTCCGACAGATCAAAAAAGTACTTGTTTCTCCTCCAAACAAGAATACACTGATTTGCTCACAGATCTGATAACAGAATGTAATACCATTGGAATAAACACCGCTATGACACTTTATGATGAGTACCAACATCTTCAACAATTAATTCCAGGAAAAAAATTAATTTCAATTTCTCAAGCGATAAGAAATGCCCGAATCATCAAAGATGAAGAAGAACTTCACCGAATTCAAGAAGCATGCCAAATTGCAGACCAAGTCATGACTAAAATCCCCACCTTTTTTTCAACACCACTTACCGAACATGAACTTGCTGCAACAATTGATCATCAACTCAAACAACAAGGAGCATCATCTTCAGCTTTTGAAACCATTTCCTCATTTGGAACAAATACAGCAAAACCTCATTATACCAGCGGAAACAAAAAAATTCAACTGGGTGATTTTATCATTTGTGACTTTGGTGCCACCATTAATCATTATCATTCAGATACCACCCGGACCTTCGTGTATGGATCTGCGTCTAATAAACAAAAACAAATCCATCAAACTGTACTAAATGCTCAACAACAAGCATTAAATCACATCAAACCGGGTGTGAATGCAAATACCATTCATCAAATTGCAGATGACACTATAAATGCTACTGAATTCAAAGGATATTTCATTCATTCAACAGGTCATAGCCTAGGCCTTAACGTTCATGATCCGGGTATTGGATTTGCTCCACATTATCAAACACCGTTACAACCTGGCATGGTACTTACCGTAGAACCAGGTATTTACATTCCAAGTATTGGTGGAGTGCGTATTGAAGATGACATTGTGGTTTCACCAGAGGGATACATTCAACTAACCCAATCTCCAAAACAGCTTATTGAAATTTCAACAAAATAAAAAAAAAACGTTTATTTTCTTCCATTAGTTTTTTATTATGGTAGCAATTATCGGCTACACGAGTTGATACATTATGGTTTGGTATGATGAGGCTAAATATATTCAAGATCAAGCAAAATTAAACAATCAATTCTTCAGAGATTCCTTGCCAATGATTGCAAGTGAAAACGTGTTATCTCCAATGTGTAAAGAACTGCTAATCTCAGATTTTCATGGAAGATACGCAGAAGGAACACCAGGTAACCGGTATTATGAAGGATGTGAATTTTTTGATAATGTCGAACGTAAAGGAATAGATCTTGCCAAAAAACTATTTGATTGTTCCTATGCAGATATCCGACCCACTGCAGGAACCACAGCGAATATGGCAATCTTAAAAGCATTAATTAAACCCGGTGAAACAGCAACCGTTTTGGATTTAGCAAATGGAGCTCACATCTCTTTTGGAAAATGGGGTGCAGCAGCAGTCCGAGGAATAAACCTGGTTTCATACCCATTTAATGATGAGGAAATGAATATTGATGTAGATGGAGCGGTAAAACTCATTAAGAAAGTGAAACCAACATTAGCATTAAATGGCCGATCAGTATTTTTATTTCCCAGTCCAATAAGAGAAATCGCAGAAGCAGCTCATGACGTTGGAGCATACTTAGTGTATGATGCGGCTCATGTTCTTGGATTAATAGCAGGTAAACAATTTCAAGATCCTTTAAGAGAAGGAGCTGATGTGATGAGTGGAAGTACTCACAAAACATTCCCTGGACCTCAAGGAGGAATGATTGTTTCCAATCATAACGGTGAAACAAAAGAGGATCAATCATTTTTAAATCGATTAAATTTCGGTGTTTTCCCAGGAGTAACTTCTTCATATCATTTACATCATGTTGCTGCAAAAGCAGTAGCCTTGGCCGAACATCTTGAATATGGTGAATCATATGCAAAACAAATCATTGCTAATGCACAACATCTTGGTCAAGCACTTCATGATCAGGGATTCGATGTTTTTGGTGAAAAACTTGGATTCACAAAATCCCATCAAATACTTCTTTCAGTAGGCAAAGGAAAAGGAAGAGAAGCAGCAAAAACACTTGAACAAGCAGGAATCGTTACCAATATGAACACCATTCCGGGAGATACTAATCCGTTGAATCCTTCAGGATTACGATTAGGAACCCCCGAATTAACACGAATTGGAATGAAAAAAGAAGAAATGAAAGATATCGCTTCGTTTTACGATCGAGTCCTACATAAAAAAGAGGATCCAAAGAAAGTAAGAGACGATGTCAAAAGATTCCGTGCTGATTTTCAAGAAATTCAGTACTGTTTCAAAAAAGGATTTAGAGGATACGATTATCATTCATTAATCTAAAACTAAACGTCTATGATTATAGCATTAACAGGTACTCCAGGTACCGGAAAAACAACGATTGCATCTATTCTAAAGAAATATGAAGTCATAGTTATATCGTTAAAAGCATTGGCGGAACAACATAATTTCATAGAATCCTATGATGAACAACGACAAAGCAACATTCTGAATTTGGATGCAATCGAACAATATCTAAAAAAGACGATTAAAAAAGATGAACTGGTTATTGTTGAAAGTCATCTTGCTCATTTACTCAGTATTGTTGATTCTGTTATCGTCCTTCGATGTCATCCTCAAACATTACGGAAAAGATTGGAACAACGGAATTGGCCTTGGAAAAAAATCTATGAAAACCTAGAATCAGAAATATTAGATGTTATCCTTTGCGAATCAGTTGAGGATCATGGGAAGCAATCGGTTAAAGAAATTGACACGTCTACAGTATCAGCAAAGAATATAGCAGAAAACATATTTCAGATTATTAACGGATCAAAAACATTTTCAATCTTATTAGAACCCGGAAATTTTGATTGGTCTGAATATCTTTTCGATGCAAATATAATGGAGCAGTAAAACAATGGTTCTTGATAAAAAAAGAGGTGCAGTTGATCCTATTCTTTCAAAACTTGCTACTATGTTCTCTTCGTTTTCCCCCGATTTTTTTACTTGGTTAGCGTTGCTTTGTGCAGTACTTGCTGCCCTCCTCTTTTATCAATCGACTCCAACTTTTGAATTAGAGATTCCTTTGCTTCTTTTCGCATCCTTATTTGTATTTTTGAATGGCTTATTTGATGCAATAGATGGAAAAATAGCGAAACTACGCCATATTTCATCAAAAAAGGGAGATTTCTTAGATCATGCAGTTGATCGATTTGCTGACGTGTTCATTGTTGGCGGTCTTGCATTAAGCCCCTGGTGCCACTTAGAAATTGGGTTTTTCGCTATGATTGGAATGCTTCTTACTAGTTACATGGGAACACAAGCGCAAGCCGTCGGCCAAAAAAGATTATACTCGGGATTATTAGGACGAGCAGATCGCTTAGCTCTTTTAATCTTCGCTCCGATTATACAATATCTTCTCTTGTATTTTTTTACTCCAACAATATATGGTTTTTCACTTCTCGACTGGGTATTAATCTATTTAGCAGTCATCGGAAATTTTACAGCAGTTCAGCGATTTATTTTGACGCTTTTATCATTTAACGATAAAAAACAATAGATACTTTTCTAGTTTGCTTCATACACAAAGTTCAATCTTATATTATAGGTACTAAGACTTTTAAACAAGAACAAATATGTCGGATGTATGTCCGAGAAACAATCTTCTCCAAAAGAAGAAACCAAAAAAAAGGAAAATGTGTATTCATTTGACGATGCAATGAAAGTTGCCGATGACATTTTCTCACTTCAAAAAGAAGAAGAATATCATCCAGGTGCTTTTGTTCACGGTTTAATTTTTGCATTAGAAGCAACCCAACAATCCTATCAAATTCCACCTCAACAATTAGCACAGGTCAAACGTGGAGTACGAAAATATATTCAACAAATGAACAATACTTTGAAACAACAAAAACAACAATAAAAAAACAACAACAATATAATACTTCAAAAATAAAACGATCATTTAAAACAGTATTAAATTAATTACAAGGTGAAAAGTGATTCTTCCTTTTTCTTTCCTTTTATAAACACATAATCAAATAACCAATTGTTATAACGTTGCATGTATTCATCTTGTGCTATTTTTTTATCTTCATAAAAAGAAACCCAATTTTTCCACACTGGTTTTTGTTCCTTCATAAGTAATTTCACATCATTTTCATATCGTTTAAATAAAACAACACTTTGTTGAACTTCTTTAAAAGCTTCTGTGACTCCTTTATCAAATCCTTTATGAAATTCCTCTTTAGACACAGAGTTCTTTGCTTTTTTATTTTCTAACTGATGTTCTTTTACAGATAATGGTTCTAGTTTTTCCATAGACATTGTCAACTCATTCATGCTTTACTGGTTTTTTTTTACAATAAAAGTCTTTTTTCCAGATTATTAAAAAATATTTTGATATGTAATTAAATGAATGTAAATGTAGTCTCATTTATAAAATTTTGGATAAAATAATTCCAAAATATTGAATTAGTAAGGAGAAAAAGAAAAAAAAATTATTTTTTGAAAAATCCAAAGAAACCACGTTTTTTCTCAGGACGTTTCGGTTTTTCAATCTTTTTAGGTTTTTCAGTAGCCGGAAACTCAGGCAATGGAGCCTTAGATGGTTCTGATGATTCAACGTGTTGGTCTAAAGTAGTTGAATCCGTGAGAAGCTTATCAATCTCTGATGCGATATGATCATGTGAATCTGTTTCCTGAGTTAATCCAAGGTTCACAGATGGCTTTGATTTTTCTGATTGAGTATTCCTGATGGCCTCATTTGCATCTCTATTTTCAAAACGATCTGGTTGATCCTGATAAAGACGATGAACTAGTTTTTTTATTTCTTTAGAATCAATATGTTCTAGATATGGTTCCCCTTTAGTCAATGAATCCTCACCATTAATCAACATCAGCCAGTAATATAAAAGATTAATTGAATATTTAAAAAACGAAAAAAATAGGGAATGCAAGATAATCTATTTAACTGGCTTATTATTTGTGCCAGGTAGCAATAGATTCCTCAACAATTGCAGCAGCTTCATGTAATATATTATCCTCGATTGGAGAAAATGATGCCCGAGCAATTGCCATTGGTATACGACGGATATAATCTGCCATTCGTAAATCACGTCTTAGATTGGTATTATAATATTTCTCAACAACTTCACTCATCTGTTTCAAATACAATTTCACTTCTGAATCCGATGCATTAATCTCTGGTTGATACCGTCGAGCAAGTCGCATCCATTGATCATAATACTCAGGTTTTTTCTTAATTTCACCAGTATCATAAAATTTCTTCTGAAATAAGTCTAATCGTTCATCAGAACCAATATTTCCAACTCGTACAATTAATGCACAACGACTAACAAGTAATGGCGATAATCCAATATCACCAACAGCATTACTTGTAAAAACTTTAGTTTTTGGATTAGCAAAAGCAATCATAATGAATTGACTACGAATATTCTGATGCACTTTTGCCGAATGTACACTACACTTTCCATTGGATAACAATTCATATGTATATTCGATATCATCCTGAGGGATTTTATCAAATTCATCAACAAGAACTAATCGTTGATCAGCATGAGGCAAAGCCCCAAGATCACCTGTTCCAAGATTACAAACCAGCCCAGACCGAGTCGTATTTGCACCAATACTAGAAATATCCGAGAATTGCTCGCCAATTATCTCCTTAGCCATAGTTTTACTACTACCAGGTTCTCCAATAACGAGGGAATGGACTGGTTCTTCATATGTGGAAAACATACTGGTGGCAATCACCTTTTTCATAATGTCATTTCCATGAATTTCTTGAAAAACATTCTTCCAAAAACCTTTAAAACCTCGTTTTTTGGCGAATTCTTTCAATTCATCCTCAGGTAAAAAAATACCTTCTTTCTCTTTTGCATCTAATTTTTTCGATTCGATAACCTCTTGAAGCGCCTCAGCTTTTCGAATAACTTTGTTAAAAGCAGATGATTTTCTTTTTAATGTTAACGTATTTTCTTCAACATCTAATGCAACCGTACCCCAACCAGTTTTATACACATCAAACGCAGTTAACACTGCCTTTCGCACCGCACGATTTGTTTTTTTAACAACAACTACAACGGTATCTTCATCTTTGATGGTGATATTAACAAGATTCTGATTAAATAATATATTACGAGCTCGTTGGATTAGCTGTTTTCCCTTACTTGGCCCCATCCCGAGCATTTGGACGGACATCACTGCAAGTTGTTCAAGAGTCGTAATGCCCATATGTTCCAGTTTTTTTCGGTCTGAAGGAATTACTCCAAGTTTACTAAGATCATCTTCGTCTGACATAAATAATCACTTTTCCCGCAGAATATGAAGTCCCCTTTTTAAAATGTTACCCTAGTAATTATATTTCCAAATTCACAGGTTTTTTAAAAGGTTGTGTTGTATCTTATATCTTAGATTGCGTACTGAAATTGATATTTCATGCAAAAAAATTCAAAAAAAGCAGGTATACTAGTGTCACTTCATGATGATATTGAAGAAATTAGATTACTTGCTGAATCTACTGATTATTATATTGTAAAAACCTTTGTTCAACATCGAGATCATCCAGATGTCACTAGCTATATTGGTATTGGTAAACGTGATGAAATTAAGGAGTATATCACTACTTCTGAAGAAGAAATTAGTGTTGTAATAATTGATGGAACATTGAAACCTTCTCAATGGTTTGTTCTTGAGAATTATTGGAAGGTACCCGTTTATGATCGACTGCGACTTATTCTGATGATTTTTAAAGATAGAGCTGATCGAAAAGAAGCACGATTACAAGTTCGACTTGCTGAACTACAATATGAACGACCTTTTGTTCGTGAACTCATTCATCGAGCAAGAAGCGGAGAACATCCGGGATTAATGGCAGGGGGAGAATATCAGGTTGATGATTATTATGAAATGATGAAAAAACAAATGAAACAGATTAAGGAAAAACTTGATCATATTCGTAAACAACGCCATCTACGTAGGCGTCATCGACACCATAGTGGATATTTTCTTGTTTCATTAGCAGGGTATACTAATGCTGGAAAAAGTAGTTTATTAAATGTATTAACAGATGAAAAAATCGATGTGGAAGACCGATTGTTTTCAACGCTTTCAACTACCACTCGAAAATTAGATCAATCTCATATACCGATTCTAATGACTGATACGGTCGGATTCATTCAACGGTTACCTGCTTGGATTATAGATGCTTTTCATTCAACGCTAGAAGAAATTAAAGATGCTGATGTTGTTATTCTTGTAGTTGATGCAAGTGACCCTTTTTCTGTTTTTCAACGAAAAGTGAAAACTTCTATGGATGAACTATCAGATCTCGGGGTGACAAATCCTATTCTAGTTGTTTTAAATAAAACAGATTTGATTTCAAATGAACAAGTTTATGCTAAGGAACAATTCGTAAATGCATTTTGTGCTGGAAAAACATTTGATATAGTTTCAATATCAGTTCATCAAAATCGGTATTTAGCTGAATTATTAAAAAAATTATATTCGCTTCTCCCTCAATTGTATCAAATTGAAATCCAACTTCCTAATACCGCAGAAACTCAATCTTTTCTTTCTTGGGTTTATGGGTATTCTCAATTAGATGATATTGTTTATAGTGACAAAGTAAGCATGATAATTACGACACATCAACAGATTAAAGATAAGATTATATCAAAAGTAATATCTTTAAAAGGAAATGTGATTGATATGAAACAGTTGTAAAATTCAAACTTAATTTCAGAGATTGTTAATTGTTCTTTTTTGTTTTTTTGTCATAAGCCAAAATAATCGCAATTAATTTCGTAAGAATTACTAAATTTATATCAAACATTTTATATACTTTGATGACCATTAAATAATAATAGGAAATATAAATAAAAATATTTATTCGGAGGAAAATAATCCTATGACATATAAAATAAGATATGGGAAAAAAACAATACCTCTCTTTGGATCAATTGCAATCGTTCTCATTTTAATTTCTGCAGCTACTGCAGTCCCCCAACAAACCTCTTCTGTGGTAATCGATAAAATAGATAAAAAACAACAAGTAAACAGTTTGATTGAAACACTTAATTCTGAAGAAATCAGTGAAAATGATCTAATTCTCATTTCAACATTTATCTTAAACTTAGCAGATTCACTTCTCAAACAAGTAAAACACGATGAATTTGAAATAACTCAAGATATTATTCTTTCATCTATACCTATAGAATCGGCTAAAAATGATGTAAATGATTTGGTGAAACAAACCGATGAAAGTTTGCAAAAACTTCAACATACTGTTGATGCATTATCCGTTTCAAATTCTAATATTCAATCTATGGACCTCTCAATTTTGCAAACCATCATTTCACTCCTTACCTCTTTTCTTCAAAATAATTTGATGAACGGTGATGGAAACATTGGCAATTCAAATGGTGGTATCTTTTCAAAAATGACTAATATTTTAGGAGTTATTGTATCAATTATCACGTTCATATTAAAAGGAATTATGCAAGGTGTATCCCTTCTAGTTGGTGGAATACTAAAAATAATCGTTGCACTCTTCAGTATCTTATTACTTATCATTGGAGCAATACAAACCTCATTGACTATTGGTGCCTTCTTTTTGATTTTCCTAGGATTCGTCAGTAAAATAGGACTTCGCATCTTTTCGATATTAGGAGCACCAGTCTTTGCATTACTCGCTGCTCAATTCACTATATCTGCAGGAAACCTTCTTGGCGGGCTATCAATGGGTCTTCTTTCAATCCTAGCCCTCTTAGTATTCTTTGCACTTCCACTTATCCTTATAGGTGGAATCTTTTATCTGTCCGGTGGTTTGGATGAAAATGATGACGACGATGATGGATCATCATTTAACTTCAATTTCAACTATGATGGAAATGGACCACTGTATATGCTAATCTCTGTTATCTTAAATATACTAAATCACTAGGATCGATGCCTCCTATCAAATTATCAAAAATCAAATAAATAGAGAATGTTTATTTCATTCCCAGTTCTATTTATAATATTTTTTCTAATAATGGTAGTTCGGAAAGTAGAAAACATCCATAAAATTTTGAGATTCGATAAGCAGAGATCTAATTTCAGCATTTTAAAATATATCTCTTTTTATCCTTATTTCGGTCACTTTCCGAAATACTGAATAAGTTTTTGAAAAAATGTTATTTTTTATTTGATGACTGAATTCTTTGTGTAACAAAAAATAATTAGTATCTTATAGTCGTCTCCATTTTAGGTTGATATAATTTCTTTGAGATGCTGTTGTTTTGCCACCAATTCCGTTAATGAGTTAATGCTTAATAGATTATAATTGAGGCATTCATTTTGATTGTATTGCAATTTTTGTCAATGATTAAATATTGGTGAAGACGTGATGGACCA
>Ga0209925_1000657_pt1 | contig 17682 bp, 17 predicted proteins | sample SalPonR2_A_D1_MG_FD_185702 | JGI IMG/M metagenome (GOLD analysis project Ga0209925, IMG submission 185702) | Salt pond soil microbial communities from South San Francisco under conditions of wetland restoration - Salt Pond MetaG R2_A_D1_MG... ...
CCCTACAACATGCCTGGCATATGGGACCATCAGTTCGGTTGGATTGAGAAATCGACGGGCCGAGCCGTCGTCCTCGGGGAATGGGGAGGCAGTATTGTAGGCGACAGGAAGGCGGCCGCGAACCAGCAGAAGCTCGCGGAGTGGCTGGTGCATGCCTGCATCCCCGACAACTTTTGGTGGTGCTTGAATCCTGCCACTGAGTTCAACGGGGGTCTGCTGGCCAGGGATTACCAGGCGGTCGACAAAAATGTGCTGCAAATGCTTCACTACGTGCAGCCCAAGCCCACTACCTTCCACGGCGGCATCGGTGCGGGTGATCCCCTCTGCGTTGTGGATGGCGCCTTCGCGAATGTCAGGTGTGCTGTGAAGATGGGCCTGCCTATTTCTACAAGTATGGCTGCCCTGATGGCCGAGAAAGAGCGGCAACCCTAACGCCCCGGGAAGATTAAACAGCAGCAGAGTGGTCTGAAATTGTGTTTGGATTGAGGATCTGTTATACATTTGGGGGAATTTAATGTAAATAGCAGCAACAGTAGACAGTTTCTGGTGTTTTTCTTGACAGACTTGTTGCAAATGCGCGGAAAACTGTATGACATGTGAGGGCACAAAGCATGTAAAATGAAAGCCGTATTGATTAATAATATTAGACGCCTATTGTTGATGCACGCTACTATAGACCCTCATCCGGAGAAGGCGCAACTCTGGGAGAAAACATGCGTGTATAAAAAAATATGCCAACAAGAAACTGCACGAAGGTCCTCCAAATTGGTGACCTCCATTGGCCCCAGTTACCTCCTCCCCCTTGCCCTCGGGCGTTTCCCCGCCTCCGGGGCGGACGGGAGAAGCCAGAACACTCTTGCCGCCGTGAAGGCTGCCATTCCCAATAAGTCACCCGCCACCACTTAGGCATTTGTGTAGCGGCTTGTGCGCAAGGCTTATTTTGATCTTGAATCTTTTCGGAGCTGAGAGACATGCGTTTGCATATCGGATGACAGTAGGCAACGACCAGCCCGCTATAAGCAAGCCATCTATCTCTTGACACTGACAAGTTTTCTCGTATAAGTAAAAAGGCACGCAATTGAGCGACTCCACGATTTATCTTCTCTTAATTGCGTGGTTTAAAAAAAAACAGAACACAGGCGGGACGCCATGGAACTTTTCGACCTGTTTGCGACATCAACATTAAGTTCAATATCTTTTTCTGGGTTATTGGTACTCGCGGGCTTTGTTGCTGTCGCAATTTGTTTGGGCACCAGCATAGGTGGATCGAAGCGGCAGAATTTACCTACTCCTCCGAATCATGGATTTCTGGCAAATAGTCTTGAAGTTATGGCAAACCTTCCGCGGCTGCTCGATTGGTTCCTAGAACAATCATTAAAATACGGGGGCGAGGGGGGTTTGGGCACCTGGACCTTTCAAGTATTCATGCAGCCCCGCATGATCGTCACCCATGATCCTGAGAATGTTCGGCACATCCTTACGAACGTGAACACTTATGGGAAAGGGCCTGTCTGGCGACAAAATTTTTATCCTATCTTGGTAAGACGACGAAACAAGAATGCTTACCATAAGAAGTTGCGATTTATCTCTTATGCCGATATACTACCCTACACTTCCCATCTACCTACATAGGGAGATGGAATTTTCTCAGCAGACTTCAAAAATTGGTTCCTGCAGCGAAAGCGGGCCGCAAACATGTTTAAAATTTCGAATTTCAAGAAGTCTATGCTTGATGCTGTGCGGAGCAAGTGCTTGAAGTGTCTGGACTTAATAAGTGCTCAAGTCCGAAGGGCTTCTTCATCCCATCCGGAGACAGCAATTGTCAATCTTGAAGAGTACTTTTTCAAGATGACGCTGGATACGATCGGCGAGATCGCATTTGGTCAGGACCTGGGGTCTCTGAGTGGGAAGAATGTAGAGTTCATGCGGGCCTTTGATTTCTGCCAGATATATGCCAGCGATCTCTTTTTCTTGCCCGGGCCCGCTTGGTTCTGGAACTATTGCACCCCCTTGGGCTGGCGCTTCCGAAGACAGACGCAGGTCTTGGAGACGCACGCCACCTGTGTGGTGAAGGAGATGATCACGCGCGCCTTGGATGAAGGGGCTTTACAGGATGATCCTGAGGGAGAAAATCGCGAAGACGTTGGTGTAGGGCGGAAGGAGACAATTTTGTCCTACTTCCTACAGAAGGAGTCGCAAGAGTCGCTGAAGAACGATTTGCGAACCGTCAGGTACCTGAGCGATGTGATCATGAACTTCCAAATCGCCGGGAGAGACACAGTGGCGCAGGCCTTCTCTTGGGCTGTCCACCTGCTTTCACTGCATCCAGACATACAGGAGAAAGCACACCAAGAAGCGGTACTCGTACTGGGGTCTTTGAGGGCTGCGGAAGCAGCGACATTCGATCAAATCAATCGATTGGAGTACATGCGTGCTGTTGTGACTGAAGTGCTGCGTCTTTATCCCAGCGTGCCGAAGGAGGGTAAATGGGTCTTCAAAGATGACGCCCTTCCCGATGGCTCCCGCGTCTCGAAGGGGTCCTGGGTAGTCTTTTCTCCATATGTGATGGGTCGTTTGGAATCCCTGTGGGCGGATGCAGCGAAATTCAAGCCAGAGCGACATTTGGATAAGCCCAAGCCCTCGAATTTTGTCTTCACGGCCTTCCAAGGCGGGCCACGTATTTGTATGGGGATGAACCTGGCCTATATGCAACTTCAGTACGGTCTAGCTTTGCTGCTTCTTTCTTGTCAATTTGCACCGTTGAACGGAGGGGAAGATGTGCTGCCCCTGCAACACTCAACAACCCTGCCCACGCAACGAGGTGTGCGTGTTAACGTCACTTTAAGGGATACTGCGAATACTCTGTAAAAAAAACTGAAGGGGATGAGCAAGCGTGATAGCTACGAAAAAGGATGGAGGAATAATAGAGCAGAAAGAATCGTCAAGATGTACAAAATGAGGAATGTGAAGACTTCGGTACAAGGGATTGGCCTCTGATGAATTGTGATACGAGAAAGAGAAATGTGATAGCGTGGCAGTACTATATCTTTACTTTTTGAAATGGTAAACCTCAAAATGAATTTGGTTTCGTCAGTCAACGTATCGAACATAGTTGATATTTTTAATGTTGGCTGGGTATCTTTTCTGTGTACAGATGAAGTCCACACTTATCATGCAATTCCACAAGAGTGTGGGAAAGTTCGTGGCAGTTTAGGGGATTGGGCTTGTGGCAATGCATCTTTAAAACCACACCCGTTAACCTGTCTATTTTCGGCACGATGTCTTCGGCAGCTATAAGGTTGACCTCGAATTTGTCCAGACTCTGAAGCGGCACTTGGAATATCTTATGACTAAGAGCAATGCCAGGAGACGATATGGCCACGATGGGAAGGTAGAGCCTTGCAGCAACCACCTTGCCGATCCCCCCCCCTAACGAGTGCCCCGTAAGCACCACCTTTCGGTCGCGGATTTCCTCCACATAGTTTTGAATTTCTTGGTGGTAGTGTAGGGAGAGGCCTCGATAGGCATGGAGTGACTCAAACTTGATTCTGAGAGGTAAATAGGAGATGTAAAGAAGGTTTGCAGTCCACATGGAGGGAAGCCAGCGAACAAGCGGCACTAACATCCCCACCACGTCCCAGCAAAATGCTCTGTTGGATTGAACGGGATAAAGTGTGCCACCTGCAAAGTTAGGGCTTCGAAGAGTTTTCAGTCGGATTGAGGGACCTTACAGACGAACAACGTGTCCTTGCCCCTCCAGACACAATGAACTACATGTAAATCACCGCAAATCAGCGAGAAATTAAGAAAAGTTAACTATACTTTACGCAGGCAACAAGATACGTACCCATTGAACATGATCATATCCTGAAAAACGTCGAAAAAATTGGTCGGATTTGTACCTCTGATGGCGATTACTGACGTGTTGAGGCGACTGTTGTACATGTCAATGAAAACGGCGCCTTGCGCCCTTGGAGACGGTGTGTGCATGATTCTCCATTCGGTTGGATCAAAGGCGGCGGACAAAAACCCACGAAACGCCGGAGAGTCCCGCTTAAGATAAGCCAGGAACGATAAGGAGGTGTAGTCTAGGAGGGAAAGGCCGTGAAAGTCCATGCTGCAAAAGGGATACGCCGTGGAGGAAGAGTGGATAGGGTTGAGAAGAGGAGGAGAACGCAAAGCAATGGACTCTAGTCCAAGCCTGGAAGTGATATTAAGATGCGTGTCCGAAAGCTGAATTTCGAAAATACCGGCGTCATGCTGCGGGGTCGGACCGCTAGTGTCCGGGTCAAGAAGCGCACCTTGCCAGGCCTGGTGGAAAGTCATGAGGACGGCGAGAGTGGTCAATCCAAATGCCCAGATGTCTACATAATGCAAACGAATCTGAATTCGCCATGCCCAGAAGGCTGAGGCAACAAAAAGCGCGAGAAGCAGGGCGTCCGAGGGCGTGCGGGTAACAAGACCATAGGCAGCTAGGCCGAGAGCAAATTTAACGGGGCGTCTGCGAATGATCTCCCACAGGGGTACAAGCGTTCGCTGAACCTCGATGCAAGCCCAGAGCGAGACCTTTGAGAGACTTTGACCATTGAAGACGACCAGAAGGGTGAAAAAAGACGGTAGATATCCGTGCCGACGCATAGAGAGGCAATAAGCAAGGCACGTGAAAATGAGCGAGGCTTGACGAGAGTGAGCGATGGATGCAGTCCAGGTTGCACGGTTCAAGATTTGGACCCCGTAGGTCAAGGCCTCGTACGTGAACATTCCAAAGGCTGCCAAATTGGTCAGGACCAGCGCCAAACTGTTGAAGGCCACCACTCGCCGCTCCAGCTCGTCGTGGTGGGTGTTCTGTTGGAGTTGCAGCAGCTCGCGGCCCTCTTTGCGGGTCAAGTAGTTTTCCACCAGGAAGAGAAGCAGGACAACATCCGATGCTGACACGTAGTACACCACGGCCTGGCGGAGAAATCGCAATGATCGACAATTGCGGCCTTTTTCTGCATAATTAGAAAGCGCAGCTTGACTCGGCACCTTTCCCCCGCTCATCGCTCCGTTGCGCTCTTTTTTACCGGTTTTGCTTTCAAAACTCAACCACAGAAGAAGCTTGATGACTGTGTTGCCCGCAAAAAAATGACAACGAGACAGCCAGACCGCAGGCAGGTTTCCTTGCTGTATGCCCAGGATGGTGAGGCCATAAAGGGTGACGCAGGATATTAGGTGCATTGCAGCGATGAGCCGCTGCAGACCGCGCGGCCGGACAGCTACGATATTTCGCAGCCGACTTTGTGGACAGAAAAAAGTCAGTATGATGGCAGTGAGTATATTAGCGGAATACCACCATGAATGCCCAATCGCACGACATTAAAGAAGACGTCGTATCCAGGTACTGTCGCCACCACCCCTTTCGTTGTTAGTTTCGTTGACACGGCCTTGTATATGCAGAAGTACTATGTTCGTATGAACAGAAATCCCTGACTGGTCGTACCTTAGCAACCTCGGATTCAATAAAGGGTACTGCGCCGTTGAGTCCAGAAGCAGTTCATACATTGAAATGAGCAAATTCCGTAAAGCTGTCATTGTCCCGACGGTGGAAAAGCCGAGGCGCGCCCAGTCTGCCCATCCCTCCACATGAGGAACGTCGCCAACGGCCGTGAAGAGGATTCCCATGGCCATGTTTGAGCATATTGTCGCAATAAGCATTAAGAAAGGTAAAACACTGAAGCCTTGCAGAAGGGTAGACCAAAACATCCCATCTTCTAATTCTACGATGGTCGAGAAACTCCGATCGACCATACTCTGGCAAACAGAGTGCAGCTTGTTGAAGGACTTATGGTACGACTTCGGTGAGAGACCTAGCCCTAAGCGTTCCCAACCGGCGCCCCAAGCGGTGTCCTTCGCTTGCTTACAATTTCTTAGACCGTTAATCTGAGGATGTATATATCTCTGGTCAAGTCGGCGGTTCTTTTTTGCAGCACTGCTGTTGCTGACCATAGTCTGACTCCGGAGTAATACTCTTCCTGACGCCGGCCCAGGCGGGGGAGCTGCTGGAAAATCCATTTCATCATCGTCGCTCATATCAGGTAGTGATGTAGGGGGTATTTTCCTGTTTTTGGGATGCTTATCGCCTTGAACTTTCTGGGAGTGTCTCCGCCGTCGTGCCATTATTCAGAGGATCTTCCTGTCACGCCAAGCACGAATCAAAAATAAGATCAGTTACCGCGCTACATTAATCTAAAATTCCGACAGGATTTGTTCCAAGGAGATTTTTTCCCCCTTTTGCGTCGTGTAATATTATTTAGCAGGAACTTGGTAGTGGGGAGGTCGACACGTTAAGAGTTGTTGCCCCTGGCGAGGCGGCGATGATGGGGATATGATGTATTAGGTACCCGGCCCTCGCCGACTGGGGCGGGCGAAGCCGGAAGAAGGCCCTGCAACCTCTGGATTTGTTTTTGACCTGAAAGTGGATCAATACATCCTTCTGAGACTTTTCCACCCGAAACAAGCACGTAGAGCGGCTTTGCCTGCCGTGCACTACACCGATCCTTGCGATGACATTCTGTACTCACAGCCCGCTTGAACATTTGCCGGCTTGCGCTTCCAGCGAAGTCGTCCATCTCAACACATTTGTCCCTTCCCCATCAAACCCATCAAACAGGCCAGCGTCAGACGTGTGCTCTTCCGGTACAACAAAAAAAGAAAATTCGTACTCTTTTGCTGAAAATCTGACTCGCGAGATTCATGGTAAGTTTTTCATGACCTAGGTTTCTTGTTGTTAATCAAGTTTTCGTCGTTCGAGACAGTGCCATTGTGAACGAATTAAGCCGTCTTACAATCGCCAGAGGACATGTAACGATCCTATCATCCCTTGGCAACTTCAGTCTATTCTCGAATATAATGGCGGAGCAGTTGTGGCGATGGTGGGCAAGAATTGTGTCGCCATAGCCAGGTGAGCATAATGAGAGGGGATAGAAGAACAGGGAACGTCATTGGGCACTTGTGAAGATGATGTTGGTGATACTTGTGGTCTGCAGAATCGGTACGAATACTATTGTAGTTCAAAAGCAGAGCACCTCTTTTCTAAGTGGTTGAGTGATCTCAGCAGTGCAACCCGTGACGATATTGTTTGGCATGAATTTCCCTTTCCTGATTGCAGTGACTTGCGGTATGGCGTCCAGGCGCAGACAGTGGCCTGCAATTTTCCCAAGGTACGTGTCAGAAGCTGGAGAACTGGTTCGAAGATTAACCGCTCTGCCCCTTCTCGGTTTGTGTCGTGCGCCCCTCGAGGATTGTCCCACCCACCTCTCCCACCTGTGCCTGAAACAGGTCCACAAGATGAGCGACCGCCTCTTCGTGGGGCTCTCGGGCCTGGCCACAGACATCCAGACCCTCGAGCAGCTCTTACGTTTTCGCCTCAACCTGTACAAGCTGCGAGAGGAACGAGACATAAAGCCGGAGACTTTCTCCGCCCTCCTCTCCCACATCCTATACGAGAAGCGTTTCGGACCTTACTTCGTGGAGCCCCTGGTAGCGGGGTTGAGGGCGGAGGACAACACCCCTTTCATTTCTGGCATGGATCTGATCGGCGCCCCTGTGTTCGCTAAGGACTTTGTGGTGGCTGGCACGTGCGCCGCCAACCTGTACGGGCTGTGTGAGTCCTTCTTTAAGCCAGATTTAGAGCCAGAGCAACTCTTCGAGGTTCTCTCTCAGTCCTTGCTCGCGTCCGTAGATAGGGACGCTCTGAGCGGCTGGGGCGCGGTCGTCCACGTCATGTAAGTGAAGGTCATTTGTATGCGCTAAAGGCCGGAGGGAGGTTGGGGAAGATGGAGATTGAAGGTCCAGGGGGGTCCAATCGCTCGTGACACCTGAAGATGCGTCGAAGACACTGTTTTGCTAAGTGTAGGCGCAGATGGAGGGCTTCGTTTAAAAAGCGTCAGTCTTCATTATGATATCCATCTATCAATTCTTTTCCCAACTACAGTACTCCAGATGGTGTGACGTCGCGGACATTGAAAGCCAGACAGGATTAAATGGGAGGTAGAAAAGGTGTACACACACGCAAAGGAACCACTATGGTAGTAATGGCGCGCAAAGAAAAGATCAAACAACAACAAAGGAGATGGGCGTGCGTTTTAATTCTGCGGTTAGTCGTTACTTGAACAAGCTTGTGGACAAGACTGCCCCAGATTCTTTCTTTATCACGTTATTTATTCCTTTTTAAGTGGTATGACTCACTCAAGTAGAAAGTAAAATTAATGGCCGCATCGTTGACAGAGACCAAGAAAAACCCCTTGCCTGTTGACCCACGCGTATCAAACCATTGAAAGTCGGCTATTTCTTTTCTATTTCCCATTCCATCCGTGACATGTACTCAGAGCTGATGCGTGCAGGTGGAGGGAGGACGGGGGAAAAGGCATGGAGAACCAGGTCAAAATGATTACCTCCCTCCCTCCCTCCCTCCACCCAGTATCAGCTCTTTTAACCAGGAGCCATGATACATCGAACGGCAAATTCAAGTTTCGCAGACAGGACAAGGGCTTGTTACAGCCCAGTCGTTGACTATTTTTCCACACGTGCACTCAGAAAAAGTTGCCGGCCGAGGTCCAATCCACGCGCGGGCCTAGCCTCGAGGCTGTTGAAGGCAGGAGCGCGGGATTTAGACACGCCCAAACCGCAAACACGTTGCACATTCCCCGCCCGCCGTTGCAAGTACGGCTTTCTCGGTGCCATTGACCCTTTTTTGCCTCCGCTTACACGTATACAGACGATTTGTGGTGTGTGAAGTACCCCCTTTCCATGTTGTGACGCGACTTCACAGGAAGTTCAAGTCGAGGTCGGATGAGCCTCTGAGAGATGTCATACCCGAACCCCTCCTTCACCCGTGGCCCCGTAAATTTGCCCGCAAATAACCGCTGCAGTACCCTCTCGTTATCACAAAACAGATTGAAATTAACATCAAAAAGGGCTCACAGAAAGACATGGCACCAAGCAGCAACTTGCGGCGGCCTAGCCATGTGATTTGTCGAGAAGAGAGTGAAGGGAGGGAGAGCAATGAAGACACTCAGCCTTCGCGCAACAGCTCTATGAGCTCGAGTTCCCGTCATGCCCCCGATGACAGTGCTCTACATGTAAAAAGCCCTTTTAGCGGGCAAATAGGTACGAGATGCGAGGGCGGCAGGTCGTGGTTCTCGATGTTTGCCGCCGTCTGCCTCGTCCTTTTGGTTTTTGATCGGGCGCCAGGGGCTGAAGCTGTCAACCGGGGCCTTCGAAAGCGGCGCTCTCAGACACCGCCAGAGCCGCCAACTTCAAATGCAACGACAGCTATGGATTCGGCTCTCACTGTCAAGCTGCCAGCGGTACCTCCGTTCAAAGTGGGACGCATTTCTGTTCCTCACTCGGACCTGACACTCTCTCGCATCGCCTACGGCTCTTTGCACTTCCCTGAATTTAAGGACAACGTGACGGGCCTGACTGCGGCCTTGGAGGCCTGCCAAAAAGTTGGCGTGACCACCATAGACCTGGCGGACGTGTATGGTTGGATTGAGGACGGACACGGCGCTGCTAACGATATATTTGCTGAGGCGCTCAAGGCCAGCCCAGGTCTGCGCTCTAAGCTGGAGCTTGTAACCAAATTTGGAATCCGTCTTAGCGGAGGATACCACATCGACCTCTCTCCCGAGTGGATCCACGAATCTTTGGATCGGTACCTCACGCTCTTTGACACGGACTATGTGGACGTGCTCATGATCCACAACCCCGACCCGAACATGGACGTGCAGGCCGTCGCCCAGGCCTTCAAGGAGATCAAGGAGGCTCGCAAAGCCCGAGCCTTCGGGATCTCCAACTTCCACCAGTGGGAGTACGAAGCGCTGCGAGACGCCATGGCGGCGGAGGGTCTGAAGCTCTCGGTGCACGAAATGGAGACCTCCGTGCTCCACCCCGACCGCATCACCGACGACACCGTCTCGTACTTCTCAACGGGCGAGAACGAGCTTCGGATCCTGGGATGGGGTGCGCTGGGCGGCGATCCCTACGGGGGCTCGAACTTGTTGTTCGGGTCAGAGGGAGAGCGCGAGAAGCGCATCGTGGAGACCCTGGCGCTGAAGGGGCAGGAGCTGGCTCTGGAGGAGGATGCGGGCCTTGGAAAGAAGCAAACCGTGACCTTCGGGCCCGACGAGGTAGCGGTGGCCTGGCTGCTGCACCACCCGGGAAACATCGTGCCCATCATCGGCACGACGGCCGTGGCGCGCCTGATGGCGCAGACCACCCCCGCCGAGAAAATCCCCTTCAGGGATTTGGACTTCGACGACATCATGAGCGCCCTCCACTACTAGGCCTTTGCGGGAGGGGAGGAGGTGGCATATGTAACATTGGTGGACATGATCTTTGCGAGACGCGACTGGGCCTGAACGGCGCGTGCATGTAGACAAGCTGTTCGTCGGAAAGGTTGATGAGTTTGGAGGGTAGCTTGATAGATATGGGAGGGGGTAACCAAAAGCGTCGCCAGGCTCTTTTCTAGAGTGTTTTGTAACGTGTGACTCTGAGAGTCCTTATCAACAATCATATGCGGCGTCTAACGGGTCAGGTGGGGAGATCTCACCTGATCCCTGTAGAGGCTGGGAGTGTTCCAGCCTCGACCTGTCAGAAGTGGAACTGCGAAAGCGGGAAAAGGGCTAGCGTATTATGGGTTTTAACCTCAGGGATCAGGAAAATGGAGTATAGGCGACGGAATTGGCGGATATAATGCTTTTGGGAAGCGGGACCGAGGTTCCGAAACACATCGGACAGCGTTTTCCCGATGGTGGTGGTTGGGTCGAGGGGAAAGGGCGTAACGAACAGTTGAAGTGGAGGCGCGCATTCTAAGGTTCCTGATCGCACTCTGTGACGCAATACACTTTTCAGGAAAGTGATGGCAGTGTGTTGAAAGGAGTGAAGCGCCTCTTGATATTCGTGTACGCTCGGGTTTGCTGTAGCGAATGCGGGTCGGAAAGGCTCCACCATTGTTCGGAATGCGATTAGAAAGAGAAGGAGGCGACTTTTTCTTCGCGAACAAGTCCGGATGACAAGAGTAAACAAGAAAATAATGCTGAACGAAGCATAAGAAAATAATGCTGAACGAAGCATGAGAAACATCTTGATTGAAAGGCCTCTCAGTTGCAGAGGCGGGCAGCGCTCTGCGTAGTTAACTTGTTGGTTAAGTCTCGATCCATCTTTTCTTGCAGTCAGCAGGCGTGCAAAATTTGTCTCTTCTTTTTCAGACTTTGACCTTTTGAAATGGTTAGCCTTCTGTAAAAGCACGATCCTCGCACACAGACCTTATTTGAAATTTGTTTGGGTTACTCCGATTGCGTGCTGCCTTTTTTTGTGGACTCCCCTGGTCATTTTTACTGTCCACCGCCCATGCCCTTCCCCATCTCTTTCATTGCGGCCCCTAAACCTAGCTCATCGTAGAAGGCGGTGAGTTTGGATTGCTGGAGCTGCACGGATTTTGAATGGCCCTCCTTCATCGCTTCTGTCAGAGCCGCTGAAAGGGCGGCCGCGCCTGCACCGAGCGCGTCCTCAGCAATTTCAACTTCCATAGGCACTTGGGTGCCAGTAAAAGTGACTTTTACCTTTCCGTCCATGGCTTCCCCCGAGACAATGGTTCCTGCCAGATCCTTAGTTAGAGTATTACTTTTGGTGGCCAGCTCGTTCATCTTAGACATAGCATCGAAAGGGTTGAGTTTGCTGCTCGACTTGCCGGCTGCGCTTTCCTCCTTTTTTTTCTTGTCACTACCACCAAACAGCATAAAAATCCGACCCTGATTTGTTAAGAAAATTCGATGAGGTTTACACACTCAGCTACTGGGTCGTGACCAACTACAATTAGCATCGTGTATCTTCCTTACCTTGGCATCGCCGCGGGAGACGGATGGAGCCATTGTAGGGTGGGAAATCGAGGTGAAGGCCCGCCCGCTTGTGGGCACCATAAAAGCCGAAGCGAAAGAGGCCATGCTAAAGGCCAAAAACATTAAAATGCGCATAGCTGGACGAAAAGTGTCTGTCAACTTAGGGGATCCTGGCGGTATAGAGAAAAGAGACATGTGACACAGGAAAGTGTAGCACCACTGGCAAGGTGATTGCTTAGTTGATGTAAGAGTAAGATACTTTCCCCTGCACCATACTATTTCCCTTGTGAGCCAAAACAGTTGGCGTGATGACGACATGATGTCACTTACGTGACTTTGAAACACGATTTGTCGACGTGAGGACTGCGAATGACTCCGTAAACCGGGGTGGTGCAGGTGGAGAGAGAAAGCAATGCATCCTGATCGCCCTCCCCGCACGCCGCTATCAGGCATCACAATATCCCTACCCCGGGTACTTCTGTCCTATCCGCATCCACCGCCGCGTTGCGTACATGCTTTCCTCATCGATCCTTCGTCTGCTGTCACACTTTTTGACTTTGACAGGTGTGCAATTTTGACCTTCTATTGGCTCCACTTGTTTCTCTCTAGGTCGGCATTCTAACTCGCTCGCTTTCTTCGTCTGCGTGCAAAGGCAACATCCTGAAGCTGCGAGTCAAGGACACTGGAAACTGAGAAAAATGAGGAGAAATGATTGCATGTGGCTAGTGCCCATAATTGTTATGACCAACACTACCTTATGCTCTGCTTTCTTGCTTCCACGACCGTCATGCAAGGTTTTACGAACTCAGGTACGTGTGGTCGAGTGGAGGGAAGGTGTCGAGGCAGTATCTTGCTTTGCTGTTCCGCTTCTGGTTCCACTCTGCCTGGAAACATACAAACTCCTCATTATAAATGCATAATCTGACCAAATAGGTATGGAGCACTGTGACGGATAGGTCACCGTCCTCTGTGACCTCCTCGAGCGCTAGCGGGACCTTAGCCCCTGTCCTACCGGGTATGGCGGAAGATGAACTCGATGATCCCAACGAATACTACGAGCCTGAGCCCGTGGACCCCACTGTAGACGAGCTCAAGGCACTGAGTGCGGAGGAGCTGGCGACGGTGCTTCCCGGCTCTGATGGGAAAACGATAGGGCAGTGGCTGGAGGAGGACAGACCTGTCTTCAGCGACGGCTCATTGGTGGGAGAGTGGGTCAAGGAGGCACATCGCCTGCGGTTACTGCCTTTTATGGAACGAGCAGAATTTCTCAAGGCTAAGTCGTTCGACGATTTAAACGTCTTTCGGGCCCGGCAGGTAGCATGGCGGGAAATGCTGGAGGCAAAGGGAGTGCTGGAGCCGTACCAGGGCATGCCTGAGACGGGGGTCACGGAGCTGTCCCCCGAGGCGCACGCAGCGAAGCAAGCGCGAGCCCAGGAGCAGTACACAGCTGATATGATCAACCACGAGGAGGCCTTGCTTGAGAGCGTGGACGTGCTGTGCCGGAACGCGCGCTTTGAGGGTCTGGCCGCGGACAACAAAGTGCGGGTGGTGATGAATGGGCGCATGGAGCCGCAGGAGGTGGAGGTGCTGGAAGGAGCGCCCCTCGGGGATGCCAGGCTTCTGGCATTAGCAGTGGAAGCGGCGATGGACGCGGCCTACAAGCAGAGCGCCGAATTTTACGAGGAAACCATAACGACGGAGTATCTGGCCCAGGCTGAAACGCCGACGGACGTGGAGGGGATTGTTGAGGCGCTGGCACGCAAGGAGTTTGTGATTGATGAGCACGTGGTCGATCCAACCATGCTTTGAGTGGGTTGTCATGGAACAGAAAGAGGATCAATGTGGAAAAAAATTGACAATTTTTGATGAAAGAGGAGACGGAGGTGAGAGATACACTCAGGCGAAAATGCTACAGAGTAAAACCAAAATTGCAAGGTGTTTCCGTGAAAACTATAGTAGATATGGTTTCCTGTGTCGCGCAGTCGCAACTTCCCAAATTTCTTTTAATTTTAATGGTACAGGTTTTCAAATTGCTCGACGCCACACCGTATGCTTGACCTAGCCCTCGCCTGCGCCCGCGGGTCGACCCCGGGCCTGTTTCCGAGTTTCTATCCACCAGGCGCTGGCGCACAGGCATACATGGACGATCGCGCCTCCGCCCACATAGGCAACGTCTTGAGAGCCCTCTCACGACCCATCCGCCTGGCCGTGGCATCCCTCTCTCAGCGCTGCCTCCAGCTTGGCCCGTCCGTCGCCCTCCGTCATGAACTCCTCCATCCCCCGCGCCGAGACGGTCACGCGCGAGCCCATCATCCGTGCGACCAACGCGTCCGAGACCACGTCCCGCCGCTGCAGCGTCACCTCGGCCAGGTCCTCCAGAAAGGCGCGCACCTTGGCCGCCGAGTCCCACCGGTTCCTCCCGTCCAGGTTGTAGAAGCCAAAGAGCTCCTCAGGCCCCGGCCCAGACCACCCTCCGTCCCTTCCTCCCAAGGCCCTGCCCAGCAGCGTGGCCCCGTCGTTCTTGGAAAGGGCCGTCTGGTGGTGCTCCCGGTAGTCCGCCCCCTGCATCTCCATGAGCCGGGAGACGGTGCGACCGAAGGCGAAGACCTCGTCCTGGGCGCTCTCGCTGTAGGCGGCCGCGTCGAAAAGCTCGGAGACGGGCGCGTCCGTCAGGAGTACCAGCTGGGTGCGGGCCTCGTAGAGGCAGTCGACGAGCGTGATGAAGCGGCGGAGCTTGTTCACATCTACGAGCGTCATAACGGGGACGTCGGCCAAGAAGAGCGTGGGGAGGGACTGCGACAAGGCGATGTAGTCCGCGGCGCCCAGGGGCTGCTCGCACAGCTCCTGAAACGTGAAGAGGGCCGTGCGCGTGCTCAGCCCCACACGAGGAACGTGGACCCTCCGGCCCTGTTGAGGGAGCGGGATCCCCACGGGGGTCATGGCTTGCCCCTTCGTGGCGCTCTTTAGCGCCTCCTTGAAGCCGAACCGCGCCCCGTCCTCCTCCATCTCCTCGCCTGCATTCGGTACTGCCAAGGCTGGCGCTGCCTCGCCATTCATCAACCCTGTCAGCCTCCGGCTGTGGACGAATAGCGTGTCGGTGGCGAGGCCGTAAGCCCGATGCACCAGCCGATAGTCGGTGGGGGAGTCGATATGATGCACTCGGTTCCTCTCCTTGAGGAGCTCGATGAAAGGTAGGAACAAGTCTCGCTGGAGTCCGTTTAGGTAGAGATCTTCGGGAGGTCGGTTCGATGTGCTGATCATTACAGAGCCTCTCTGCAAAAGCCCCGAAAAAAGGCGTTTCAACACCATGGCGTCCGCTATATCAGTGACCTGAAACTCGTCGAAGCAGTGGAGCCACGCTTGTTGATAAAGATCCTCGGCGACTGTCGCCAAAGGATCCCCCCTGTGACCCTCTTTACGGAGTCTGTGGAGGCGTTCGTGGACCTCGAGCATGAACTGATTGAAGTGCACTCGGCGTTTCTTCCAGCTCGAGGGGGCTTGGGCGTAGAACAAATCCATCAAGAAAGTTTTACCCGTCCCCACACCTCCATACAGATACAAGCCTTTCGGCGGCGTCACTACCTCTTCTTTTTTAATCGCAAAATCAACGAATTTATACGTCACGCGCCGATATGCTTCAGGCCGGGAAGAAAAGTCCAGGACTTGATCGAAGACTTGCTGCAATTGGGCCACCACCTGCAATTGCTTTCCGTTCCATTCTATGCGTTGCTCTCCGACCATGTCGTTATAAGCCTGCAAAGGACCTTTCCCTTGCGAGGAGGACGACGTAGGAGCCAGATAAGACAGGCGGGCCTGCCTTTTCAGGGACGTGCCTTGATTAATGAGTCGGGGAGAAAATCGTGGACACAGGAAAGCCTTGCGACTCGACTTGACGTTCATCCGATGCAGCAGCGCCATGTTTTCCGCAAGGCCCTTGCAGCTACCGTAATCTATCGTGGGAAAATGTCGATCGGTGGTAAAACTCGTCGTCAAGGGCGGCAGGACCCAAAGCCTTGAAGTTCGCCGGCAACCTGCTTGCATCGCCCAGAGCGACGAGCTTCCGTACACGACACGTCCGAAACCCGGACTCTGCCCCAGGAAATACGTCCATACCTGCTTCCAGCAGCAGTTTTTTCAAATATCTAACGACGTAGTCACACAACCACGCAGGTAGCGATGATACGGGCACATATTACCCGTGAAAGCGGAGGGCAGGCGACCTACCTGGCCAAGCACCGCCTGGCCAAGCTTCCTTCATCTCACCTCCGCGACAGCAGCAGTGAGGGGGGGCTGGATCGTTGCCTGTATGACAATGCGGCCTACATTCAGTACCTGGAGACTCAGTTGAAGCGAGTGACAGCCGCCAGTGAGCAGGCAGAGAACTTTCGTGAGAGCACACAAGCTCTGAACGACCTCGTTGAGAAAATGTCGGACCGCGTCACGGCCTTGGATCGCGAATTTGAGGAGCGTTACAGCAGCCGTCAAGATGCCCTTTGCAACCAATTGACATCTTTGGAGGTAAAATTAGAGCAGCAAGATCAGAGTTACAGGCGTGAACTGCAGCGACAGGAGGAGCGGCAAAGGCATGATAGTAAGGCGGAGGTTCCCGCCGCGATCCTGGACCGGATAAAAACAATGGAAAAAACCGTGAGAGAATTGCAAATGCGACTTGACGCTGTGGAATGCCAGCGTGGAACTGAAATAAATGGACTCGAAGCCCGGCTGGAGGCGGTCGAGAAGGCCAACGCGGAGCTCTCAGCGCGGTGCCGTGGTCTGGAGGCTGCACAGGTCGAGGGCTTGGCCGGCGTGCGGAGCGAGCTAAGCGGGGACATGGAGAGGCTCCGGCACGACGTGTCCATGGGCGATCATCGGATCCTGAGCTCCTGCAGCAAGCAGGGTGAGTTGGCACAGGAAGAGATGGGCCGCCTGCGGGAAGAACTCGTGCGCCTCCAGCGAGAGGTCGTGCGGCGAGAGGGCCACCTGCCCCCCCGGGAAGGATCCAGCTCGGCGTCACGCGACTACACGGCGGCGAGAGATAGTAGCGGGCTGAAGATGGGCGACGCGGGGGAGGGCTCGGCAGCAATGGAGCAGGGGAAGAAGTTGAGGGTGTTGACGGCCGCCTTTCATCACGCCGAGGAGGCGCACCGACGGAGGTACCAGGAGCAGCGCGCCATGCTGGATAAAATGCAGAAATTTTTGACTGCGGTGGGGGTTAAGGCGCTTGAGACAGCAAGCAGTCAGGCAGAGGCCGTACTCAGCGTGGTAGGGCAGCTGGAGGAGAGGGTCGCCTGCATGGAGGCTGAGCAGGAGCAGCAGAGAGCCTGGCGGCGGCCGAGGAGGGGCGGCGCCGCACGGGAAAAGGCGGACCGCCCGAGGATAGCCCCGGGCACGGCCAAGGCTGCCTGTTTCCATGAGTCCAGCGAAGAACCGGCCGATATGTGGGAGGCAGAAGGCGTGAGAAGTGCCAGGCGGGGGGCGCAGGGGCTGGAAGAGGATGAAAGGGTCATGGAAGAGGAGCTCGTCCAGGCCACAGCTGCAGTCTTGGCTGTAGGCTCCATCATGGGCACGCAGGGTTGTGAAGGACATGAAAAGCGGGGGGGAAGCGGGCTTTTATTGCCGGAGTCGGAGGAATGCCAGAGGGGTCGCGTCGTCAGGGCGCGCTCGGCGAGGGGGGGCGGGCCCGCCGGTGGCCGTGTTCAGGATACCCAGGGCGATGGACCCGGCCTTTGCCGCCCGCACTCCCACGGCCAAAGTCGCCATGTACAACACTAAACTTTGGCCCTGATTAGAAAAAAGGGCACAG
>Ga0209925_1000663_pt1 | contig 17603 bp, 19 predicted proteins | sample SalPonR2_A_D1_MG_FD_185702 | JGI IMG/M metagenome (GOLD analysis project Ga0209925, IMG submission 185702) | Salt pond soil microbial communities from South San Francisco under conditions of wetland restoration - Salt Pond MetaG R2_A_D1_MG... ...
GTCACAAAAGTTAAATTTTCCCTTTGCTCTTCTTTTTGAAGGAGGTTGAAGTGTTTTTTTATGTTTTTTATAGTATTTATCATTTTGAGAATTTTTTATAATTACAAACAGGCTGAGGCTAAGGCTAAGGCTTGGGAGCAGCCTCAGTTGCTTTGGTAAATTTTGATTCAATAGACTTGATCAATTTGTTTAACTCTTTTATAATCAATTGTAGCTGTTCTATAAGTTTTTCCTCAATATTGTTTTTAATGAAATTCAATTCCTTTGAGATTAATAATTGACTATGAATTTCATAGCAGCTACCTCTTGAGATTTTGTAAAATCTTGTTTTATCTTTTGGTTCATATCTCCCATAACCTTCAGCAATGTTGTTTGGAATTGATGTTGCCGCTCTTCTCATATCCGAGATAAGTCCAAATTTTTCTTCAGAAGGGAATTCTTTGGTAATGGCATATATGTTTTTTACAAGTTTTAAACCTTCTTGCCATACAGTCATATCAGTAAAATCCTTGTTCCTCATTCTCTTGTTATTTCAAATAGTTTTAATCTAAACTTTCACATTATTATAACTAATCCTTTTCCTCATCCTCATCCTTAGCCTTAGCCTCAGCCTCAGCCTCATTTTACCAATTATAATCCGGCATATTCCAATCCTTAATGATTTTTTTCTGGTTGGCTTTGTACCAGTCAAAATTGTCAGCATATTCATTGGCTCCTTCAGCACGGCCTTCGCGGATACGTTTTTTTAATTGATTAAAACCGGCCAGCAGGGCTTCAGGTCTTGGCATACAGCCAGCCACATAAACATCTACCGGAAGATAATAATCCAGCCGGTTAATGGTGTTGTAGCTGTCCCAGTACATTCCGCCATTGATTGTGCAACTGCCAAGCGCCAGGACAAATTTAGGCTGCATCATCTGTTCATAAGAGCGAATAGCACGTTTCAAAGTCTTAACAGACAGATAACCCGAGATAATTAAGGCTGAAGATTGCCTGGGCGTGGGTCTCATGGCTACGCCAAAGCGGAACATATCGAACCTGGGAGTGGTAAGCGGTGGAATTTCTATACTTCCACATCCTGTGCCAAAGCCCAGAACCCAAATAGACTCAGCGCGTGCCCAATTCAGGAATTTTTCAATAACACCTTTATGCGGGTCCTTTCGTTTCGGACGTTCTTCACTGAAATAGTCCTTTAATGGGTCCACATCAATAATCTCACCATCGGGTGTTTCAACTTTTCGTTTTTCATTGTAATCTTTAAGAAACTTATCCCGTGTTTCCTGAATTTTTTCTTCGTCGTTATGTGGAATATTTTTGTTTTCTTCTGCCATAAACTATAATATTAAAATAATAGCGATTATACCTAAAATTAAGGGAACTTTTAAAAACCATGATACTGATTGTTCAATTCGGAATCGCGGGAAAACAACACCCACAAATATGGAAATGAAGTAAATCAGGAATGTTTTTATTATCAATTCAATCCAGGAGGTAGCTCCTCCAAAGAACAGGTTCATGAAAAGTATAGCTTCAATCACATGCAATACTGCGGCGTTTGTTCGCAGAATTCCAAGGTAGGATGAATGGTATTCTGTTGGTGGTCCAATTGGAATTTCATTGGGTGCCTTTACCAGGTCAAATGGTGAATGCATAAAAATTCCCAGCATTGAAAGAAGCGCTGCAGCAGTTGCCACAGGATTGGTAAACAGGGTCCAGTTGAGGAAACTTCCCTGCTGGGCAGCGACAATCTCTGTTATTGACAGGGTGTTATATTGTACAGCAAGCGCAATCACAGCAAGCGTAAAAGGCAACTCAACCGTGGTAACCTGCGACAATCCTCTGCTCACGCCAATTGCTGAGTAGGGGTGACCACCTTCTCCGGCTCCGAGGGCCATTCCAAGCATGCCAAAAAATTTGATGTAAAGAATCAGTACAAGATCCCCTGCAAAAGAGAAATTACTGAAAAGTTCCGATCCATAAATCAGTGGCATAAATACGACCAGCCCGACACCTCCCAGCAGTCTGAAGACTGGTCCTAACTGGAACATAACCCCATGGCTTATTGAATTTCGGTTTGAATATAATTTAACCAGGTTTAGCCATGGCTGATACCACCGAATACCAACGCGCCTGCCAACTCTGGCAGTTAGTTTGCGCATAATGGCATTCATTAATAATCCCCAGTTGAGTATGATAAATAATCCTAAAAGCGTGAATAATACACGAGTTAGTAAATCCATTAGAATCCTCCTATTGTTAACAGATAGACAACGACAATATAAGTTATAACATGTAAAATATAAGTTTGGCCATTACCGGTATAAATCCGCCGGATCTGGTCTGCAATTTCTTTTACTCCTTCGGATATCCAGTTCCAGAGTCCGGTAATCCAGGGATTGACAAGAAATCCGACAGCTTTGTTATAGCCTGCATAAAGATTGTATGAGATGTGGGTTGTTTCCGGGCGCTCGGGTCGCTCACCCGCATACACAATATTGAATTGTTTTACTTTTTGTGCTTTTCTGTTCAGCATAATCAGCCATAGGACAATGAGCGCAAACAATCCCATTACAATGATCATAATTTGTGAACCGTTCCAGTAACCAAGCTGACCAATGGCTGTTCCGTCTCCCTTCCATTGCAGGAGAGAGCTCGGAAAATACTGTGCAGTTACTTTGCCAAAAGGCTGTAAGATCAGGTCTGGTTTGGCTGAGAAGACCATGATACCCATAATCAGTATATAAGCCGGAACCAGGAACCAGGGCGATATTTCTTTGACAGTACGGTGCCTGTCTTTTAATTGTCCTAGGAAAATGGAATGTATGAGCCGGTAAAGATACAGGAACGCAATGATTCCTGAGAAAAATATAATGCCTCCCTGGAAGTACCAGCCTTTGTTAATTCCTGCATTATAGAAGAGCCATTTGCCTGCAAATCCGGATAGAGGTGGCATTCCCGCCAGGGCAATAATACCTACAAGAACTGCAATAAAACTGTAGGGCATTCGTTTGATCAGACCACCCATTTCATACATGTTATGTGTTTTCAGCCGCAATACAATTCCCCCGATTATAAGGAACAATATAGCTTTATACATGAAGTGATTGATTGTATATGTCAGTCCTGCCAGCCAACCCACGTGAGTCATTATGGCATAGGCAAATAAGATATATCCCAGTTGGCCTATACTTGAGTAAGCAAGCAAACGTTTTGCATCTTCCTGGAATACAGCGCTTAGGTTTCCAACAAGTGCAGTAATGGCCCCAAGCCAGCCAAGAACATACATGAGTGGGTGATTAGCGGCACTTTCTGCTCCCATTGATATGAAAAGCAACACCAGGCCGAAAACACCTGCTTTCAATAATATGGCTGATACCATAGGTGATACGTCAGACTCTGCCTCGGCGTGCGCTCCCGGTAACCAGATATGAACACCCAGTGTGGCTGTTTTGGTCATAAAACCGATTGCAATTAGCGCTGTAGCCCATCCTGCAAGCAGTGTAATGTTCGATAATGCTTCCAGTCCTAACATTCCGCTACTGGCATAAGCAATGCCAAATCCGGCTAGCATGAGGTAAGCTCCGCCGACAGAAAATAACATGTAACTGTAGCCATGTTTAATAGAATTTTTGCCACGAATGATAAGGATATAGGAACCAATAGTCATCAGCTCCCATGCAAAGAAAAACTGGAGCATGGTTTCTGCTGTGAGCAGTTGCCCAAGTCCTGCATACATTAAAAGTGCAGCAGGGTAAAATCCTTTTCTTTTACCTTTGTAAGCAAATCCTGCAACTAGTGTCAGGATACCTCCAATGATAAAGATAATGCTGAAAATAAACCGCAGGCCATCCGTTTCATAAAAATCCGGCATGATCATGTACCCATAGTAAGCTAGTGCGGCAATAGCCAGGACATTTTTGACCCGTGCGGGAATAAAATCCAGCAGGTAAATCAATACAATAAATCCAAGAGGGATAAAGTTCAGATTGGCAGATCCTTCTGCAATAGGATTTGAGAAATATCCTGCAATATAGAGAGAAATGCCTGCAATTGCCACGGGAAGAATCTTTTTCCATGGTATATTGAATGAAGGAAGTTCATTATGGTCTAGTTTGATGCTGTAGCCCAGCCATCTGAAAAGGTAAATTCCTTCCAGGAAAGAGCCCAAAAGAATAATTGCTACCCATGTATAGCCATTGCTGGCTGATAATTGCATAATAAATTCCCATTTGGCGAAAAATGATGGGAAAGGAGGGAAGCCAATTAACGCAAAAATAAATGTTCCAAACAGAACCAACAGGAAAGGTTTTTTCCGCAAAACACTCCAGTTTCTGATATTATCTTGCTGGATAATTCCTGATAACCAGAAAAGACCGGCTTTAGCCAGGTAGTGACTCACAAGGATTCCCAGCCCGATAGCTATCATTTTGCCATTCAATATTGAGGATAACCCAATCACCATCATCAGCAAGCCAATTTGACCCACTGAAGAATACCCCAGAAGTCTTTGGGGTTTGCCCTGTTTTATTCCCAGCAGATTTGATCCGATGAAAGTAACCGCCCCTATGGCAGCAACAACCTGATTCCATTCTGTTCCTGCTATGGGCAGCAACTTGTAAAGAACATACAACATAGCAGAGGCAAATGCAGCCGAAACCATTGCTGCTAATCCGGGATGCGCTCCCTCGTATAAATCCAGTCCCCATCCGTTTGCCGGGAAGGGCTTTAATTCAAGTGATATGGCTATTAAGACAAGAAATATAGCAACAACGCCTCCTTTTACTGCATAAAGGTTGGCATTGATGATGTCCTCAATGTATAATGATCCTGCAAAATGGTATATAAAAATAACACCCAGGAGCATGATGCCTGAGATAATGGCTGTAGCGACCAGGTATTTAAAACCGGCAGACAGTGAATCTACTTTTCTTTGCAACACTACCAGTCCTACTATAGCTACGCTGGAGACTTCAAGAAATACAAAAAGATTGAAAATATCACGGGTCATGATGATCACATTCAATCCAACAAATAAGAGCAGGTAAACAATCATCGAGTTGACACCCTGTTTTTTCAAACGATCCAGCAAGTACAATCCTCCCAACAGTCCTGCGATATTAATGGCAGTGGTGAAAAATGTTTCCATTTCCCCCATGAGAAGATTAATGGAGAATGGCGGCTTAAATCCGGCAGTAAAGATATAGTGCGGTGAATTACCAGCAAACAGTATAGACCAAAGCCATTGTAAAGAAACAAAAGTCATAAAGGCCAGGGTCAGCAACATGATAATACCTGCAGTATTTTTCCCTGCTTTTTTGAATAAGCCAAGCAGAAAAGCTATTCCAAGTCCTGATCCGACAATATAAATTGGGTCTACCATTTTAGATCGTTGTATTTATTAATTTCTAATGTTTTTCTTCTCTGATATAATCGTAATGCATAAGCCAACATCAGGGCCGTAATTCCCAGGCCTATTACAATAGCTGTTAATACCAAAGCTTGTGGAACAGGATCAACAATTTCACCTGCTGCATTTTTTAGTTCAACAGCCTTGTCAAGAATTGGTGCTGTTTTGCCTTTTACGTATCCAAGGCTTACCATAACAATATGAGAACCTGTGTCAAACAGGGTAAAGCCAATGATGATTTTTATAATATTTTTCTGTGTCAGGATGCCCCATATACCGATAAGGATTATGAGAATTCCAGTGACTATGGCGATATGAGCTAAACTGATTTGTTCCATTATATTTCTTCTTTCTGAGTTTCCTGTAAATTACTTACAATACCTGATAATTCGGAACCAACTTTTAGTCCGATAAAAATATAGATTACCGGGATAGCTCCGGCGCTTAGTAACTCTCCGAAAGTTCCCAGCCCGAAATAATCGTTGTCAAGAAAGCCGCCTGCCAGGAAGATTCCGATAATACCTAAAATCACGAATGAAAAGCCTGAGATGGATTCTACCACCGAAATTATCGTGTGATTTACTTTTTTAACCGGATTCGCCAGCAGCATCAATACGAGGCCCGATGCAATAATAGCGCCACCCTGGAATCCTCCGCCCGGTGTTAAATGCCCGTTGATGAAGACGTAAATTCCAAAAAGGAAAATTACAGGAGTAATAATTTTCGAGGCTGTTTCAAGGATTTCACTGGCTTTTCTCACCTTTCTGGGGACTTTTTCATCTTCCAGTTTCAGTTTAAGAAAGAAGCCAATAATTGAAGCCGCCAGAAATAATATGGTTACTTCTCCAAGGGTATCAAGTCCCCTGTAAGTTACGATTACGGCTGTAACAAGGTTTGCAGCTCCTACTTCCTCCGGTCCTTTATCTGCATAGCGGGTGGCAATTTCGTTCAACTGCTGATCCGGATTGAACAAGGATAAAGAATTCAGGAGAATTGCAGCAAAACCGGCTAAAACGATAAAAATGAATATCTTTTTAAACATTATCTTGTCTGTCTTTTTTTATTTTATTCAATACATAGAAAAATATAATGGTTGTCAGTCCACTGCCTATGGCTGCTTCCGTCATGGCAACATCCGGTGCAGCCAGGAGTAAATAAAAAACCGAGGCAAACAGGCTCACTACGCCGGCAGCAACAATAGAGACCACAAGTTTTTTATTGGTTACTGCGATAATAGCCATCGTAATTATGGCCAATGCTAATATGATTGCTATAAGTTTAATTATCATTCTTCTTCAGTTTTTTGATCTTCAACAGGTATATATTTTTCATCCTCTTCATATTTATTCACCAGAGTAGCTTTTGTCAGTGGTACTTTTATATAGTGAGAAGCCCTGGCAAGTACATGAGATGATACAGGATTTGTGATAATTACCGAAATGATAAGAATAAGCAACTTGCCCCACCATCCCGGCATAATCAGTAAAATACCTGTAAACGACAGAATTGTTCCTAATGTGGAGGCTTTGGTACCGGCTTGTATTCTGTTAAAACAGTCTGGCATACGAAGCAGCCCAATTGACCCTAACAAAAGAAAGATTGAGCCGATTAGTGTGATAAATGCCCCTATAATTGCTAATATTTCCATATTATAGTCCTTTCTCTAAATAGCGTGCGACAATTAAAACTCCGATGAAACTTAAAATCCCGTACACCATAGCAATATCCAGATAAATTATTCTACCTGTAAGATACGCTACTCCTGCAATAATGGCCAGTGAAGAAATGGTCATTACATCAAAAGCAATAACCCGGTCTGTATAACAAGGTCCTTTTACAAACCTGATAAGTGAGAGAATAATAGATAAAAGCATTATTCCCAGTGCGATGGATAGAATTGTATTAACCATATATCTTTTCTAAATATTTTTCAAATTTCCTTACAATTTGTTCAGTGGCTTCATTAATATCTTCTGATTTCACATCAATCCAGTGAATATAAAGAGTATCGTCCTGTATATCGATAGTAAGTGTCCCGGGAGTAAGCGTTATTGAATTAGCTAAAATCATACGCCCCATCCTTGATTTTAACTTTGTTTTCACCTCAACGATTCCCGGATTAATAGGAAGTGACGGAGTGATCACTCTTCTTGCCACGTCAAGATTCGATTTAATAAGTTCAAAAAGAAACACAAACAGGTAAATAATAGTAAATATAAAAGCTTGTGGAGTTAATTTCAGTTCTGAAAATATATCACACCGTGAACAGAAAATAAGAGTGAGTATTAAAGATAATCCAGCGCCTATTCCCAATAAAAGTGGGTCGAAAGAATTATTTAACAGAATCCAGAAAACAAATGCAATGGCGAAGGATACAAGGATGTTTTTTATTTTCATTTCTAGTAATTTATATTTCTATATATTTATAAATTTAGATATTGCAAATATATGATTTAATACCATATCGTCTTTATTAGCCTTAGTTTTTTAAAAAATAAAAAAACACAAAACAAAACTATTTTATTTTATGTATACATTTATTTAAATATAGATATAGATATATTTAAAAATAGATTTATATTTGTTCTTGTTTCTTTCTATAAATGTACTAAAAAATGAATAAAATAAAAATATCATGCACAGATTGCTTTGAAAAGTCCTACTGTTTTCATCAGTTAAATCAACATGAATTATTTTTAACAAATGAGAGCAGGGTGCAGGTTCATTATAAAAAAGGAGAAACAATAGCAAAGCAGGGTTCTTTTGTTACACATATTCTTTATGTGAAAGAGGGAATTGTGAAAGTATATAAAGAGTTTGAAAATAAGAATAATTTAATTTTTTCAATTTTTCCTAAAGGATCTTTAATTGGACTTTCTTCCTTGTTTTTTACGGATAAATTTCAATATTCAGTTTCAGCTCTGAAGGATACAAATATCTGTGCTATTGATAAAAATGTAATTCAACAGATTGTTAAAGACAACAGTAACTTTGGAGTAAGTTTGCTGGAATCTCTTAATAAAGAAATGTATAATATCAGAAGCAGGATGATTAGTCTAACCCAGAAACAATTACCGGGTAAGGTGTCAGATATTGTTCTTTATCTGGCAGATGAAGTTTTTGGCAATTCTGAGTTTGAGCTCCCTCTCTCAAGGAAAGATATAGCTGAATTTGGTGGTATGTCAACAATGAGTGTAGTAAGAACCCTTCAGCAATTCAATAAAGAGGGTTATATTGAAGAGAATAAACATAAAATTATTTTAAAAGACAAAGAAGCATTAAAAAGGATTAGTACAGACGGTTTTTTAAATGATGATAGTGAGTGAGATAATTTTGTATACTAATAAAAATACCAGAAAACCTAAACATTTGGAGTCATTTATTTGTTTTTCGGATAACAACAGAACCAGTAATAGAATTCATGAATAATGAATAAACAATTTGTTTTAAAAGGATACATATTTTACTTTTACAGCAAAAAATGATAAATTAGTTTATTGATAAAAACAGAGAAAAAATTAATGCTGATTTTTCCTAAAATATAATTTTAATATGTCAAAGGTTTTTACGATAAAACGAGGATTAGATATACCTCTGAAGGGAAAGGCTGAAAAAGTTATAAAAAAAGCTTCGGATTCGCAGTATTATGCTGTGAAACCAATTGATTTCCACGGAATGAGGACTAAACTTGTTTCGAAAGTTGGAGATAAAGTAAAAGTTGGAACACCCTTATTTTATAACAAGCTGCAGCCTAGTGTTCAATTTACTTCTCCGGTGAGTGGAGAAGTAGTTTCTGTAAACAGGGGCGAAAGAAGAACAATATTAGAAGTAGTAATTGAAAATGATCAGAAATACAATTATGAAGACTTTGGTGCCCAGGATCCTTCCCAGTTGGAGAGGGAACATATTATAGAAAAAGTGTTGCAGTCCGGACTTTGGCCTGTAATAAGACAGCGACCCTATTCAACAGTAGCTAATCCTGAGGATAAACCCAAATCAATTTTTATTTCTGCCTTTGACAGTGCACCTTTGGCTCCTGATTATGACCTGATTGTTAAAGGTGAAAACCAAAATTTTCAAAAAGGAATTAATGCGTTAAAAAAACTAACTGAAGGTACTATTCATCTTAATGTGAATGCAGATTATCCTCCTTCTGAGGTGTTTACGAAAGCAAAAGGTGTTCAGCTCAATCATTTTACTGGACCACATCCCTCGGGGAATGTTGGTGTACAGATAAATAAACTGGATCCAATTAACCAGGGAGATGTTGTTTGGTATGTCTATCCGCAGGATGTAATAGCCATAGGGCGATTGTTTGATAAAGGGATTTATGATGTGTCAAAGGTTATAGCCTTAACAGGATCAGAAGTTAAGAAGCCTTTATATTACAGGTTTGTGAAAGGAGCCAGCATAAAAAGTATTGTGGAAGGAAATGTTAAGGAAGGTGAGTTACGTTATATTTCAGGAAATGTCCTTACAGGGAAAAAGATTAATAGCGAGGGATATTTAGGGTATTTTGATGATCAGGTTACTGTAATTCCTGAAGGAAAATATTATGAATTTCTTGGCTGGGCAAAACCAGGTTTTAAAAAATACAGCACTTCACGTTCTTTTTGGTCGTGGCTTCAAACCAGCAAAAGATATAGGATTGACACCAATCTCAAAGGAGGAGAAAGAGCTTATGTTGTATCGGGAGAATACGAGAAAGTTTTTCCTATGAATATATATCCCGTCCAGCTTATTAAAGCCATATTAATTGAAGATATTGAACTGATGGAAAAATTGGGTATTTATGAAGTTGATGAAGAAGATTTTGCGCTTTGTGAATTTATTTGTACATCTAAAACCCCGGTTCAGTCCATTGTCCGAAGAGGACTTGATTTAATGAGAGAAGAAATGAGCTAATAACGACTTGAAAAAATATATTGCAGAATGAACGCATTAAGGAAATATATTAATAAGATAAAACCCCATTTTGAAAAAGGGGGGAAATACGAAAAATTACAATCTACATTTGAAGCTTTTGAAACACTATTGTTTGTACCTAATAAAGTAACAACACAAGGGACTCATATTCGTGATGCAATGGATATGAAGAGAACAATGATAATAGTGGTTATTGCTATGGTGCCTGCCATTTTATTTGGTATGTGGAATGTGGGTTATCAGCACCATATGGCTACAAATCCTGAAGTTACAATAACAATTCTTCAATCCTTTTGGGAAGGTTTTAAATTAGTATTTCCTATCATTGTTGTATCTTATGTTACCGGACTAGCTATTGAATTTATATTCGCCCAGGTTAGAGGCCATGAAGTGAATGAAGGATTCCTGGTTTCAGGTATGTTAATCCCGCTTGTCGTTCCGGTTGATGTACCCTTATGGATGGTTGCAGTTGCTACTGCATTTGCTGTGATTATTGGAAAAGAGGTGTTTGGCGGTACCGGCATGAATATTTTGAATCCGGCACTTACAGCAAGGGCTTTCCTTTTCTTTGCTTATCCCGCTTATATGTCAGGTAATGATGTTTGGATTCATGGACTTATGAAGGGTGAAAATATAGTAGATGGATTTTCCGGGGCAACACCACTGGCGCAAGCTGCTGAAGGGAATGTTGAAGCTATGCCCCCGGTTCAGGATATGTTTTTTGGTATGATTCCCGGATCTATTGGAGAAACCTCCACCCTGGCCGTGTTAATTGGTGCTGCGATTCTTCTGTATACAGGAGTTGGTAGCTGGCGGATCATGTTTTCCACATTTGCCGGTGGACTCATTATGGGATTGATTTTTAATGCGTTTGCGGTTAATGAATTTATGAGCATTCCTGCCTGGGAACATCTTTTCCTTGGAGGTTTCGCATTTGGCGCTGTTTATATGGCTACTGACCCCGTAACTGCAGCACAAACAAACAAAGGAAAATATATCTATGGGTTTTTAATAGGAATACTGGCGATTCTTATTAGAGTCGTAAACCCGGCATACCCGGAAGGTGTTATGCTTGCCATTCTGCTAATGAATGTGTTTGCTCCTTTAATTGATCATTATGTCGTTGAAGGGAATATTAAGAAACGTCTGAAGAGAGCCAAAGTTAAAGCTGCCTAAAAAATAGTTGAGATATGAAAAGATATACAAACAAAGACATTTTTATTTTTGCTTCAGTTATGGTGATTATTGTTGCAACTATTTTGTCTGTGGTTGCAATGGTATTACAACCATTACAAAAGAAAAATATTGAGATTAATAAAAAACAGAATATTCTTCTGTCGCTTAACATGAAAGTTGAAAAAGACCAGGCGCTTGAAAAATATGATCAATATATAACAAAAACTTATGTGGTTAATCATAATGGAGAAAGACAGCAAGGAGAGGATGCATTTTCCATTGATCTGAAAAAAGAGTTGGACAAACCTCTAAAGAAAAGGAATTTACCTGTTTTTGTAGCTTCCTTAAAAAACGAAAAAGTTTATGTGGTTCCTGTACGTGGAAAGGGGCTTTGGGGGCCTATCTGGGGCTATGTTGCACTGAAAGATGATTTCAATACAATATACGGAACAAATTTTAGTCATCAATCTGAAACTCCGGGTTTAGGAGCAGAGATTGCAACACGGGAATTTCAGAAACAGTTCATAGGAAAAAAAATATTTGATGAATCCGGTGAGTTTGTTTCTGTAAAGGTTAAAAAACCGGGAAAAACAAAAGGTGGGCCACATGAAGTAGATGGTATTTCAGGAGGAACCATTACCAGTAAAGGTGTGGACCAGATGCTGGAAAGTATTCTGGAGAGCTATTTAAACTATTTTGAGAAACAGAAAAAAAGTTAATCTATGAGTACAGATAAAGAACCATTATTCTCTTCAAAGAATCTGAAATTACTCAGAGAACCTTTGGATGATTCGAACCCGATAACCGTGCAGGTTTTAGGAATTTGCTCGGCACTTGCAATAACAGTTAAACTGGAACCTTCAGTAGTAATGGCCCTTTCAGTTGTTTTTGTGATGGGGGTTTCTAATGTTACCATTTCTCTCTTAAGAAATATGGTTCCACCAAGGATCAGAATTATTGTTCAACTAACGGTAATTGCTTTTTTGGTGATTCTGGTTGATCAGTTTCTGAAGGCTTTTGCCTTTGAGGTGAGTAAGCAACTCTCGGTTTTTGTGGGACTTATAATAACGAACTGTATTATTATGGGACGGTTAGAAGCTTTTGCTCTTGGTAATAAACCCTGGCCTTCTTTCCTCGATGGAATAGGTAATGCAGCGGGTTATGGACTGATTCTCGTTATTGTTGGTTTCGTAAGAGAACTATTTGGATCGGGTACCCTTTATGGATACCAGGTTATTCCGGAAAGTTTTTACCAATTCGGATATGAAAACAACGGACTTTTTATTCTGCCACCAATGGCATTGATAACCGTTGGAATTATTATCTGGGTACAGCGTTACCGGAACCGAAAACTAATTGAAGAAAATAAAGCCTAAAACAGTGAATTATGGAAGAATTGAATCTTTTAGACATATTTGTTAAGTCCATTTTTGTAGATAATATGATTTTTGCCTATTTCTTAGGCATGTGTTCATATCTTGCTGTTTCAAAAACAGTTAAGACATCAACCGGACTTGGTTTAGCAGTAGTTTTTGTCCTGGGTATAACTGTTCCGATTAACTATCTGTTAGAAAATTATGTGTTAAGCGAAGGAGCATTAACCTGGATTAGCCCGGAATTTGCAGATGTAGATCTTAGCTTTCTTACATTTATTCTATTTATTGCAGTGATAGCTTCTATGGTTCAACTGGTTGAAATGATTATTGAGAAATTTTCACCTACCCTATATAATAATTTGGGTATATTTTTACCTCTTATTGCTGTGAACTGTTCTATTCTGGGGGGCTCACTTTTTATGCAAGAGCGTGAATATGGAAGTTTAGGTGAGGCTACCGTTTTTGGACTTGGCTCCGGAGTAGGCTGGTTTCTTGCAATTGTAGGAATAGCTGCAATCAGGGAAAAGATCAGATATTCAAATGTACCCGCTCCATTGAGAGGACTCGGTATAACCTTCATTATAACTGGCTTAATGGGAATAGCCTTTATGGGTTTTATGGGAATTGAATTTTAATCATGTAAATTCTGAGAAAAATGATAGTGCTGTCAACAAACACAACAATAATTTTATTAAGTATAGCCGTATTTTTGGTTATTATCCTTGCATTGGTGATGATTTTGCTTTATGCAAGAAAAAAATTGACTCCACAGGGAGAAGTAAATTTAAAGGTCAACGATAAAGAGTTAAAAGTGGAACCAGGAGGGACCATACTTTCCACCCTGGCAAATCATGAAATATATTTACCTTCAGCCTGTGGCGGGCAAGGTACGTGTGGAACTTGTGTATGTCAAATCGAAGAGGGAGGTGGATCTATTCTTCCTACTGAGAAAGGATTTTTCTCAAGAAAGGAAGAACAGGAAAACTGGAGGCTCGGATGCCAGGTGAAGATAAAAAACGATATGGTTATTAAGGTTCCACCGGAAGTTATGGATATTCAGAAATGGGAATGTGAAGTTTTATCAAATAAAAATGTAGCTACTTTTATAAAGGAATTTGTTGTGAAACTTCCGGAAGGAGAAACGCTCGATTTTAAACCGGGTGGATACATACAAATTGACGTGCCTAAAATAGAAGTAGATTTTTCCAAAGACATTGAAGTGGAAGATGAATTTAAAGAGGAATGGGATCGTTTTGGTTTATGGAATCTCACTATGAAAAATAGTGAGGAAATATTCAGAGCGTATTCCATGGCAAACCATCCCGCAGAAGGGAATATTATCAAGCTGAATGTCAGGATTGCTACTCCTCCCTGGGATCGGTCCAAAGGAAGATTTAAAAATGTAAATCCGGGAATCTGTTCTTCTTATATTTTCTCAAGAAAACCTGGTGATAAAGTTACCATAAGTGGTCCTTACGGCGACTTTTTTATTAAAGATACTGAGAAAGAGATGGTATATATTGGAGGTGGAGCCGGAATGGCACCTTTGAGAGCGCATATTTTTCATTTATTCAAAACATTGCAAACCAATAGAAAAGTATCTTACTGGTACGGTGCTCGATCAAAAAGAGAAATTTTTTACGAAGAAGATTTCAGAGAACTTGAAAAGAAATTTCCAAACTTTTCATTTCATATAGCGCTTTCTGAACCTAAAGAAGAAGATAAATGGGACGGACCGGTTGGTTTTATTCACCAGGTTGCTTATGATGAGTATTTAAGCAAACTGGAAGAGCCTGAAGAAATTGAATACTATCTTTGTGGGCCCCCTGTAATGAATGATGCCGTGCTCAATATGTTATACAATTTAGGTGTACCCGATGAAATGGTTGATCTTGATGATTTCGGAGGATAGAAATGCCATATATTAAAAAAATATTTTTTATCTGTTCTTGTTATTATGCTATTAACTAAGTTCTTTCGATATTTTTTTGTGATGTTTGTTCTGATGGTAATTATGTGGGGATGTAAAAGCAATACCCTACATTATACCTATGTATCAGTAGAAGGTTTTACACAGGGGACTACTTTTTCTGTAATTTACAGGTCTGCTGATACTGTTAATTATAAAAATGAAATTGAGCAGATTCTTGCTGAAATTGATTCATCATTATCAACTTATAACGATTCTTCTGTTATTTCAAAGATAAACACCAATCTCTCTTCGAAAGCAGACACTCATTTTATAAAGGTTTATAAAACGGCTCACCAGGTTTCCGAAGCAACCAACGGAGCATTTGATATTACAGTAGGTCCCCTGGTAGATGCTTATGGATTTGGGAAATCAGATAGGATAAAAGTAAATGAGAAAACAATAGACAGTTTGTTACAATTTGTTGGTTATCAAAAGATATCGCTGAAGAATAACCGGATATATAAAAAAGATTTCCGTACAAAGGTAGATATGAACGCTGTTGCCCAGGGATATACTGTTGAAGTTTTGTCTGAATTTCTTGAAAATAAGGGAATCAGAAATTACCTGGTGGAAGTAGGAGGAGAAGTAAAAACACTTGGTAAAAACAGGGAAGATGAGATATGGAGAATAGGTATAGACAAACCGGTAGAGGGAAACAACACACCCGGTGAGAATCTTAAAGCTATTGTACAATTACAAGATCGTTCTTTAGCGACTTCGGGAAATTATCGGAAATTTTACATTAAAGATGGAGTCAAGTATTCGCATACCATTCATCCCAGCACAGGTCATCCAGTGGAATCGAGTTTATTAAGTGTAACTGTTTTTGCTGATGATTGCGCAAAAGCAGATGCGTTGGCAACTGCTTTTATGGTAATGGGCTTGAATAAAACCCGCGAATATGTTTCAAATCACAAGAATATCAGTGCCCTTTTTATATATTCAGATGAAGAAGGAGATTTCCAGGTTGATTATTCTGATGATTTAGAAAAATATATTTTGAGAGAATATTAGAAACTGTTTTGATTTTGTCTTGCTTTAACAAAACAGTTTTATTGAACTTTCTCTTTTTCGTAAGCACAATTATCATCACCATCGCAGGCACAGGTTATTCCCTGTTCTCTGAGCTCCGGAGTGATATTGGCACAAGAGCCTCCCCTGAATTCTGCCTTTTTTGATACCAGCAAACGAATTGATAAAGCCAGCACGGCAAGTATAATTAATATCGTTGTTAATAATAATATTTCAATAGCCATAATTGTTTTTTCTTTTTGTCTGTTAAACAACAAAAACCGGCTAGTGTTCAATAAAATTTTATACAAACAATCTTTAAAATAAAATGTATTGGTCTGACTAATAGATTCATGTTGAATAGTGCTTGCTTTTTTTTGAATATTCTTCAAATAACCGAACTTTTATACTTGGAATTATCAGACAAACCTTTTATTTTTATCTTTAATTGGTTAAATGAATAAATTTCATGTTGAAAGGGATTAGAGACTCCGTCATATCTAAAAATACTCTACAACTTGTTTTTCTCGCCGCAGTAGTTGGTATCATTTCTTCTTTCATTGCTATTGGTTTTCGTTATTTGCTGTTCTTTTTTCAGAACATGTTTTTTTACCAGGAAATCTCCGGTGAAGAAGTATCTCCCGTTGATAATACATTAGGGTTATGGGTAATTATAGTGCCAATTATAGGTGGCCTGTTGGTTGGGCTAATTACAAAATATGCAGCCAGTGAGGCAAAAGGCCATGGAGTACCCGAAGTAATGGAAGCCATGACACTGCATGGTGGTAAGATGCGCCCCAGGATTGTATTGTTTAAAGCACTGGCTTCTGCACTTTCTATAGGCTCAGGAGGGTCTGTGGGTAGAGAAGGCCCGATTATTCAAGTAGGAGCAGGTGCAGGTTCAACAATAGGACAAATTCTTAATCTTGACAGAGATCAGGTAAGAATATTGGTTGGCTGTGGAGCTGCCGGAGGCATTGCTGCCACATTTAATACACCGGTGGCAGGAATTATTTTTGCACTGGAAATTATTTTGGTGGAATTGAAATCCAGATCTTTTATATCGTTGGTGATTGCTGCTTTTTTTGCAACTACTGTTTCAAGAATTTTTCTTGGGTCAACGCCAGCTTTTGAGATACCTGCTTATTCATTTGAAAGTTTATATGAAATTATATTTTACCTTGGATTGGGAATTATTGCTGGTTTAGTTTCAATTCTTCTAATTAAACTTGTTTATTATACCGAACATCTTTTCAGTCAGATACGTATACCACATATTACAAAGCCAGCCCTGGGAGGACTTATCGTTGGATGTATAGGATTCTTTTTACCACAGGTGTTTGGTTATGGATATGATACAATCGCTAAATTATTGAATCAGGAAATTATTCTTGTGGTTATTGTACTCCTGCTTGTGTTTAAAATTATTGCTTTTGTAGTAACTATAGGCTCAGGTGCCTCAGGAGGTATTTTTTCACCTTCTCTTTTCATTGGAGCAGCCCTTGGTGCAGCCTACGGATGGATATTGAATACGCCTTTTCCGCATATAACAGCACCAATAGGGGCATACGCGCTCGTTGGAATGGCTGCTGTTTTTGCTGCTGTATCAAGGGCGACGTTTACTGCAATTATAATAATTTTTGAGCTAACTCTTGATTACAATATAATATTACCACTAATGTTTAGTTGCGTGATAGCAGATCTTGTTTCCTGGAGTTTTTCTAAGGATACGATT
>Ga0209925_1000665_pt1 | contig 17559 bp, 14 predicted proteins | sample SalPonR2_A_D1_MG_FD_185702 | JGI IMG/M metagenome (GOLD analysis project Ga0209925, IMG submission 185702) | Salt pond soil microbial communities from South San Francisco under conditions of wetland restoration - Salt Pond MetaG R2_A_D1_MG... ...
CCCCCCCCCCCTTGACCGACGCCGTCCGCGTTTTCCTCCCCATGTCCGTGCGGACCAACCTGGCCTCCCTCACAGACCTGGACAACCAGCTCTCCGTCCTCTCGGTCGCCCTTCCCACGGGCCTTGCCTCCCGTCGGCGCCGCCTCGCCCATCTGCACGCCCTGACCTCCAGACTGAAAGACTCCACCGTGCCCCTCGGCGTCACCCTTCTGACCACAGCCACGGGCGCCCTCCTCCCTCGCAGACTGCTTGAGGCTCAGGCCGACTTCCTCTGCCACAGGACCACGGGCGTCGTGACCAATGTCCCCGGACCCGTTCACCGCCGACGCTTCGCGGGGCACCCGATCGAAGGGATCGCCGTCCTGGTGCCCGCCGTCTCCTCCATCGGCATGGTCCTCTCCACCTTCACCTATGGGGAGGGGATGAGTGTGGGGCTGGTGCTGGACGAGGGCATTCCCTGCCGGGCGGACGAAGTGCTCGAGGCCTTCGCGCGCGAGTTTGAGAAATATGAGGCTCTGGCGGCCCAGGCGAGCAGGGAGAAGGTGGAAGGTCCGCTTTGAGGCAAGTAGCTTGGAGAAAGGTAAAGTGGACAACAAGGTGACGAGTGCGTGAGGGGGTCTGTGTGCATGGTGCGACCACCGCGCTTTTCGCGTCGGCGCGTGAATCGACATGGCATGTACAGCTGACTATCCATGACTTTGAAAAGGAACAGCAAGGATTGAGCGGCCTCCAAGGCGGTTCCACGGGTCCGAAGAGGACATACACATTGTGCCGGGACTCCCCAGGGCTTTGCTATTCATTCACATAAGCCAATTCACATCTCCGCGAGTCCTCCATCCTCGTTTCTAGTTCTACAACCTGTTGTCCATCTTTTATCCTGGCTCCTCTTTTGACCTTATTTGTTTATTTTTACTGTGCCAACTACCTGGTAGCATGTGACCACTGCTCTACTCTATCCTTCTCTCAACCCGGAAGCTCTGACGGCAAGCTTTGCCCACTACTCGTAAGACCCTTGGACGACATCCACGCTCCTCCCTCTTGCTCTACTTTCCTGGCGCCTGCGGCTCTTGAGGTCGCTTCGGCCGCAGGGCAAGAGGCGGAGGATCAACACATTCCCCTCCCTCAACCGATTGATGATCATGCCCACGGTCGCCAGGCACTTGGTGGGGGCGGGCCTCTCGCTGCCTTTCACCGCCCGCTGGACGCAGCACTCCAGGATCACGTCCAGGGAGGGGGTGTGCGTCGACTGGACCATGATGGCCGAGAAGGCGCCCATCAGCTCGTACAGGCCCGGGCCCGAGAGGAAGCGAGGCCAGAAGCTGTAGATTGCCATGCGCGTCTGGGACTTGAGGCCCTCGAGCTCTGAGGGGAGGGGATAAGAGAGCGGAAGGAAGGTGAATGGATAGGTACAGGGGCAGTGGCGGTGGAGGAGGGAGACCGACGGGCGGGGCCGAACCCACCTTCCGAGGATATAAAGAGCTCGCTCATGCGGTCGTTGCACCAAACCGACTCAATACCCGTCGCGTTGACGGAGGCCACTACGTAGCAGGCGTTCTCATCCGCCGCCAGCTGCTGGATTAGCTGGGATATGCTGGGGTCGCCCCCCGCACTGTTCCCTTGTGCCCCTCCCGCCGGGGGCCCCCTCTCCCCCACACCCCCGCTCTTTGCTTTCCTCCGTTTTGGCGCGAACGCCTGAGGCTGGGTGTCAAGCAGGTGGTCAAGCAGAGGAAGGACTCCGGCGGTCATATCCGCCACCCCTCGAGCCTGCGAGCACGCCCTAATCAGCGCCCTCGCGTTGAAGACTTTCTCCCAGTCCAACATCCCCTGGGCGGCCAGACGGGCGATGGCGCCACTCACGCCGTTCCGAGCGTGGAGGATGCTCGCTGAGGTGGAGTCGAGCAGGGGAAGGGAGGGGTCCACGGGAAAAGCGGGTTCCTCGAGCCGGGTGGAATCCACGGCCCTGGAGACGCGACGGAAGGGGGAAGAGTACTCCTCCCACGCGCGCGTTCCCGCATTGTCGCCGCGGCCTACTTTGGCAGACTTGCGCGGCCTGTTTTCGTTACCTTCCAACCTTTCGTGATCCTCCCAATCACACCGTTGGTTGCTTTTGTACCTGACACCACGGTGGGTGGCCCCCCTCGCCACGTCCTCCTCCGCCACCTCCCAAGTCCGGGCCGTTTCTTGACGTGCGTGTGAGGGGACAAGGTGATGTTTGAGGGAGTTGGAAGTGAGTGCGCGCGCGTCCAAGAGAGGGAAGGAAGAGGTTTGATCACGCGGTCGTCGCGGCAGCATGTGTGGGTGCACAGGGAGGATGTGGTCAGGCTTAATACGACGGAGGCAAGGGAAGCCCGCGGGCCTCGAGAGAGACGGGGACGACGAGGCGGCGCCAGGGGGAGGTGCGTGCGCGGAGGAAAAGGAGAAAGATGCGGTCGCAGACGTCGACGCCGAGGCAGCCCGAGACGAGAGGGACGGAACTGCCGGTGCTCGGACAGACCGATGAGCTGCCTCGGGCACTGAAGGGTCCGTGGCGTAAGCGAGCGGTAAAGAGTCAGGCCTCTCTCGTAATCGCGATCGGCAGCCTCCACTGGTTCCAGTGGCCGATTCCTTACAATGCTCGAGCTCCGGCCTGTGCCAATGTACGGCATATTTAGGTTACACTTCTCATTGATTACATACATGCGATCGGTCTCATGACCTGTCGACGTCATCCACACCCAAAACTTACTGTGCCGGTGGACTCAGGCCAGCAACTGTCGACAGAAGAGAGAGAGCACTGACGTCCTTGGCTTGTGTGGCATTAGGGCGGAAGACAGCAGGATGAGGGCCGGAAGGAATCCATCGCTCTCTACCCTCCAGCATTGGCGCAGACATCTTGTTTGTAAGTTGAGGACCCTGAGAGAAGAAGTGCAATTCAAGCGTAGAGATGAATGAAGGGTGGAAGAGTGTGTCGTAGCGGTGCGGTTAGACAAATGAACAACGTCAATAGTGCAGGACATTCAATCTCCGGCGTACTTATACTCGGCGGTTCCGACGTGGTCGCGGCGGGACAAATCTCCGTGAATATCTCCTTTTGAGGGTACCACAATGCTTCTTATCTAGAACTCGTAGCTATCAAGTACTGGTAGCTGTTCATGCACGAGAACCGAAGGACGACGAAGCGGGGTTAACTTGTCCCCCAAGGCCTCAGACGACACGTGGGCAGACTGTCGGCTTTTTCCCCTCCTTGCACTGGAACGCACCACCCTCCCCTACTCCACTGCGTTGCCAGCCTGACGACAGGGCACACCGCGACACGGGCACGCAGGAGATACCATACACGCTTTGCCAACACAGTGTGTTTCATACAGTTGCAACGGTGTTAGATTTGATCTTTATCTTCGTGTGTTTTCCCTTGCTCGGCCTTACCGCGAGCGGAGTCCTCTCCTCAGCGCTGATCGCAGTAAGTCAAAAATCGAGCATACGCACCAAATGTCACACCAGAAGAAGATAAAAAAATCTGTATCTTCCAAAGGAGAGATGAAATAGGCGCGCACAACCGCAAGGATGCAAGGCTGTATTTTTAATGCGGAATGACTGCCTTATGGAATCAGAGCGTCGCGCAGACAGGCAGAGATGCGTAACATATGCCGGTGACTTCATAAAGCCGCGGAGTCGGAGTAACAAGTGTTCTGTTCGTCTGAAGAGAACCAACATGGCCCCACGACCGAGCGCTTATGCTATGCAAGCATATCTCTTGGAAGGTATACTAAGGCATATATAGAAAAATAGACACAGACACACTTTTGAAAAAATCTGAACCAAAATGGAAGTTAAAAAAGTTACCACGCCACAGTCCATAAGAGTTGTTGCTTTTTTTTAGGGGACAGAGCCACCTCAAAAGTGTGTGACTCTGTGTTTTTTTGCTAAAACCTCACCAGATGCTGAGAAACCTGTACCCCCACCTCTCAGATGCAGTAGGTCACTTTTCTAATGTATTGGAAAGACGCATGATAAATGAGAAAGAGGACAAAAACAACCAAAAAACCCCGAGGAACCCCTTGAGCAAGGTGGCGCAGGGGAAAGACGCGCTTCAGATTCAACCTAGATCAGCGGGCACGGTTGGAGAAAACATTTGGCTGCGCTCCCATGACACCATGCCTCATACCCTGAAAGCTTTGCCCGTGACTGGACATGTCATGCTTGGATACGCCAGCTCCTGGGCAATGCTCTCCAAGACGACTACCCCCGTACTGGGTAGGGATGATAGAAAAGGAGCCAAAAAATGATGACGTACAGAGCCCGGTTGCAACAACTGCATCGCCCTGTACTGGTGACTTTTCATTTTTCACTTTTTTAATGGTCATTTTCTTCCCCATTCCACTTTCATACCTTTTGATGAAGACAGCTGGTTGAGATGTGATGGCCTTGCGGGAGACAGCGCACAGAAACTTGCCGCGTCCATCATGCTCGTTCTAGAAGGGAGGAAAAGGGAGAAGGGAGGCCCGGTCTCACTGAGCGCACGAGCCCGCGCTCACGCCTCTCTCGCACACGCACATGCGGAGAGATAGAGATATTTCCTCCCTCCTTACCCTCCACTCCGGGTCGACCATGAGGGGCAAGGGGAGCAGGTCCTTGGCGCGGAGAGGATCGCCGGTCATAGGGCTGCGCGGGCGCGTGGCGGGCTGTAGAGAATTGGGAGCTACATTCAGTGTCCACACGTGATGTTGCCTTTCCCTTCTTTTCACACCCATCGCCCAAGATCTACATTCAGTGTCCACACGTGATGTTGCCTTTCCCTTCTTTCCACACCCATCGCCCAAGATCTCCGACGCGTGGTGTGTCAAGTATATTGACGGCGCTGCGAGAGCTACCGTCGGACTCGACAGGGCAGCACGTTGAACATAGAAGGCCCCCCTGAACCAACCCCGCTTCCCACTCAGGAAACTGCCAGTCGCATCGCTCTTCTACCTTCTCTATGGCCGTATTCTTGGCCTCTGGTGTGCAGACGGGCACCCAGAAGGAAGTCTTCTTCACATCCTCTTGCTTGGTCTTGAGGTCTCTGTGGATTACTTTCGAAAGTTGCTGAACGCCGGTGTGGGTAGGAGACCAGCCACAGGGAGAGCGTGCACAAGAATCGGTGAGCCGAGTTTCAGACTGATTCTGGACAATCAACGACAGGAAGGTGCCACGGACAAACCTGCTTGATATATCTCTGGCGATTCTCCTCCTGAGGGTTTTGCTCATGCTCTGGCAGGGACGAAGGTTATACAAAGACCACAATCAGCAATCATTCATTTACCCATTCTGAACCTCAAAACTTGTCCTTCGCACACTACCTTGCCGCGGAGCTGCCTCCTCAAAGGTCGACGTCTGCCTCTCCACGAAGCGGTGCACATCCTTTTCCTTTTCCTCGTTCAAGGCCGCCTCCATTCTCTCCTGCTCTTCTTCTCTTTGTTGCTAAAGCAATTGCGATGGGAAGACGGGGGTGAGAAATGGAACAGGATGACCTGGGGCATTCGACAGATTAAAAGAAAGTCGCCCATGAAGGGCAGCATACGCACCTCATACAGGACGCGCTGGCGCTTGAGGTCTTGCGTCTTAGATAATAGATACTCGACAATGGCCTCTCGCGAATAAATATGACCTGACGGGCTGCAAATAAAGTGTGTGAATAAAGATTGAAGGTAGATTTCATGACATTTCAAGCGATTTTCTGGACGGGCGTTTTCTTCCGAGGATTCGTACCTGACAACCGGATCTGTCACGGGCTTTAACGTCAAACAACAGTAGCCAAATGGCTGCTGCGAGTCTGTCCCAATACGAGTTTTTTGGGTTCCCCACCTAAGATGTCGTCCAAAATGACGAGGCAGTGGATCGTGAATGTATACGTGCTACTACGCATCCCTTGTTCCCACTGCCTGAAGGACCTCGATGAAGGCAACAAAGAAAGTTATTTCAAAGGATTTATCTACTCCCCACATCGACATTTTTCTCCTCCTGCCGCTATGAATAGACAAAAAGATATCGTTTTGATTTGCTTACCCAGCCATTTTGCGTTCCTGGTACGTGAAAGTCGCCCGGTCCGTGTTGTTGCGGGAGTGTTTCTGAGGCATGCTTTCGGTTGGTGTGAGAGACTCTCCGAGCAAGCAAAGCTGTGTAATAGGTGGGAGACCTAGCGTCACAGAATGTCTATTCTCAATATAGGGAAAATTCGCCACGAATGGAGGCGTCAGAGTGAAGGGAGACTATTTACGTCGTCGTGGAGTCCAGGCGGCGGCCAGCTAGCCGCCTGTCCGGGTAGCTTTTGCTTGCTTGCTTGAAATCAAAAACATTGTCGTCGACCAAGGAGCAAGCACGATGTAAACTTTAAGCATTGTTTTTATTGTACCATGAATGTACGATACATCGTCTTTATTCAAACGTAGATATGTAATTCTGATATATGTATAAGATGAACACGTCATCTTCACGTGTCTGTGCAATTTTCACCTAAGCCCCTTGCCCTCCTGTTTCCATCGTAGCTTTTCCCCTCTCTTTTTCCTTGACAAAATCGCCCGCCGTTTTTGCCTTCCTCCCTTGTATTCCTTTCGGCAATGTCCAATGCGCCTTGCTAGCATTCTTACAAGCTTTAATTTTTCTGAGCTTGCTTTCCATGCTGTTCGGCATCAAATCATGCCGTGCGATCACCCCACAAACATCTCGCTCTATGCTCAGCACAAGTAAGTGTCTAAGCCCTAAGCCCCGGAAGAGACGGTAGACTTTCGTGACACTCGAATCCTCTGTCACGAAATAGACACTGGGATTGCTGTAAGGTCGCAAGTCCATCCATTTGCTTTCATCCTCCGGGGTGAGGGGAATGACGGGTTGGGCAATGACACGGCTACTGAGGCGGGCAGCCGACTCGAGGAGTTGCGCAAAATCAAGAACAGGCGAGGCAAGCTCAGGATTGTCTGGATCATTGTTGACTGAGGCCGTGGAGGAGAAGTTAGCCGCTTGCAGCAAGACCACGAGTGTCTCCCGCATAATCGTGCCGAAAAGGGCGCCGGATCGGGTCGGGTGTGAGGAAGGATAGAGGAGCGGGAACATGTTATGCCCTGTGGTGCACAAAACCTCTTGCACGCGCTTGACCGTCTCGATAGGTCTGAGCGAGACGACTTGAGGGGTCATCAAGTCGCGCGCGCGGAGCTGAGCCAACGCCCACTTGGGCGGGTCGGGGCGGAGGAAGGGGTAGCCCTTGATCTCGATGATCATGTCGTAGATAGAGGGCGTGAAAAGATCCCCAACCCAGTGAGCGCTGAGGAGTACCAAGGCGAAGGGGAGGAGGAAGAACAGGTTGCCCGTGGCCTCAAGCATGATGACGGTCATGGAAGGCACCATGCGCGTGATCCCGCCCACGAAGGCGGCACTCCCCATGATGGCGAAAACACGGACCTGACCCAGATAGGTGGGGTGCCCGAAGACCACGACAACCTGTCCTGCCATCCGGCCCAGGGCCGCCCCCAGGAGGAGCTGCGGCACGAAAAAGCCGGAGGGGACTGACACGCCGAACGCGAGGACCAAGAAGAGAAAGTAGGGGCCGGCGAACAAGGCCAGGGCATGCAGGGAGAACATGGGTTTGCCGTCGCTCAAATTGAGGCGAGGCAAGTGAAAGAGGAGGCGGAGGGCAGATACCCCGTCATTCAGATATAGGGAGGCCACCTCGTTGTAGTGCCCGGGCGCGCAGGTGAGGGGCAGAAGCTTATCCAAGTAGGGAACAACGTATGCTGCGTCTTCGTAGAATGAGGGTTCCGCTGGCGGAACCGGTCGACAGGCCCAGCTCTCGCTTAAGAAAGAGGCGAGGAAGCCCACTGTGGAGACGATGACCGTCACGCCCAGCACCTCCATGAAGCGCCGAGGCCAGGTGCAAACGTAGGAATGGCGGAGACGGCTCATGTGCCAGTGCAGGGCGTTGAAGGCAGCGCCTAGTATCCCCCCGAGCACCCCCATGCCGACGAAAAGCAGCAAATCTTCGTTGGCGACGCGAATGCCTGTGGAGAATGAGCCGGCGTAGGACTGCATGTAGGAGGGATCGACGAGAGAGGCGCCCGCGGGCCCCATCCGGGACCCCGCTAGCAGGTAGGTGAACAAGAGAGTGCCTGTCGCGCAAAAAAATACGCGCCACGTCACCTTGAGACTCCAATACGAAGAACCTTCCTCCCATGCCAGCAGAAGCCCGCCAATAGGGGCCGCAAAGGCTGCCGTAACGCCAGCGGCCGCCCCAGCGACAACCAGATCGCGCCTCTCGGAGTGATTTGAGAAAACGCGCGCCGCCTCGAGCAGCCGATCCACAGGCCGAATCAAACGCGCGCGCCTGCTTGTGCAGGCAGCTACAATGCTACCAATGTGGATCATGGGGCCATATTTTCCCACTGGCAGCCCGGCGGCTACGGCAAATATTGTCCCGAACACCTTCGCGGTGAGCGTGCTAAGGCTGTAAAGTGGTAGTTAAAAATTAGAACCAGAGATTAGCAACAAGAAATTCGCAGACAATTGATGTCAACGATGCTATCTGATCCTCTGATCAGCGTCAGAATGTTGAGAAGTTCCCTCTTAAGGGAAAATTATTGATACAGGGCGACATGGACGCAACGCTTAGCAGACACTCCGGTGTATCGAAACACAAACAAGACAGAGATCTCACACAATGCTATTAGCATCTAAGACCCAAAAAATATAGAGGTAGGCGTACTGACCTTTGGATATCGGGTATACGGATGCCGTTCAAAAATGCTTTGGTTTCTGGAATGCCCGAACCGGCAGACGCGGGCACCAAGTACACCATCAAAAATGCAATGATGGCATACAGGCAAGATAGAATTAGCTTTATAACATATTTGCTCCAGCCAGACTGGAACTGAAGAGTAAAGGTCGTTCTAAAGGTAACCAATGTGGCCGACGAGTACGAAATGAAAAGGTACAGCGTCTCTATGACGATGGCTATGAAGAAAATTACCAACCACCGGAGGAGAGAGCGTTTTCGAGTCTGCCATCGTAAAATTTTGTTTCCAACCTCTTGGAGGTTCCCGTCTTGCTCATCCTCAATGCCTGAAGAGGTAGTCTCATCACGCATGTGAGAGTGGCAATTCGTCCGCTGCTCTAGCTCGTACAACCGCGCCACCTCACTTTCATGCGCTTCATAGTTTTGCGAGCTTATGCTGGGGACTTTTTTCAAAGGCCATGCCTTGCTCTGAGTTTCGTGGGGTAGACCTGTACTAGTCCAGCTGCGGGGCCGGAGGCGAGTCGTTGAGGATGAACAGGTAACATCTTTGCCCAGATTCGACTCGACTGGCTGTCCTTCCTTTACCACATTTTCTCTGCCAGTCCCGGTATAAGCTTTATCCTTTGCTAAGGCTCCATCCATGCCTGTTTTTTAAATTAAGATTTGTGTCAAGGTGCGACGGAAATTAAGAGAAAACGTGCCTGTACACATGGGCCCAAAATGCGATAAGACATGCAACCCGTCGGTCCCAAAGTCATTTTCATCAAAAAAAATCTTCATCCGCGTATCATATCAGGTAACGACAAATTTTAAGTTACTATATAAATCAGCACTCCACTCTACTTATCAAAAATGGTCAGTAAAAGACCTTTACCTGCGTCAAGGCGGCGGTTGTCCGGGTAGCAAACGATCGCGTGGCGAGTCGCCACTGGCAACCTCCTGGCCAGAACGTTGTAGCCCATTTGTCACTCAGATCTCTGTTTTACTATCAGGGACGCGTTTTTGCAAGAAAACCGAAAGAAAAATACGGAATATGAAACGAAAAATGGCCACCACAAGAGAGAGTATTGTCGAGAAGTGAGTGACGCACACATAAATACTCGCCCAAAGCGTGCTCAGAGACGACTATACGAGCGACTTTGTATCCTAGGGCTTGAAATAAGATAAATTGTCCACAGATGGGAAGCAGCAGTAAGACGCATGAGATATTCCCGCAAGAATTTCAAGATTTGTCGAGGCCTTAATGTTCTAAATGGCATCGGTAAGCGCAATAAACATAGACCACAAGACTCATCCAGAAAAGGTCAGGAGTAGGACTTCATAATATTGAAATATGACGGAACGAGCAGATGTGCTGATATATGTTTGAAGTAGAGGAAAGGTCTGGGATAGGAGCAGCATGGGGAAGAAGGAAGTAGGACAGAAGAACAGCTCTACTGGTAGTCTAGTCGGCGGTAGAGAAGAGAGAGGGGTTGAACGTTTTCGAAGAGAGAATCCTTTGCATAGAAACTTGACATACTTGCGAGCTTTCATCGCTCTTTTTTTCCTTCTCCCTTTCATTGTGGCTCTTTCCATCCCCCGTGCTCGCGTATTTATTCATGCTCTTCATCTCTCATTCATTCCTCCTTCCAGATTACGTGCGGCGGTGCGCATCGGTCGCACAATTTCTCGAAAAAGAAGAAAATGTGCGAGGGAGGAAGAGACGGAGAGATGAAGGAATGCCGGCACATATTTCTCCGGTGTTCTCTGTAGGGATGCCGCGACCGACCCGACATCGAGGCAGCTAGCCATCCCTATCTTCTTCAGTAGTATAAAGGGAGCGATAAAAGAATTGAAGGTCAGATCTTCTTACGAAGGACTTGCATCCTTTCCTCTTTAATCGTGAATATTCTTAAGTCGGTCATTTCTTTGCCCTACCCTGCCTCCATTTAATCATCGCCCGATTCCTTTCCCCCTTTCTCCTGCCCGTCCTTCCATCCTCCCTCCCTCCCTTATCCCTTCCCCTGTCTCGAGCTTACCTCTGTGCTCGTCTCTTGCTCTTCCCCTCTCACACCTTCCACCGTGATTTCCCTCTTCTTGTCCTCTCTCCTCGCTTCTCCTGTTTCTCCTCTATTCTTCCGTCCATGAAACAACCCACGGTGCGTCCTCCTTCCCCTATCCACGTCGTCCTCTTTCCTCACACTGTCCAAGTAAAGGGTAGACTCACCTATGGATGGTGCGATCCATGGAGCGATGTCCGACTATTCTCCGAGGACTCTTCATCCGGTGCACACTTTAGCGGGACGATAATCTTTGGGCACCTTCATACGTGTCGATGGGCCATTATCTAGTTATTCTTCACTCTTGGGTTGTAATTTTATCGATGTCAATACTCGGGACGTTCTCCTTTATGAGTTGGTTCGGAAGCCACCGAGAATCATTCCGCGACGAAGTGTTACAGTTCTCGTGGTTTTGATTTATTGTTGATGTGCATTTTCCAAGATGTTTCCAAGATGGTAAGTTGTGCGCGATGCTCATTCACAAAATGAGAAGGTAAGTCTGCGCTCAACGAATCTCGTTTTTTCTTAGCTCTCATCAAAACGCTACAACAGTGAGCTGACATCCTCTGGTCCTTCCGCCAGAAAAGTTGCACTTATGCAAAATACCTAAGAATGTGGACATCTTTAAATCTCACCGGCAAACTGCACCGTCCTCGACAGGTAAGGACTCCCCCAGACCTCTTTGCAGTCTCACTACCATTATAGTGAGGGCGATTACTGCTTTTACTGGAGGAGCAATACCGATAAAGCACTGTACTATAAAGTTGTATGCTGAACCGAAGTCTCAAAAAGCATTGGTTTCTGATTCGCCGGTATGTTTTCATATATCCGAAGTGTCCAGCCAAGGAGCTGGTATGATACGATTTGAGGATGAGGTCCTTCAGTGATTGAGGAGCTAGCAGGTCGTTCCCGTGACTCGTATGAAAGCCACCGAGGTATATCAGCACTCCGTCGACGTCACGTAGAATGTACTTTTCTGTGTCTGCGTCGAACCGAACGAGCGCTTTGGGATCGTCGGATAGTCGTGTTGCGATTGTTTTGCTTTCCATATATTCTATAAACTCTCCCAGTTGTTTGTCCTGTCGCTATTCGGCGAAAAGGTCCAATGTCCAATTCCAATCCGGCGCATATTAATCTGGGTTTTTCTCGTGCACGTCGTCGGGATTGGCGGTTCCGGCCTTCATATTTGCCATGAACAAACCATTTTATTTCCTCTGGCGGATTCCAGGGCGTCCATGATAATACGTCGGCGTTCACATTGAGTTTACCTTTCCGATAGGCGACTGCAAAGTCTTATTTCTTGGACTTCGATGCGCACTGCCCACACGATTGCGAACACTTCCAGCTGGGTTGGGCTACATTGTCTTACTGCGCGGTTGAGTGACCGACTAGCGTAGCAAATTACTCGATCCGTTCCATGATCATCGTTTGTTCCGAGATGGCACCGACTCTATATTTGCTGGCGTCTGTGTAAAGGGTGTGCCCCTTGTTTAGTTCTTGAAAGGCCAAGACGGGAGGTGGTGTGAGTGCCGCCTTTAAGTTCTCGAAGGCCCGGTTTTGATCCTCGTTCCATTCCCACCGCTGTGTCTTGCAAAGAAGCTTTGTCTATGGTCCGGCGATTGTGGGAAAACCTTTGACGAATCTTCGATAATACGAGCATAATGATAAAAAGGATCTGACATCGCGGACTCCTCGCGGGACTGGGAAATCCACTACTGCCAAAATGGTTTCGGGGTTTGGTTTGATGCCTTCTGGCGATACGATAAAACCTAAAAAATTGGTTTCGGCACGCGCAAATTTGCACTTGGAAGGGTAGGCTGTCAATCCTGCGTCGAAGAGCCGATGCAGCGTGGTTGCGACGTCTTTGATATGTTGCTCGGCCGTGCTACTGAAAACTAGGATGTCGTCAAAGAAAACTGCTAACTTGCTCTGAGGGGTGACCCGACCGCTTTTTACGGTGGTAGCAGCGGGTGAAATTGCGGTCGGACGCAAGCGCAGAATATGTGCCGCGTGCAAACGATCCAAATAAGGGAACGTACGAAAAACTCGGGTTTCCTTCGTACCCTCCCTCATTTGGATCGTTTCTTGGCATCTAAGTACATACATGGAAGCTGATTTTGAAATGACGGCGATACTTGCAAATTAGAATGGTTTTCTGAGAAGGTCACAAGTCGAATGTGTGTAGCATCTATTTCAGGATCCCAATCGTATCAACATATTGTATTTTTGATGATTAAGTATGTTTTGGAATCAAAATGAGGCCCCATTGGTAGAAAAAGGGGCTGCAAAGCATGCCGTGTGAGTTTCACGTGTGTATTTTTAAACGGTCGCTTTGCAACGGACGCTTTAAAGCATGGCTTCTAATCGACAAGTAAAACCGCTGTTAAGGTGCTCCCTGACACTTGGGCATGCTTCTCAATCACTTCCGTGTCCCTGTAGAGCATATTGATTCTTGCTTGAAATACATCATAATTGTGCATTCCTATGCGTGCAGTCGAGAAAGGCGTGTCTTCAGATTATTTCCTATTTCCCTTGCACGCGCACAGCCTGCAGAGCCTCCCTACGCCCTGTGTAAATGTCGTCAAACACTCCTGGTGATCTTTTGCTAGCTTGCTAGTTTATGAATTGCCAGTAAGCAGTTAGGCCTCATGTCCCATTCAATTCACATACATGGTTGTGTATCTAGATAAGAACTTATTCGAGGGAGGAAGAAGCATGCTAGCCAAGACTTGGGACTTGCATGTAAATTTGATCCACGCCATATCTCACCGCTCTTTCGTATGTACTACAGTGTAGGATCTTACTCGATCTTCTTTGCATCATGCGCAGCACACTTTCTTTGCTTGCCCTTGGCATTACCCTCGGTAGTACCCTCGTTACGACCGCTGGTCAAGACCTCAATCTCAAGTCGATTCGCGCTGTCGATAGATCCGTCACAAACAAGGACACATGGAAAATGAAGGGTAGCATCAGTGATCCTTCTCTGACCATTGTTTCGGCGATTGGCCAGACGGGACTGACCGTCGAATTGCAAGACGCCGCTACTGATCCCTTGAACACTGTAACTTTTGCAGCGAGCGATTGTCGTGTACCCGCGCATGGAAGGAGGGCAGCCTGCAAAAGTAGAGGAGCTCGCGTGTCGATTAAGACATCCAGACGCCCGAAGATTAAAACGCCCAAGACTGTGCACGCGAAAAGCTACAACTCAACTGGTGGTTACTACAGTGTGACCGGAACTTTTCGAGGATTGACGTTCCTCGAGAACCCAGTGGTGTCTCCTCTTGCAGCCGCGCTAAGAGTAAACGGAAGTGTGCTGTCAGACACTCTCACCTCATGCTATGATCTTGCTCGAAAGAGTGGCAGGAACACGATTACTCACTGTGAGCCTGGGCCTCTTGTTCCTACTCCGACCTGGACGGAGCAAACCGCCGCTGGTGTCCGTGACTGGAACTCGATCGCGTCCTCGTCGGATGGCACGGTACGTGTTTCGATGCAGGCCATAACGCAAGGTGCACGATGCCCCTGTCCTCGATGGTGGTTGCATCGTGTGAGCATGTCTGGTGAAGGGTCGCCATGCGATGCTCGATCTGACGCATCTTGGTCGACCACCCATCCCATCATGCACAGAAGCTTGCCGCCGTAGTTTCCGTGGGTGAGGTTGCGGAGGGCTCTATCTGGACGTCGAGCGACGCGGGCGTCACCTGGATGGAGCAAACCGCCGCTGGTGATGATTTTCCTAACTGGGTATCAATCACGTCCTCGTCGGATGGCACGGTACGTGTTTGAAGGCAGGCCATGACGCAAGGTGCACCATGCCGCTGTCCTCTATGGTGGCCGCATCATGTGTGCATGTCTCGTCGAGGGTCACAATGCCATGATTCATCTGACGCATCCTGGTCGACTACCCATCCAATCATGCACAGAACCTTGCCGCTGTGGTTCGGTTTGGCTCCATCTGGACGTCGACCGACGCGGGTGTCACCTGGACGGAGCAATTAGACGATGAACGACTTTTCTGGAATTCGATCGCGTCCTCGTCGGATGGCACGGTACGTGTTTGGATGCAGGCACCTACACAAGGTGCACGATGCCCCTGTCCTCGATGGTGGTCCCATCGTGTGTGCATGTCTGATGAAGGGTCGCCATGCGATGCTCGATCTGACGCATCCTGATCGACTACCCATCCCATCATGCACAGAAGCTTGCCGCCGTGTGTGACGACTCAGGGGGAACTCAGGGCTCAATCTGGACGTCGACCGACGCGGGCGCCAACTGGACGGAGCAAACCGCCGCTGGTGACCGTAATTGGATATCAATCGCGTCCTCGTCGGATGGCACGGTACGTGTTTGGCTGCAGGCCATTTCGCAAGGTGTACCATGCCCCTGTTCTCGATGGTGGTCCCATCGTGTGTGCATGTCAGGTGAAGCGTCGCCATGCGATGCTCGATCTGACGCATCCTTGACGACTACCCACGCCGTATTGCACAGAAACTTGCCGCCGTGGTGAATGGAGGCTCCATCTGGACGTCGACCGACACGGGTGTCACCTGGACGGAGCAACAGCAACCAGACGGTGATTTCCGTCTGTGGTATTCGATCGCGTCCTCGTCGGATGGCACGGTACGTGTTTGGAAGCAGGCCATTTCCCAAGGTGTACCATGCCCCTAATCTCGATGGTGGTTGCATCGTATGTGCATGTCAGGTGAAGCGTCGCCATGCGATGCTCGATCTGACGCATCCTTGACGACTACCCATGCCATATTGCACAGAAACTTGCCGCCGTGGTGAATGGAGGCTCCATCTGGACGTCGACCGACGCGGGCGCCACTTGGACAGAGCGATTAGACGATGAAGGACGAAGGTGGTATTCGATCGCGTCCTCCTTGGATGGCACGGTGCGTGTTTGGAGGCAGGCCAGTCGGAAGGTGCTTCATGCCTTTCACGTCGATGGTGGTTGCATCGTGTGTGCATGTCTCGTCCACGGTCGCCTTGCGATGCTCGATCTGACGCATCCTGGTCGACTTCCCATCCCCTCATGCACAGAAACTTGCCGCCGTGGTGGATGGCGGCTCTATCTGGACGTCGAGCAACGCGGGCGTCACCTGGACAGAGCAAACCGCCGCTGGTTCACGTAACTGGTGGTCGATCGCGTCCTCCTCGGATGGCACGGTACGTGGTTGGATGCAGGCCATTACACAAGATGCTTCATGCCCCTGTCGTCGATGGTGGTTGCACCGGGTGCGCGTGTCTCGTCAAACGTCGTCATGCCATGCTCGATCTGACCCATCCTAATCGACTATCCATCACATCATGCACAGAAGCTTGCCGCCGTGGTGTTTGGAGGCTCCATCTGGACCTTCGGCTAGGTGTGTACATTGGGCTGGCGGAAAATTTGGGAACCAAGTACTTTCTCATCTTTTATAGAAAGAATTCCAGAGTCCAAAAAGTACCGTCGGATTACAACAGAATTTTCATGAAATTACAAGGGCAAGGAGAAAGCCTTTAAATCTTGCTACTTGAAAAATATCGGTATCATAGTGCCAACTCAATTGTGAGTGTGCTCGAGTACATAGGAAGAAAGATACGCTCGTGCTAGTTACTGGGGCAGAATTATTAAAAATCAACTTCAATATTTCTCCAAGCCAGAAGCGATTGGATCTTTTTTTCCTCCAGAAGGGTTACTGGATTTTTTCTCCCTCTCTGCGAGAGAGATTCAGATAAGGGTTAGTGGGCATCGTGTGAAGAGAAGGATGCTAAAGTGTTCCTCAATGGATAAAGTGCCCTGATCAAGCGGCGAGCCTTGGTTGGCCAGTATGAAAGTGGGGTGAAAGTGGGGTGAAAGTAGGCAGAATTATTAAAAATCAACTTCAATATCTCTCCAAGCCAGAAGGGATTGGATCTTTCTTTCCTCCAGAAGGGACTGGATTTTTTCTCCCTCTCTGCGAGAGAGATTCAGGTTAGGGTTAGTGGGCATCGTGTGAAGAGAAGGATGCTACAGTGTTCCTCAATGGGTAAAATGCCCTGAATTGTCTGTCAAAACATTTTTCGAAACAAGTCGACGTCAAGGAATGCGCGGGCGTCTCCTGGACGGAGCGATTAGACGATGAATAACACTTCTGGCGGTCGCTCGAAATACAGCAAAAGTAGTCTGACGTGCTCACAAGCTCACACGACCCCAAAAGAGAGAACAAGAATCATTCTCATACAGACAACTGTTTCCATTTATACGGAGTTGATGACGAGATTTCTACACTCGTGGATTATCTGTACTTTGCAGGTACGCCAGTCCAGGTTCGTTTGTATGGCACATGTCACTGATTTACAGGGAGCCTACAATTTGGTGACAGGTTTTCTCCATAGTTATATCATTTTATAAGTTTGGAGATACGTTGCAATAAATTATGGAGGAACTGAAAACAAAGAGCTTTCCAGCTTGTAAGTATAGACACAGAGGCTGATTTTGAAATGACGGCGATACTTGCAAATTAGAATGGTTTTCTGAGAAGTTCACAAGTGGAATGTGTGTAGCATCTATTTCAGGATCCCAATCATATCAACAGATTATATTTTTGATGATTAAGTATGTTTTGGGACCTAAATGAGGCCCCACTGGTAGAAAAAGGGGCTGCAAAGCATTCCGTGTGTGTTTCACGTGTTTATTTTTAAACGGTCGCTTTGCAACGGACGCTTTAAAGCATGGCTTCTAATCGACAAGTAAAACCGCTGTTAAGGTGCTCCCTGACACTTGGGCATGCTTCTCAATCACTTCCGTGTCCCTGTAGA